>Ga0214544_1002381_pt1 | contig 39622 bp, 21 predicted proteins | sample CNSS3metaG_FD_160074 | JGI IMG/M metagenome (GOLD analysis project Ga0214544, IMG submission 160074) | Root nodule microbial communities from cowpea collected in UCLA plant growth center, Los Angeles, California, USA - CNSS3 | ecosystem: Host-associated > Plants > Roots > Nodule | place: USA...
TACGGATCATACACCGTAACGCTAGGTGGAGTTCCCATATACGAACATAATTCGTAACGTCCCAAGACTACCAAACTCGTCAGTCAACTACTGAGGAGGGCAATCTATCTGGACCTATCCGTACTGGTCACAACCAACACACTCACACCGGCAACACTCACCAACCCGAGCTCAACTCAAGGGTTCCTCGTGTTCATCCGCCATCCCGAGGGATGTCATTCTGAGCTCAACTCGAGGAATGCCACGTGCTTAACCCCTATCCCAAGCTCAACTCAAGGGATACGTTCCGAGCTCAACTCAAGGAACACCAGCAAGCCGACCTTTAAGATATCCTAAAAGCCTTGTAGATCACACACATCATAGCAAGCATAACACCAATCTGTTGCAGCAAAATCGCTTGGCGGGGGACACGTACCGCCAAGCGCTAAGCGCCTTAGTCTTCACTGCCACTACAACTATCGCCTGGCGAGACTTCTCTACCGTCAGGCGCCACGTTCCTTAGTATTTATTGAATTGCAGACTCCACCTGGCGCACCCCTCCTTACAGCTAGGCGCCACTGTGATCCAGAACTCCCTGTTTTTACGTTGTCGCCTGGCTAGTCGATCACCACCACCAGGCGCTACACCAGTACTTGCACAGTACTAGTTTTAGTTCAGGTTTAAGCACACTTCACATAGGTTGCTCTCATTTGCTCTCATTCTAGAGTACCCCTAATGAAAAGCATTGCCATTTATAATGTTCCAGGCCTCGTAGCACCTCACATGTGCATTCATCCCCTAGTCATATAAACCATCCCAAGCATGCTCAAACAAAATATAAGAAGCAGCACTCTAACAATTTTAAACACATGATCTTATGCACCAATGCAATTTAATATTGACACCCATGCCTTCACCAAACCAATTTTCCACATGTGACTAACCCAAAGGAACATTCAAATTGATGGAGACTTACCATATAACCCAATTATGCTTCATTAGAAGTTACTTGAACTAATCAAGGGCTTATTCATGTATTTTACAGACTCCAAAATAAGCAATACTAAGCAATGTATATCTCTAGCTACTGACCTCCAAATCCAATCTCCACCGTTGAAAGTGAAGAACCACATGTTATGGACCACCTGGCAAAATTTCACCTAAATCAGACGGTTAATGAACCGAAAAATGCAGTTTTACAAAAACTATGCGAACTAGAAAAAATTAGTGGCGCCTAGCGCCCAGAATTAGGAGCCTGGCGCCCGGCGGGACTAAACTACCGCCCGGTGGTTACTGTTGTGTGAAAAGTACGAAAAATAGTGTTATTCGTGAATCAAAACACCACGCACCTCTGGAGTGGCGCCTGGCGGCCAATTGGGTGTCGCCAGGCGGTTCTTGCAGTTCGAAGAACCCAAAAATTTCCTCAACACCTGCGAACCTTATTCCAACCCCTACAATTCTTGTTCCACTCGATTTACGATCCAATAGGCTACCTTCACATGTTTTTATATTCATTATTCCTTCATAAGACTCCTCCATATAGAAATTCCACTAACCTTACCACTTAATCTAGTGCGACTATGAAATCCCCAATTCATCAACCCACCAATTGATATTCATGCAATTTTCACCCAATCGAACCTTCAATTTTATATACTTCAGTGAATTCGGGCTTCCAATCATTTCCAAACAATTGGCACTATCTTTTCCCCCCGAATAGAATCAATCCAAAAACCCCAAAACACTAAAATCGAGCCAAATTGACTCGCGTCGCCTGGCAGGTGTTCATCACCGCCAGACGGTTCATCAAAAACCCAGAAAACTGGGTATGCAGTCACGTGTTGCCTGGCGACACAAGCCTTGCCGCCAGGCGGTTCCATCTCTGGAACCCCAAAATAACCCAGAAAAGGATGAGTCACCTGGCAGTGGTTCATCACCCGCTAGGTGGTTTCTAGAAAATTACAGAAACATGAAAATTACATGATATAAGCAGGTTATATACATCCAATTTTTCATACCATTTAACAACACAAAATAAAAGTACGGTTCCAGCTCCCCTAACCTGGATTCCTCGCTTTAAAATAGATGATTCTAGAGTTCTTCCTTGATCACCAATTTCCTCCCTTGGCTCCAACCCAATTCAGCTCCTTTGCTTACTCTCTAATCACTTTGTTTCCTCTGAATTCGTGTTCCTTACATCACGAATTGATTTAGTTTGCCTTTTTATTATAGTCCTTAATTGTGGTTAATGGCCAAAAACGAAAATGGCATTAAAATGAATGTAATTGCCATTTAAATTCCATTATGAGTTGTTTTTCAGTCACTTTTGGCTGCTATTTGGCTAGCTAGGGTTCCTATGCCCCTTCACCTTCATGCCACAATAAATTTTGGCAAAAAGGAAGCTTAAAATGGTTCTACCAAGGTTTGAACCCATGACCATGCTAATGCCATTTAACCAATTCATGTTTCGTGATGATTAATATAATTCTATGATTATATTATCACTCTATATTATCAAAAATAATAATAATTTAAATAATACACAAATGGCATACATAGAAATTGAACCCAAGTCCTCTTAGACATTTAAGTACTCTCAACCACTTGAGCAAGTACTTTTTCACATCATAATAATCCGCATTAAATGCCTTAAAGGCTCCTACTATCCGCATTTATTAAATAATTATTTAATTAATTATATAAATTTCTCAGTTCTTACAGATACCTTTTAAATAACAGAGAATCCAACCTATGGCCTTCTTATTGATAATAGGCATTATCATGTTTTTATTTTAGTTTACTTTTATGTTTATTATTATTTTATTTTTTGATTTTATTTGATATTTCAAGTTTTATTCAGTAAAAGTGGAAAAAATAAATGTGTGGATTATATTTTGCAAATAACTGGAAATCTAAGAGATTTGCAAAGATTATCAGCAGAATGACTAACATATTGAATAGTCATAGATTATCAACAATATCAGATATTCACAAAGTTGGTTACTCAAATTACAAGTCTGAATAATTAAAAAATAATTCAAAGATATGGAATCTCCAAAGATTAAAAGATATATTAAGGATTATCTCTTACAATTTATTCAAGTACCAAATCAAGTCCAAATCCAATTATGAAAGTCTATAAATTGAGGGTCTGACATAGGTAAAAAAAACACCCTTAAAGAGAAAGGAACTTGAAAGGCATGTGAGAATGCGTGGGAGCTCCAATGAAGGTGTCGTTGACGTCATAGTGGTCATTTGGATGAGATGGTCAAAATCGCGTGGTCGCTTGTCGAAATTGGAACTCTAGTGATGTTGACAATGACGACGAGAGCAAAGACAAAGGTGATGAAATTATTTTCTAAAAGAACTTGACTCTAGATACCATGTTAAATATAGTGCAAAACTATATATGGGATTAATCTCCCTTGTGTAGAAAATACGCATAGGGCTAAGCTCAAAATATAAATAAGGAATAATAACAAAGTAACTAAAGATAAAAGATAAGGATAGACATAGGATATGTACACTACAAGAACAGTCATGATTAGAGTCCTAACAAACTTACCTCAAGTAAAAAACGAAAGCTAATGCGTTCGTCATGTGTGAGTTTTCGACCCTTACCCTGTACCAAGAAGCTTTTCCATATTTGAGTGCGCTTTAAAAATTGGAAGCAAATTAGATACAATCACACCCATTAAAAGGCGACTCTCAATCTTTTTTGCAGCTTTATTTTTGCGTCCCAACTACCTGGCACCACCATTTTTATTAATTTATAACAAAAACTTGCAACGTCCATGCCCTTTATAAATACATTTTTTTTTAAATTATTAAGATGCGTAGAGTCAGTTAAACTGTTTGTAAACCCATGCTAACTTTTTTTAGATGTGTAGCATTGTATTAGCTTCCGCATAGCCCTTATAGAATGCTTTTCTTTTAAAATTAATTTATTAGGTAGCGTGGGCCTAGAGATGACCAAGCTCACGCTAACTTAATTTTTTAAATTAATTTATTACTTAGAGTTGTCCTAGAAGTCTTTTGACCCACTCTAACTCTTTTTTTTTTTAATTATTTTATCTTGTAGCGTTGACTTGGCCGTGTTCAGGCCCATCCTAACCACTACTTCCTCAATATATCTTAAGAGAAAATCAACCCATAACAATCAATCAAATTTGTTGAATAAATAGTATTGCTCATAAAAAAAAATCTAATTTTGAATAGTGTGTATTATATATTCCATTCAAGTTAGCAGAAATGATATATTCTTTTTAATCATATTTGCGAAAACAAAGATAAGAAATCAAAGTATCTTGGTTCTATTCTCTTATTAGTTATTAATCTAAAAATATATTTAGTAGCAAAATTCTTATAAATCACTTATTCATCTGGTATAATATATATATATATATATATATATATATATATATATATATATATATAATTGGTTTACCAATTTACTAGATTGAAAATGTTAAATTTTTTATGTTCAAGGATTATGATCCAATGACATATTTAGTAAAGATTTATGATATAAGAATAGGATGTACTCAATGTGTACAAGCCTGCCCAACATATGTGTTAGAAACGATACCTTGGGACGAATGTAAAGTTAAACAAATTGTTTTTGCCCCAAGAACAAAGAACTGTGTTGGTTGTAAGAGGTGTGAATTCGCATGTCCGACATATTTCTTAAGTGTTAGAGTTTATTTATGGCATTAAACAACTCGATGCATGGGTCTAGCTTATTGATACGTTTCAAAAAGAACAACATACAAGTAGTTTTTTTTACTGGCGACAACCTAAGCTACATGTTTCGATTAAAATAACGAAAACCAAAATCTAAAAATACCCAAAATCATACCACATACAGCTGAATATGCAATCACATAAAAAATTTTAGATCCAAATTTCAACATCCATTATACAATTCCAAATTCAAAATCATTTATACCAAATACAACTCAATATTCAATAACTCAATAACCTAAGAAGACTCAAAATTGATTATACCATTTTAGATTCAAAGATATGTCTAGAAACAAACAACTCCAATCCACATTATAAGAGACTATGCTTCTACAAATTCCAAAATGACAAACATATGTTTGGAAATAAACACCAAAAAGAGTGCATTATAAGATATTATGTCTCTACAAATTCCAAAATGACATATAATTGCATAAAGACCTAACCAAAAAGTGTTTCAAAATATTACATAACATTTCAAAAGTAGGTTCCATTGGGCAAGAAAATGGTGAACTATATGACTTGCAAACGTAATGAAATAACTAGAATAACTTAGGTAGCACATAATGTAGCAAATAGAAAAAGATGTACAAGTTAAAAATCTAGTTTTACATGTGAATTAATTATCTAACATTGGAGGTGAACTTCAAGAAAGGGGGTGGTCATCATGGTCTTCAACATAGTCAGGATGGACTTCACTTGTACTCGTTGAAGTGTAGCGAACATTTCGGTCCTACATTATCGCCATTTCTTGTCATATCAACCTCATTGCGTCTTCCACTTGCCATATCAACATAGTTAGGGATGTCAATGAGGCAGGTAGGGTACAAGTAGTAGTTTCCTCGGACCCTACCCGCTGGATAAATATCCGCCTCATACCTATACCCATATCTGTGCGGGTATCCACTATGTAGGTACCCACATATTTTTTTTAATATTCACGGATGTCCATAGGTACCCGTGGATATTTAAAAAAAGAGAAATTTAATATTTAATAAAAAAATTAATCCATAAATTCAAATAAAAATACAATGCTTAACCTCTATAAATTTCAAACAAAGTGAAAAATAACTCATTTAAATTGTGTTGAATGATGGTTTACAAATAAATGGAGATTTTTTAAAACCAATTGATTAAAAATAACCCATTCAAAATCAATGTGTTAATATTTTAATAATTTGTTTTTAATTTAAATTAAGTATAGCGGGTACTGGTATCCACAAACACGGATACTATGTTACTCGTACCCGCCCCGTTAACATGTGGGTATAAAAAATACCCATAGTCGTTACCCATGGGTATCCATTCTTAATATCCATTTTTTAACTGTTGCGGGTTTTATTTGCGGATACCTGCGAGTACGAATTTTTTTGACATCCCTAATTATAGTGTCAGGTTCAGAAAATACAAAATCTTAAAAAACTAGGACTTGGTAAAAAAAACCCTTCCTAGAGGGGAAAAAGGTTGTAGTTGTTGAAGACCTGTATTACTTGCTACCACAACCAAGCCCTTAAGAAAAGACTTCATAACAACAAACTTCATAACTACAATCACATAGCCTAGGACCTTCTAACCTACCCTTCGAATAAAACTTATGATACCCAAACATCATGTGAAGAACATAATTCAAACACATATACACATTTGGTAAACAAGGAATGGGAGAGTGATAAAGTGATCGGAAAAACTTTCGAAAAAAAAACTAGGACACACATGGTGGCAAAACCGATGCAAAGCTAACATTGAAACATCAAGTTCCAACACCAGTAACAAAGATCAATTATATGTCAATTGGTTCCACAAAAATTGAGAAATCTGATATTATGCTTTATGAGATAAATCATGAAATGTTATACCTCATATATGTTGATGCCATTGGTGACTATTTGACAACTGTACCAATTTCTTACAAATAGTAAATGAATATAAGTCTAAGGATTGGATCCACACGTACTTGCTAAATTAATCATAAGGATTTTGAATAAGAGAACGAAAATCGAAGAAATATTTTGAATAATAAAAAATTAAACATTCAAATAAGAATTTTAGGTTTTTTTAATAAAAAAGAAAATATTATTCTAATGATTCCAATTTTGAAAACAACAAAGATAATCAAGTATGAAACTTGATCCTTTGGTGATAAAATTCTTAGATTACTTAAGGGAGAACAAGATTCCTGGTGAGCTTTGTCTTACAACCAACATGAAATAATGTGACTTACAACTCACTTCATAATTCTTGTCCATATTCCCAGTCACAGGTTATACTAGAGCGTTTACCCATTTCTTACACTATAAAGAAAAATTCAAATGCAATTAAAAATTATGAAAACTGTGATTTGGATAACGAGGCCAAACAAACATTTAGATTAAAGTATAAACAATTAATTGAATAAAGGGTTAAATATGTTTTTGGTCCCTCAAGTTTCAGCGAAATTTGGAATTAGTCCCTCATCAAAATTTTTGACCAATTTAGTCCTTCATCTTTTAAAATGCATGAATTTAGTCCTTTTAACCAAATTTTGTTAAGTTTATATGATGTTTCAAGCGCATTTCATGATAGTATTTAAATTATTTACACTGTTTGACACATTTTTGCTTCAATGTTAATTTAAATACTATCATGAAATGTGCTTGAAATGTCAGATAAACTTAACAAAATTTGGTTAAAAGGACTAAATTCACGCATTTTGAAAGATGAATGACTAAATTGGTATAAAGTTTTGATGAGGGACTAATTCCAAAATTCACTAAAACTTGAGGGACCAAAAACATATTTAACCCTTGAATAAAAAAATAATGTTGGAAACGAGAAGATAAATTACGTGAGTTAGGTAGTTAGGTCAATCTCCAACAACAAGGTGTTTAGCCACTTATAATTTTAAACTCACACAAAGGTTAAAGAGAAAAATAATTTAGAGTTTTTAGAAATTACCATCAAGCTAGCATCCATGATATTTTTACAACAATCAAGGTTTAGGTTCTCAATAGTCCAACATTGAAGATCGACCAAGAATGAAACTACATTTCCTGTGATATTTATGCAACACCACTAAGATTCACTTTAACCAAACCAACCTCAGAACTCTCTAGCAGTAGAAGAATAGTGAGAGATAGAAAGTGAAAATTTAATTTGAAGTAAAGGAGAGGAATGGAGGGATGAAGAAGGACTGCATACACTTAAGTGTTTTCCTATGTTACAGGGCATTAATTAGGTAGAAAAAATTAAGAGGAAGATTGGATTGGATAGATGGAAAAGGACAAGAACAAAAAATAAAAATCAACAAAGTGAAAGCAACATTACAAGAAATTCATTGATTACCGACGGATATGTTCTGACGAATAACCATCCGTCAGTAAAAAAAATAAAGATTATTTAAACCAAGTGCAATTTGCAAGAAAAATGTCTTAATATGCACTTCAGGATCGCTTTAATTGGTCTAAATGAACTTCTACACTATATTATTATATCCGATCCCACTTAAATAAATAAGAAAAGTGGTTTGAGAGTTAAATTTTTTAAAATAGGTTCATTAATTTCTTTCATCTTTCACCAAAGTTAAGATTATTACTATAATCATATCCTAAAATTTTTTATTCAAAATGATAAAATGATGGCAAATATTTTCAGAACATTCCCCCATTTTCTAAGCTAAAAAGGAAGTGACAAATCATTTTTAACCTAAAATACATGTCTTATACATCATGATGATTTTGCTCCAACCATGGTGTTCGAATAGATAGTGTTATGTGGTGAAATAATTATGATTAATGATATGCTTTATTCATGTTGCACCTGTGCATAGATGTAGAACTACTATCTCTTTGTAGAAAGGTGTTCAGAAAGGTTAGAGATAGCAAAAGGTTTGGTTTGGAACATGTAAGAACAAATGAAACTATATAATAAGGAATCGTCACAAAGCACATTGAATTCTTGTTTAAATAGATGCACACCATTGTCCCTACATAAGTCTCACACCTTTTCTCTTTCCCCCACCTAACTCCTTTCCATTCTCTATGGTCTCATGAATACCCACACATTTCTTCTCTTTTTCGAAACTACTTTCTAATTTTTCCCCTGACACAGAAACAATGCAAAATAACACCAAATTTCCCATTCACACATTATCACACACAAACCAAACATCCTCATAAAAAATGGGAATCACAATACCCTCAACATTAATTTCAAAAAATGAAAAACATCATTCATATTCATGGTTGGTCATCATAACCCCAAAAGAAAAAAAAATGAGGGTTTAGGGGACATAATGCTTACCCAAACTCACACCTCACAGCGGCACAAACTCGCTAACTAGTCTTCGAAGCTTGAAGCACACGACCCACTATGGCGAAATGCGAAGCCTACATTCAAGTCTGTGTTGTGCAAAGAAGAGTGAAAGTTGGAGAGTGGGTTTCATAGAGAAGAAATGTGGAAGCTGGGAGTAGAATGACAGGGTGAAATGGCTGAAAATGAAATATGAGAGTGGAATGAGAAAATATGCGAAAATACGAGGAGTAAGATAAAGTAGTGTAACTTTCGTGAATAAAATAATACTTTGTGTTTGCTACACTACAAGTTTCAGCTTTTCTTCAATAAAATAATATTTTGTTTTTGCATTCCCTTTTGCGTCAGGCAAACCCTTATACCCAAATTAATAGCTAGCATGGGCTGAGCCCACGCTATACCATCATTAATATGATGCACTTCTTAGACAAACGACATGTGGCTTAATAATGAAATTTTGGAAATTTAATACAATTGTGCAACTTATTATGTAGGCCACTCATAAAATGACATGTGGTGCACTTTTGTTTTTTCATACGCACTTTTTTCTTCTATTATTTTAAAATTTTAAATAATATTTTAGGTTGGGTTAAAGGTGGGTTAGGCATACGCTAACATTTTTTTATTTTTCTTTTGCTTCTTTGTAATGGACGCTATTAGGATGCTATTTGCTTCCTATACCATGTCAAGCTAATATATGGAAGCTATTTTCATATTTTCTTGTAGTGGTATCTAAGATATATTATCATAATCTAATATATCTAAAAATTGCAAAATTTGGAAAGGCAAAACTAACAAGTGGAAAGGAGATACTTTACCTTAGTTCAATTTTTTTTTCTAGGAAATTGCACTGAGATATATTATGATCTAATATATCTAAAGAATAATTAGTTATTGATTGAGTTTGAAATAAGGAAAAATTATCCTCTAGTTTTATATGTAAACATTTTAAGTTTCATTAGGCAGTGATATGTGTAGAACAAAGTTGCATGTAAATATATCATCTATGATATATTCTATGGTAACTAAATCATTTGTTAAACTTTTAACTATTTATGTGTATGGACCCATTTCTTTGGTGGGTGTCTATACATTATAATAGTTAAGAAATTGTTTAACAAACTTGAGCATGTTCTAATAACCAAAATAATTTTACACAATCTATTTTCATTAAAGATTGAGGATTGGGGTAGGAGGTAAGGGTTAATAATGAGGTTTATGGGGGAAGACTAACAACAACATCTCTTATGCATGCTTCAGACAACATCTGTCATATTTTGCTGCAAGGAATCAATGTGCTAATGTATAAATGAAAGGGGATTTTACCTTGGTTAGGGTATTTTTAATTTTTCTAATGGTTTTACCTTGGTTATTTATTGACAATAGTTTTAACTTTGACTCTTCCTTGTTAATGCAAATCTACATTTTTTCAGCATCTCCAAATTTTTGTTGTTTCATAATCTTCTCGGTGTATCTAACAAATATTAACTTGCCATTTAAAGTTTCATTAATTTTACATTAAATCAGACATTAAACTAAATTTTTCGTTATGGAATAACGAAAAAATATAATTTTTTTGGAATCCTTTTTGACAACAATATTGTTTTCACTTTTATTCAAAATTTTGAGAATGGGAATGTAAGGCCCACTTACTATTTATGCCCTTATTTTAAAAGGCTGCCCCAAACGAGTTGGGCCTAGGATTGGCCCATAAGGAACCAAAGACCCTAAACCAATTGAAACACTTTCACTCTCTTCATTTTCAGAAAAACAGCTGTTTTGCTCTTCTATTACAAACTTGTGCTCTGTTAGGGTTTTGCTTCCACTCTTACGTTGAGCTAGAAGGACCCCGTTGATCCATGTAAGTTAACCTCCCAACTGTTTTTCCTCTATTCTAGCTCTATTGTCTTAGTTGCAACTGAAGTTTCCCTTATTGATCCAGTTTCCCCTCTGTTCCACTAATCTCCAGTTCACTGAGCTAACCTTGGAGCTGCTGTGCTCGCTAGTTTTGGTTTAGGAGTCTTGTGCTAGCTTATTTCTAGGTAAGGAAAGCTAGGGTTTCTTGCATTTTATAATTTCTTGCCTATTTTTGATCTATCTCGAGTTAGTATGAAGTGTGTGTTGCTGTGATTGCATAAAAATGCTTTGCTATGTGTTTTAGACATGAATGTATGGCTGTTGCAAATATGAACAGTGGCGAGAACTGATAGTCTCGCCCAAGCGAGCTAGTCTCGCGTAAGCGAGACTAGTAGAGGCTCGCCTAGACCTTCTCTGCCAACTGTCGCTCAGGCGGGCCATCTTTGTTTTAAGCGAGAGAATACCTTGCTTAGGCGAGGAGATCTCACCTAAGCGAGCTAGCGTGAATGGCCACTATTCCAGATTGTCGAGCTCTCGCCTAGGCGAAGGGAGCTCGCCTGAGCGAGAGTCCCTCTCGCCTTAGCGAGACCCTTCAGCCTGAGAGAGGAGCTGGGCGAGGGTACTATGATTTTTGTTGTTTTCCCTGTTCATTGGATGATTGGCAATTGTTTGATTTGACTTGTTATATTAAAAGCATGCGGAGAATGATTATGCATGAGTGGTATGATGCATGGGTCGTAAATGATAGGTGTGCTATGATCTTGGCATGTGATCTTATATGAGATGATTGGTAATTAAAGTGGCATGGTATTGACATGACCTACAATTCTATACTCATAGTTTGGGAAGGATGAGTTGGTATGGATTCAACATTAAATATGAATGAGGATTGGTTATAAAGGTTGGCATGAGATGATGTGCATGATAAATCTTACTTGATTGATTGAGTATGGTTGGTCTGTGGTCAGTATGTAATTTCATGAGCTTCTAGGTGAGACCCCATGGTGGTGCTTTAGTGGTTGGGACGTAATTCCATGACCCCTGATAGTGGGAGTTCATGGTGGTGCCCCATCTATATAATTTGGTAAGGATTCAAGGTAAGGTTGCATTCTGACACTCTAAGGAGTTAGTTAGTCTCACTTAGAGCAGACTGACTCTTGTGGTGAGAGTAGTAGGAGGCCTGAAACTCATGAAGGACTAACCTTGTGTGTGGGGGATTGAGACATTGTAACACTTGTAACACTTAGCTTGGGGATAAGCAGAGAAATCCACCACAAGTGCAAGCATCCGCTGAATCCGACTAGATTATATGTATCCGGATGAGTCAAGTCTGAGTCTTAGTGTATTGTTTGAAAGGTCATAACATGTTTGGATGATATATACTAATTGGAATGTGGGATGACAAGTAACTGTATGATAGACTGTTGTATACTCTAGCTTACCCTTTTGCTTGTTTGATTGCTTTGTATGTGGTTCTTCTCCTTTTGCGATGATCATCAATTTATTGATGTGAGCAGATGCGAGAGGTACTCGAGGTCAAAGGGGATGATTCCGCTGCATAGTCTGCCTGGACTGGACTTCATGTTTTCCTTGAGCTTTTCATTTAGGGCTAAGGCCCATGTATTGATTTCTCTTGGAATTTATTTAAATTATTATCGCTCTCTTACATTACTTTGTATATGGTATCGTGGTGTGCCTCTCTTATCGTCCTTTAAGTACTTGAGATATCTGTAAGAGTGACATTATACTCCGTTGATCTTGCTTCTTATATTATACTGTGTGACATTTCTTTTAATTAGCTTTATTAATTAAATGAGGTGTTACAGGAAACCAAAGTAAAAACAAAATAACAATTTTGCAAGTAAAAGTGAATAAAAAACCATATGTTCTGCATTCGAAGAATATTTATAACTTATTAGTCTCTATATATGCATTGTGAAACGTCGTTATTCGAACAATGTGCTACACACACAAGAACGAAATTAAGAGTGCTATGCTCTCCCATAAGAACCAAATTAATATTGTAATACATGTATAAGCACCAAAACAAGAATTCGTAAGGGTGGGTATCAACGGTGACAGAGACTATCGATAATGTTTAAACTTAAAAGGATCAATTCACAGATTCATAATTAATGTTTTATTTATTTATCTGGAAGTACATTATTCTGGAAATAAAGTACTAACATAAAACATCAGGACTTCCGTTTGGTCTATAAAAATTTGCTCATCTGAATCATACACTTACCATTACATTATTTTTTTTTAAATGTTATTTTACACCAACAATTCTCATAAAAATAAAATAATCTTAACAAAAATTAATTTTTATATTTTTAGAAGAAAATAAAATGAATAATAAAAAAATATATTATATAATAATAAAATTAAATATGGTGTCAAAATATCATTATTTCTCTTCTTACTTAATCCCACTTGAAATCAATCTCTTTAATTTCAACATTCTACTTTTTGCTCTTGAAACATTCTTCTTTTAGGTGTGGGGAGGGATAACAAATTTTGGATTTTCTTGGTTTTAAAACATTCAAAATTAGATATAATTTTTCATTATTCTGTATTTTATGCGATGTTTTGTTTCACATACACTCACATCCTTGGCAATATATTTCTCTATTTTCCTTCTGTTTTAAAACTCTGAACTTATTCTATATTTTCATTTCCATATTTTATTTTGAATATTTAAAATGTCTTGAAGTTGAAATGATTATCTTTCTTTAGTTTTTTATCAATTATATGTATATAGTAAATATTTAATCTCTATAAGTTTAAATGATGGTCAAAACGCTGTGTTATATAATATAAAATTTCTCTATAAAGTGATTTATAAAATTGAAAACAAGGAACTCATCAGAAATGTAATTAACTAAAAATTATGCCAGACAGAAGTTTGGATTATAAGAAAAGTAGAGTGAATTATTAATAAAATGTATGATAATTTTTATTTCATTACAAGCACAATGCTTAATGACGTTTATAATTTTATTAAAAGTAAAACATCAAACAATACGAATTAATTCGAACATGCACACTAGTTTATCACAACATTGAGGGAATTTGAAGAAACCATTGCCTCCAAGCATTAACAAGCTCAAGGAGTCGTGCAAGAGGACGGGTTTCGAGTACCTAAAAATTGAAAAATAAAATGCAAAGAATGTTAATTCTTCGAAATATCTACATTAAAATAAATAAACTTCTTATGCTTATTCACTAAAGAAAATTAAAGTTGATATATTTAAAATTTGAAGTAAAAAGAATAATAGTCAGGTTAATTAAAAAAAAAAAACTATAGAAAAAAAATCAGAAGTTTACTAAGGAAAAATACATGATTTCATGGTAACAAGGAAAACCATTGTTTTTTTTCATAAGACTATCCAGTATATTGAACATCAATGATTTTTTAACTATTTTATTTTGTAGTCATGCAAACTTTTCATCCAAATTTGCAATAGGTTTCCCGGGACATAGTTTTATTAAAGAAAAATAATGAAAACACTAAATACACCGAGCATTTAAAATTCATGATTTAGTTAACATGAAACTTTTTTTTTTCTTTATCGGTAAAAAGAAAATATAAATATAAGCACACTTGGATGTTCTAAACCATAGAACAGAAAGTAGAATAAAATAGCATAGCTAATGAGAAGAACTATATATATACACATTTAATTGCCCTTGCGTAATAAATTGACATCATTAGTTTAAAAAGCAACTCATTGGATTGTAAAACTTGGTTCAATATTTAACATCATAATTATTTGTTAATTTTATTTTAATCAATAATATGTTATAGAAAATATATATATATATATATATATATATATATATATATATGATAATGCGCATATAATATACAGAGATAGAAAAATTACATAAAATCTGTGATATTGTTACCTTGATCAAGCTTAAGTATTCTAACAAAGACTGTTTTGACATGAAGATTGTCTTCTAAGTTGTTCATTCAAGAAATTGAAATAGGTATGTTACGAAGAACATCTGAATAAGATTGAGCCAAATACTGCTGTGAAGCTTACAACAAATCCAAATGTCATACTTATGAAAAAACCATTATTGAATAATGAATATTTATCTTGATAAACTTTAATATTTGGTTCTTGTGTAAATCCACCCTCAATACACAATTTCTTAAGTGGTGGTCCACAAAGACCGAAATTATCTTCATAACTAGATGTACTAAAACTCTGTAATTGTGTGCATGTTGGGATTTCTCCACTTAGACGATTATGGGAAACATCTAGGACACCCAGTCCATAAATTTGAGCAAGACTTGGAGGAATTGAACCAACAAGTCGATTTCTTGATAAATCAAGAGAATCAAGTAATGTTAACTTTCCAATATTTGGAGGAATTTTTCCAGTCAAATTGTTTCTCGATAAGTTCAATGAAATCAATCCAGATAATTTCTCTATTTTTACTGGAATTTCCTCTGAGAAATGATTGCTTGAGAGATCAAGATTTTTTAAAAGTGACAAACCTTCATCTGTAATTTGTTTTGAACCTTTCCATGTCAACAATGCATTCAAATAATATGGTCTGCCAATTTTGTAAAAGGCATCATTGATCACATTGCTACGATCTCCAAAATGAATTTGTTCTATATTGGCCATTGAAGTAAGGTTTTGTATGCATTTAGGAATTTTTCCAGATAAGTTATTCATTGAGAGATCCAAGACTCGAATGTTTTTTAGACAACAAACCTCTAAAGGTAAACTCCCACATAATTGTTTTTTTCCCAAACTTAAAATTTCCAATTCTTCGTTTGTCCCAATCCAATCAGGGAGAGATCCTGATAATTTGTTCTCTGACATATCAAGCATTACTAGCATTGTGCAATTCCTCAAAGAGAAAGGGATTCCTTCTACTAAATTGTTGTTTCTCAATAACAATGCTTGAAGATCAAGAAGCAATTCCATTGAAGTAGGAATTTTTCCTGAAAAGTTGTTGTGACTTAAATCCAAATAAACTATAGTGAATTCAATTGTCTCCAACAATCTGTAATATGTCCGAATAACTGATTGTATGAAAGGTCTAAATAGAATAAAGTTTGGAATTCCACCTTGGAAGAAGTTTGCGATAATTGAGAAACGCTCCAAAGTAGATGGTAACTTCACATCTTCAGGTATCGTTCCACTTAATCGATTTCCATCGAGAAACAATTTTTTCAAAGAGGATAATACTGAAATGTCAGACAAAGTACCGGTGATGTGATTCCATGATAGATCCAATTCCTTCAATGAGTGTCTAACGCAACCACCGGACAAATTACTGAGAATGGATGGAAGACCTTCTATGAAATTGTTTGAATATAGGTTCAAAGACTGTAAGGTGCATATATTCATGAAGTATATCAAATCCCTGGCGTTGAAATAATTAGAGGAGAGGTCAAGGTGCCTAAGTGAATTCATGACCATGAAAAAATGAGTTGATGTGGAACCCTCCAAGAGGTTACCACTAAGGTCAAGCTCAACAAGGTTGGAAGTAATGTTTGACACCCACTGGAATACCATTGCTCACGCGAGATCAAGGTATTTCAAGTTTCTAAGAGAACCAAGAAAATCTGGAATTTTCTCATAGCCAAAATAATTGGAACTGAGATTCAAATACTCTAATAGTGACAACTCCATTAACGACTCGTGGATCTCTCCGCTTATATAACCTGTCGGAAGGTGGAGGCTTAGGATATGGGCGGTGAGGTTGCTGCACCGAATCCCCTGCCACTGACAGCAGTGGGGAGTGGTCCAAGAAGAGAGCATGCCGTAGTGATCGACAGCGGCAGCCTTGAATTGAAGGAGTGCTTCCCTCTCCTTTGGATGGCACCTCATTTCCTGTTCTCCATTAACAACATGCGACACCAGACACAGCATAAACATCATCAATCGGAAACGAACCGGGTTCGTCATTGACGTTGTTGTCATGACAGAGAGGAAGTGTGATGGATAAAATGCAGTGAGTGTTCAAGCTAGATCAGCGTCGGTGAATTCAGCACTCTCCATAACCACATATAAATATATAACATTCAATGCATGGCCACTGTTCATAAATGCATATTTTTGAAATTCTTTTTCGAAAATTATCTTTGACAAAGTTGACAAACTTTCCCTAAATAGAATTAAAATATTTTATTTTTTTATTTTTTAATTAAAATAAAATAATAAAATAATATTTTTTTACCCAAATAGTTTGTCAAAAAGTTTGTGAGAAAAAACTCTGTTAACATATCATCTTCCATTCTTTTTTCAAGTTCTAGTGCTATGATAACACCTATTCTAAATTACAACTATTACTCAATTTCTGTACCCTCCATTAAAGATCTGAATCATAAAAGTGTTCACTTAATTAACACAAAAATGTTTGACCCTTATTGTTGATCTTATGCCCTAAGTCGTTTCGAATAATTTTTTCCAAGTCATCCCTCTCTCTCTCTCTCAAAATTTTCTATATTCAATTTATTTAACATTAGCGCAAAATTAGACATAAAGACGATAGGTCGGATCGAATAAAAATAGTGTTTTTCCATAACAAAAAAAAATCGTTATTCGTTCTGCTAGAATATAATATTACAAAAAAAAATGTAAAATTAAATTTAAATTAAATTTATCTAATAAAATATAAATTAAAATTTAACTTAATAAAACATAAATTTAATTTTAATTTTATTTTTATTTTTATTTTTATTTTTTTATGGGTAAACAGGTATCCACAAATACAAATAGTATGATATCTTACCTGACTTATTTATAAATAGGTATTAAAATACTCACTACCTACCTGTGAATATTAACTATTCATCGCAGATTTTATCCGTGGATACTCGTGGGTATAGGTATTTTTGTCATCTCCATAATCAAACACATATAGGTCTACCTTTTTTATTATAATATAATATATGTAATTAAAAAACATTATAATTATTAAAAAGAAAAAGGATATTATTACACTACAACAATATTTGAAATAACATGTGAGAAGATAGTGTCGGTAAAAAATAAAACTCATGTTGGTTAAAAGAAATTTAAAACAACACAATGTATTTTTCATAATTTTTGAATAAGTAAAATAATAATTTTAAGTTGATTAAAATATGCTTAACACTTTGTTACTTTTACTCTCTTTTTTATTGTGTGAAAATGATATATCGATTAGAGTGATGTTAAAATTTTGAATTCCTTTTTAGAAAAACTGTTTGCTAAACCAACATTAAAATTGTTTACACGAACTTAGTTAACAGTGTACTATATGATTTTTGTTAGCAATTCAAGGTAATTGACCTTGTTAGTAATTTTTCCTTAAAGAACATATGCAGTAAACTCTATTTCCTTAAAACGAATTGTACTAAACCCTATTTCATTTTGGCGTTAATCCTAAATCCCAACTCATTTCCAATCCCGGCTCAATCTCAAATGTTCGTTCAATTTCAAATCTCATCGATTCATAATTCCGATGTGAACCTCAATTTCTAACTGATCTTACATTCTCTTCCCAAAACACGTGGTGATGTTTGAAAAACAACACAAGTTTGTAAAACAACCCGACATTAACGTAAAATATGTATATTAGACCGATCCTGCGCTCATGTATGTTGGGTTATGTTTTCTATGGATTATGGTTATTAAGAGATCGTGGTTCTCTATATTGATATGAATCACATCATAACTCAAATAGAGAAGGACTAATGTACCACTTTGCTCGAGTTACTTTTATTTTTATTTTTTAAATTTATTAGTTTGTTTAAATATGGTCCAATTCATTCTAAAATTGGCTTACCAAATTATGTTTTGGTTTAACCAATTAATGAACTTTAGTTTTTCTTTATTTTCAAGTTAAATAAGGGCCCATTTTTGAACTTCAGAACCAGCCTTTGGAAGACCAAGAGGACCTTTGCTGAATATTTGTGGATGACTTTTGGTTACCTTAAATTCAGTTACAATCAGCAATTCAGTAGTGAATCATTATTAGCTTGAGTGGATCATTAATAACTTTAAGTGGGTTGTAATTGAAAATTATGTGTCTTTTATAGTTCTGATGGTTAAAGCTCCTATATAAGCTGAATCATTTTTATCAATGAAATCAAATAGAGTTTTGTTCAGAAAATATTAGAGTTTTATCTCTTCTATCTTAGTGAGAGTGATTCTCCTATTCTTGAGTGATTCAAGAATCCTTGAGTTTTATCAAAGGTCCTTCATCCCTTTGTGTGTTTAAACTCTTAGGGTTATCTTCCATTCTTGGAAGTATGACATCTATAAATTTTCGCTCCATCTTCTTATTTATTTCCATTTTCTCGTTTACACAATTTTTCAAACTTCTTGCTTATTGGCATTCCAACCTTGATAGATCAGTAAAATGAATCTCCCCCTCTAGATTCACATCATATATATAGACATTAGTCTTACACATATAAGGCATTTGACACCACTTTTACTCTAAAACCTTAAGGTAATGGTGTTATGTGTCTTTATTCTTATATAGTGTTTAACTTTGTCTATAATATCCAATATGAGACTTTTTGACTCACACTTGAACTATTCCCAACAGTACTCAAGGGTTTTTGAAATGCTGAAGTGATTTCAGACGAGAGTTAACAATAAGTTCCTGGAATGGAACAAACATGTCATGAGAAAATAGGGAAGAAGAAAGTGTAGAACGAAAAAAAGTGTCAGGATCCAAGCATTCTTACTAACAAAACAGATGTTGTGCCCTGCATTTAATCAAAGGTCAAAATCATTGGAATGAATTAAAATAAAAAACTATATGGTACATACCCTTTGGGTCAATAAGTCAGATTGATTGGCAGACCAGTACACCCTTTGGCCAATCATCCTGGTCGAACAACATTATATTGGGTTGATTATCATGGTCGAACAACCTTGGTCAAAAACCGTTAAACTAATCATCCTGGCCAAACAACCTTGGGCCGATCACTTTGGTCGAACAACCTTGGCCAAACACCCTTCTTGGGCCAATCACCCTATCGATCACCCTGACCAACTGGTAAGAACATTTATAAGTGAGTCAACCCACTAACCTATAATGAGTTGTACTAAATTACAAAATTTCTGGTTTACCAAATATTAAGTCAGGTTAAGCTGATCATTCTTTAACTCAACCAACGGTGGATCAACCTGTGTGGACGTTTACTATGACATCGTTTTTTGTGTTTTGAGTGTAATATTGAAAAACAATTATAAATAACTTTCAAAACTTAATAAAAGTGGATTACACGAGTCATTAAAAGGATAAGAAAAAATTGATTTATAATATTAGATTTTGTTTTTTTCCATTGTTAGTGACATTCAGTTTCATATGATTTTTATTGTGTTTATACTATTTTATATAAACATTGATTTATTTAATTCGTTTCATGAAAGTAAATAAGAAAGAGAAAATTGGAGAAGACTTGAGCAATCATCACGTCATATAATAAATGTGGGAATTGATAGTGGGATGGCTTTTACACTTGTTCAAAAGGACTTGTTCAAAAAGACTTGAAAACTTCGCAGAAAACGAAATACAACCACCTTAGCTCAATTGAACCATGCAATACTCCATTTACAATACATAAATGAAAGCTTATCAAATTTGAAACTTCACTCAAAATCAGTTTTCATTTCAACATCACCCTTATAAAATTGACATCAATTTTATAAATCATGTGAAGAAAATTAGTCATTTCACTTAAAAAGTCATCAATTTTATAAATCATACATGAAGAAAAGTAGTCATCGGAATTCAATTCTAAATATAAATTAATTGTATTATTCCAACTACAATTCAAGCTGAATAAATTCCAATTCACCTTTTAATTGTCTAATAAAAGTTATTTATGCTCTATTCAAACATATAAATGTGATTAAATCTAAACTTGAGATATTATTTCACTATATATTAACTTCTAAAACAAATTCGGAGTAAGATACCTTCTCTTAATTGTTGTGTTTCATTATTTAAAAAAAGTTAGATATGTCTTAACTTGTTTAGGGAGTTTGATTTCAACCATATCACTGTCAATCTAAATTAATTGATTTAGGTTTCACATGGAAATTCAAAACTCCACATGTAACTAATTATTGGTTCAAGACATAACTGATTATAATTACAATCCCTTAAAATAACTCAAAAAGACATTTAGATGAAATGATAGATATAAAAATATAAGATAGAATAATATAATATATTCATGTAAAAGTTTAAAGGACTGTGTATCCGGAATTAATGAAGATTCCATGGGAGCATGTAGTATGAGATGCTATTGTTCTCTTTCTTATAGGTATTTTAAAACGTATATCAAGAGTGTTTTATGTTGTTACTTAAAAATTGATTAATGGGGTCAGTTTTATATCCTATCAGTAGAGACTAGGGACCTCTAAAAAAAGTAACTGATTATTCAAGCCCATTACAGATCGTTTATTAAACAATCTAACCCATCACATAATGTTTATCAGAAACTCAAAATTATATATTACCCATAATAAAAATAATAACCATGTGCAATATAATTGATACCAATAAATTATTTAATTTATTGATTAATGTTAATCCATAATAATAACAAAATAGAGAATAATAATTTTATATAATAAGTTATATAAATACAACATTATCCCACTTGGATAACATTAATAAATTAATTAATTATAACAATTACAATACAAGCGCAAATACCAATTAGGAAACATAAACATGAATCACATAGGTAATATCCGATAGATATACTTACCACATGCTTAGATTTCCAAATGGATAATAAATAAAATAAACCAAAACATAATAAATATGTGATCCCAAAATGGTTCATAAATTTTAGTATGCTAAAAAAATGTAATTAAAATGATGTCATTAATAAATTTACATCTCATGAAAACCATAATAATATAAAATATAAATCTCAAACTCCTACTAACCTAGTACATCAAAAGACTTAACCACACCCATATGAGTTACATGATTTTGAAAAACTCCAATAGCTAAAGCCTTTAGTTAGTGGGTTTGCTAACATATTTTCTACTAGAGTATGCTCAATCAGAGTTTGATAATCCAAAACTTTCTTTCTAAATAATATAAATTTTATATCAAAATGCTTTAAGCGAGTAGAACTTTTGTTGCTTTTAGATAAATGCACGACAGTAATGTTGTCACAATATATCACAAGTGGCATAGAAATACTTTCAACAATTTGAAAGCCAGGAATCAAATTTTTAAGCCACAAAGCTTGACAAGTAGCTTCATAACAAGCAATATACTCTGCCTCCATAGTGGAAGTAGCTGTAAAATTTTGTTTAACACTCTTCCAAGAAATAGCTCCTCCTGCCATCATAAAAATAAAGTCAGAAGTAGATTTTCGATCGTCAGGGCAATCAGTAAAATCAAAATCAAAATAACCAATGACCTGAAGTTGATCAAACTTCTTAAATGTCAACATATGATCCTTAGTTCCTTTCAAATATCTAAGGACCTTTTTAACGGCTTTCCAATGATCCAAACCCAAGTCGCTCAAGTGTCTCTCTAAAGCATTATCAACAAAAGCAATATTGGGACGAGTACAAACTTGAGCATACATTAAACTACCAACAATGGAAGCATATGGGACCTTTTTCATTTTAACTTTATCATTATCGTTTTGAGGACATTGAGATTTAGAGAGTTTGTCACCTTTTTGAAAAGATGCTACACATGTGGAGCAAGAATGCATGTTAAACCACTTGAGGACTTTATCAATATATCTTCTTTGAGACAATCCAAGAACACCACGTGACTTCTCATGAGAGATCTGGATGCACAGAACAACAAAAGCATCACCAAGGTCCTTCATATCAAAGTGGTTATTTAACATAAATTTTGTCTTAGTCAAAAGTTCAACATTGTTATTAGCAAGAAGAATATCATCAACATATAAGACAAGAATGTTGAAATGACTCTCTGTTTTCTTCAAGTAAATGCATTGATCTGAGGCATTTTCCTTGAAGCCAAAAGAAGTGACTACCTGATCAAATTTCAAATACCATTACCGAGAAGTTTGTCTTATTCCATAAATAGACTTCTTCAACCTGCAAAGCAAATGCTCCTTATCTATTTTTAATAAAGCCATCAGGTTGAACCATATACATTTCTTTAAATAAATATCCATTCAGAAAAGTTGTCTTGATATGCATTTGATAAAGCTCCAAATCAAAATGAGCTACTAAATGCATAAAAACACGAAAAGCATCCTTAGTAGAGACCGGTGAGAAAGTCTCCTTATAATGAATGCCATCCCTCTGACTATAGCCTTTTGCTACAAGTCTGGCTTTATATCTCTCAACTTTTCCATTTGGACTACGCTTAGTCTTGAAGACCCATTTACACCCAACTGGTTTACAACCGAGTGGCAAATTCACAAGATCTCAAACATTATTATGAGCCATAGAAGTTAACTCATCATACATAGCATTTAACCAATTGTCACCATGAGAATTAGAGATAGCCTCTTCAAAAGTAGTAGGATCATCGACATCATTTAGATCATATTCATGCTCTTGAAGATTGATGAGTCATTATTTTACCATATTTCATTGCCTTTTTGTGCCAATCTTGATAGTTTTTCGTGCTTAATTGTCTTTTGTTAGTGTATTTTCCTCAATTGGGCTTCATTGGATCATTATTCCGAAATTTTAATAATTTGACATTAATTGGTCTAATTTTTATTTCTAATTATTTTTAGGTATTTTGTGGAGCAAATTTTGGAGCTTGGACACTAATATTAAGATGAGGAGAGTGTCCCCACATCATTGCCACGTTTGCGCCATGTCAATGAGCCTGCCCACGTCACTAGGCCACCATTATGTGCCCATAGTGGCAGTTTTGTAATTATGAGTGGCAGAATGGCATAAATATGTGTAATTAAGGTGATGTGACCACGAAAATTTAGGTTTTCTTTGTATGGCCAACCACCATCATCTTCTCCATTCTCCGTTTTCACATTCTTGAGCCTTGTTGGTGACCCATGGAGGTGCCCTTTTTCATTTTTCACATTCTTGAGCTTGGTTGGTGACCCAAGGAGGTGCCCTTTTTTGTTTTTCACGTTTTAACACTCATTTTTAGCATTCTTATGCATTATTGACAACACCCAATGTGGGTTTTACGTTTTCAGCACATTTGCTAGCTTGTGCATTTCATTTTGTGGATTGTATAGACTTGGAACAACACCCATGTATGGGGTTTTTGGTTTTTATATCACAACAACCATTTTTGTTTCATTAAAGCTTTAGAATTCTCATTTGCTCTTGAATTTGCGTTTCAATAACACCCAAGTTAGGGTTTGATGTTCTATTTTGTCAATTTCCATTTCGAAGTGTTTAATTGCTCTATTTCAATGGCTTGTTAAATTCATGTATAGACTCCTTGATGAAAAATGCAAGGAAGCTCTAAGGTTGTGCTTGTTTTGTGAAATTTGCCATGTCTTTATCTCGAATTCGTGGAATGTATGCGGTTCATCTGTTTATGCCTAATTTACGGATTAAATGTATATGTTTGGGTTGGGTTATGTTCATGCTTAATGTATGTAGTTTGGCTGTCACAAATTCATTGGATGTATGCATTACTTAATTGCGTAATGAAACTGGATTGTAACTTTCGCTTAGTGAGTTATTGTCTAGTGGATTGAGAGTAGGCATATGTGTTACTTTGGTGGCCTATGATAAGTGGAATTGTATTTAAATCAAGGAAGTCAATACGTTTTTAATCATTGTTGTATTTCATTTAATCTGTTGTTAGCATTTGAATCTGCCAACCCCCCCCCTTTGTGTTGAATTGCAATCTTGGAAAGCTTTGAATGAAATGTTTGGTCACTGAGAGATGACCTTTGTTTAACTACTGAGTATTACATTTAATTGTTCTATTTAGTTGAGGTCAACCTCGATCAAAGATACAAAAGACAATCATCATGTATAGAAGACGTGCGTGCTCTTTGAGATCTCCTCAAAGAAACTTCTTCAACAACATCCTCATGATTGTTCATCGACTACAGGTGATGTGGCATCCACAATATCTAGAACAAATTCATTTTCATCACGAACAACCGAAATCATATTATCTGTAAGAAGAGAAATAAATGGCACGAGAATAACAACACGATCTTCTCTAAGAATGACTAGTTGTGGTGCATTCCTCCCACTATCCAAATCATCCTTAAAGAATACCACACGGTCAAACTCAATAACCCACATAGAGTGGGAAGGATAGTAAAACCTGCTACCACGAGAACCCACACAATAACCAATGAAGAACCCACTAACAGTCTTAAGATCAAGTTTTTTTAATTGAGGATTATAAGGCCTCACCTCTGCCTTACAACCCCACACATGGAAATGTCTCAAACTTGGCTTCTTCCTAAACATGAGCTCATTAGGACTCTTTGAAACAAACTTGCTACGTACTTGATTAAGAATATACACAACAATCCTTAAAGCATCTCCCTAAAGGAAATTTGGTAAAGAGGAATGACTCAACATGCATATCACCACAAATAAAAGAGTGTGATTCCTCCTTTATGCAACTCCATTTTGCTGAGGAGTACTAGGCATAGTATAATAAGCTTCAATACCACATTCATCAAGATATCTAGCGAAAGTTCCAAGATTTCTTCCAATCTCATCATATCTTCCATAATACTCTCCACCTCTTTCAAACCTTACACATTTTATCTTCTTTCCTGTTTTCAACACAGTAGCATCTTTGAAAGACTTAAAAGCATCCAAGGAACTTGATTTTTCCTATAGAAGATCTATCCATCCAAATCGGGAATAATCGTCTATAAACGTGATAAAGTACCTATATCCCCCATGGAAGTAGGTGTGATAGGTCCACATATACCAGTATGAATAAGCTCTAACACATTATCACTCCTGTTTGCTCCTATATTTCTTATCTTTGTGGTAAGCTTGCCCTTAATGCAATCAACACAAGTATCAAAATCAGAAAAATCCAGAGAATGCAAAATACCCTCTTTAATCAACCTCTCAATCTGAGGTCTAGAAATATGCCCTAGACGTCTATGCCACAACATAGAGAAATTTTCATCAACTCTACTACGTTTATGTCCAATAACAAAATTAACAGACATGTCATTCAGATTCAGCATGTAAAGCCCATCATATAAAACTCCTGAGCCAATAATAATTGAATTGAAATAAACATCAAGTTTACCATTACCAAATTCAAAAGTGTAGCCACATTTATCCAAAACTGAAACTGAAATCAAATTTCTCATGGAAGGTACATAAACAATGTCTTTCAACAACAAAACATGTTCAAAAGGTAAATTTAAAGACACTACTCAACATCATTTAGTGTCAGAAGTAGTAGCTATGAACTACTCAATATGAGACTTGGTCTTTTTAATCGATGCTTCCTCTTGAGAAATAATAGTTATCATCTCGTCAATCATCCATTCCTCCTTCTGAGTGTTGTAAGAAGTTTTCAACACATTAAACTAAGTAGGAAGCGATTTCATAACCTGCCAAATCAAATAACTATCACTAAGCTCCAAGTTTGTCAAAAGTCTTAAACTTCTCACCAACCGATCTCATAAAATCCTTAGCATTATCAATATCTAGAATACTCTATCGAAGAGACTTCTCCATAGTGTATTTCATCACCATTAGGAACATTCTGTTCGAGTGTTCCCATTTTTCACGAGAAGCTCTCTGGACATTAGTGGACTTAAGGGTAAGAGTTGGACGTTCTTCCTCTCTTAAAGAAAATTCCATATTAGTAATTGACAGATTCAAATCCAGAGATTCTTTCCAATCCTCAAAATTTGTCCAATTTAAAGAAAATTATCTTTTCTTTTTATTTTATTATTTATTTTATTATTATTTTTTAATCTAAAAAAAACTGATTCAAAATCTCATACAGGACGTAGGTCCTCAGGGTGCAAAACATAGGCCATCAAAATGTGACCATTCATCCACCACCACGCAGATCCAACACCATGAAAACCCACCACTACTGCACGTACCAGAAACTGATCCACGTCGCAAGCAACAACTACAACTCCTAATCGTGAGCAAGATCGCATCCCATCACGAGAGACTAAAAATGCAAGCAACTGTGACGTGAACAAGGACCACCAGCGCAAGTGAGCGACCACCTCTTCACTGTCACTGTAGAAAAAAACTGCGAGCCTCTACGATGAAATAATCGTTGTAATTTCTGTGAACCACTCACAAAAGGGTCCTTAAGCGACGAAACCTCGCAAAACTGCCATGGCTGGCCACCTTTGCGATATCAACATCGCACTCCACCGCACTAGTGACAAGACAGACACGCGTCATAGCTCCGCCGCTGGTGACAGACCGTTCGATTTCCAAGTAGAATGAAAAAATATTTGAAAGGGATTTTAATTAGGGTTAGGGTTCTTATTTGGGGTTTCAATAATTTAACCAAAGCTCTCAAAATTCATTTATTTGCAATAATTCCACCATGGAGCAGTACCAGAAAAACGAGAAAGGAATCGAAGTTTCAATCATTTATAAGAGTTTCACGCATTAAATGAGACCAATGGCATATTAATGTTCATGGCAATTGAGAAAAAAACGTAAACATAAATAAGCAGTTAAACCCCTTCAACAAGAAAGTTAATATCGTTGATATAATATTTCATGCCTTAGTGAACAGTTATGAAAACTAAGATACACTTCCAAAATAGAACAATTATATTTTGTATCTTATTGGTTCTGATACCAATTGATAGAAATAAAAATATAAGACACAATAATATAATATATTCATGTAAAAGTTTAAAGGATTTGTGCCTGAAATTAATGAAAGATCCATGGAACCACGTAGTATAAGATGCTACTGTTCTCTTTCTTATAGGTATTCTAAAACGTATATCAAGAGTGTTTTACGTTGTTACTTAAAAGCTGACTAATGGGGCATAAATTTTATATCCTATCAGTAGAGACTAGGGATCTCAAAAAAAGTAATTGATTATTCAAGCCCATGACCGTTTACTAAATAATCCAACCCATCACAGACTGTTTATCAGAAACCCAAAATTATATATTACCCATAATAAAAATAATAACCATGCGCAATATAATTGATATCAATAAATTATTTAATTTATTGATTAATGTTAATCCATAATAAAAATAAAATAGAGAATAATAATTTTATTTAATAAATTATATAAATACAACAGAAAACTCATGATATTCCAAAATAAGTAAGTTATAATTAATATAGTTCTCCTAAAAGATGATTCACTACATCATTTAAACTAACTTCTATTTTATACCTTCATTGACCTTTCTCACCACATGTGCTAGTACCAACACATCTGAACTAACTCCTATTCTACCCCTTCTTATGTATTAATACATGATCATTGCAGAAAAAAATCAAACAAATACAAAGAATAAACTCAATATAAAAGCAATAATAACTTATTATAAAGATTATCAAAATATATTTCTAAAATAAATAAAAAATCAGTTCTTAGCTTAGTCTTTCTCAAATTTCCTTGACTATCACTACAATATGTGAATCTCTATCAAAACCAATCTCACTATGATCTTATTCCAATCCAACCATCACATTATAACCTTCAAGGCTTAAACAAACTCTCAAGTTATATCATTCAATGAAAATTCAAGAGGAATCAGCCCAAGAGCACAAAATAATTCACATTCATCAAAATCAGCAATTAACATTATCCGTACAAATTTATCCAACCACCTCATTCAAATCTCAACTCAATGGGCTCAAAACAACATACATATAAACCTTGCTTTCGAAAGACTAGTGTATTAAATAGACTCGTGAGACTATGCACTTGTTATACTTACTTACTATCAATTATTCATATTATAATCACATCCAAAACCCATGTTCTTCACCAAGTCATGACAATATTAACTTCATTGGCTCTGCAATTATGATCCTCTTTCATATCATATTCTCTCCTTTGTGAAGTCTCCTTCGACTATAATCATCTTTTAGGAGAACTATATTAATTTTCGCTCATTTGTTTTGGAATATCATGTGTTTTCATCTAAATATCTTTTTGATTTATTTTTTTTAAGAGATTGTAATTATAATTAGTTACTGTTATATATAATTATACTTTGAATCAAGAAAATGTGAGTTGTTACATCACATATGAAAATCCAATAAAAAAAGAGTCAAGTTAAGATAAGAAAAGAGAAAATTTTAGTCTAATTGAATTTGTGATGGATTAGAATTGTCCTTTACTTCTTTACCGCCACAAACACTCTTTACTAAATAGAATTAAAAGAACTAACTCTAGAATCTTAAAACAATTTCAGAAAGAGTTTATACGAAAATAATTTAGAAAGATAATGGTATCTAAAAATAATAATTAAATATATAACATTTTAATTGCTGGTAAAAAAAAAGTACAACATTTTAATTTATATACTCAATATAAAAATGACATTTTAAGTCTTAATTATTTTTAAAAGAAAAATATATATGCTAAACTACAAGGTCTCATGAACAGAACTTAATATAAATAGTAACCATTTTTAAGTTACAAAATAAATTCAAAAAGAGCTTATATGATAATTAAATACATATTGCCTATATCAATTTTTAATTTAATAAATTTCTTATTTTATTTCTTATGAGATTAGTGATGAAAATTTAATGTTAATATATCTTAAAATATATTAAATTTGATAGCCTCCAAAAGTTTGGGGGAATAGTCTTTAGTCAATCCTTCACTTTATTAATTTGTAACTGATAGAGCCTTTTTGTCGTCTAAAAAAGACTTAGTTAAATTCAATTCTCCTTTCAAATGTAGTATAAGGAGAACCTTGGAAATCATTCTGTGGACATGGCTAAAGTCAAATGCAGTATTTGTGCTTAAATTGTGGTGGGAAAAATTACTCAAAATAAACTCTTAAAAATAGAAAACTCAAAATCATCAAATGCAAAAAATGCTATGAACTATGCATGAATGCATGACATGTAAGGCACAAAATGGTAGGGAATGATAAATTAGTTAATCCTAAATGCTTAAAACATGTTTAATGATCAAATGGTCCAAATTCATAAAATTCGAAATCTGCCCAAAATCAAGAACATGTTCATGAGCAAGGTGCATGGTAACCTCGGATTGGGATCTTTTGATGATACAATTGAAGATGTAATGAACTTTTATTCCCAAAATTGAGCAGAAACACGATTTCGATCGATTTGACCAACTCGTGCAACGAAAATGCAATTAAAAGTGCAAAACGCTTCATCATGATGCAATGAATGAAATTCCCAAAAACATAATGCTCCAACAATCATTAAAATCGTGCAACCATTGAATTGTGTAGAACTTCGAATTCGGCTATTCATGGAAGGAAATGCTAAATTGATGATTCAAATCACTTAGGGAACATCCAAGGATGATGAAAGAAGCTCATGAACAAATCAAAAAGTTGAAATCACATGAAATTTCAATGCAATAGTGTTCTCTGAAAGCACGTGAATGCGAAAACTTTCAAAAACATGTGAATTGATGAAATGGTGATGGAATTGGGTATGATGGTTCAAATAGTTTAGGAATCATCCCAGGAGTGTGCACGAATTTACAGAACTCAAAATGATTAAGAAATGAGTGAGAAATTCAATGGAATAGTAATTATAGTGTGTGAACGTGAAAGGGGTGCATAATTGAGATTTTAGTGATTTGATGATGGAAGCTCAAAATTAAGCTTGTAAATATTTATAGAAACTTAAAAGTGATGTGTGTGAATTGGTGGAATGAAAAGAAAGTCAAAATTGTAACAAAAGTGCAATGGAGTGGAGAAATATGAGTGAAATGAGCTTAGCTACTACCATTGGTCTTGAATCCAACCCATTCATCTTGTTTACTCCAAAACAATGATGTATAGAGGTATTTTGGACACACTAATTCATAGGCTTGGTTTCAGAACCAAGATTTGGTAAGGTAGGGTGAAGTTCAAGCTCAAAAAGTGGTAGCCAAGGTGGTGGTTTAGTGGAAAATGATGATGAACATTATGAAACCATAGACCAAATGAACAGTACTAAAATATTCATTCATTAAAGCTCAAATCCATATTACAATACCCGCAATGAGTACAAGGAGTTGCCACAACCTTCCTCCCACCATGGCTTGAGCTATTCACGCTTCCAAAAGCAAAAATGGGGTGAAAATGGGTGATTTTTTAAGGAATTTCGGGTCGTTGTATGAGGTGGTGTTGTGCTGTCAAAATATGGTCAGGGAATAGTCCAAGAAACCTGTTGCAAGGCTATTGGGTCGTGTCCCTATGCCACCTCACCAAATCTATCCTAAAACCTACCCTACACTAAGCCATTTCTCACCAATTGAGCCCAAACTTCAATGTGCAACCTCCTCTCAGATTTTTGGCAATCTCAAGGCTCAAACCAGTCACATTTAGTGTCTTAAAGTGCTCCAAATTATTGGCTCTTGATTTGAGGTCCAAATGCGAAAAGTCAACTCTAAGGTCAAACATGTCACTTTTGCACCCTTCTTACTTTTCCAAAGTGCAGCCCCCTCTTAGATTTTTGGTTATCCCAAGGTCAAACATGTCACATTTAGTATCCTAAAGTTCCCCAAATGGTTGGCTCTGCCTCGGCTTAACTCTTTTTTATGCTTTTTCTGATTCACATGCATGTTTGGATATGATTTAGACAATTTTGTTCCGATGAGCCTATAACCAGATGAGCCTACCTTAGATTGTTTACTTTGATAGCCATTTTGAGCCTGCGTACCCTTTTTCATTATTTTATAACTCACTAGAATCCCTTAGCCTAAAAACCCATGATTCATCCTACCTTAGAAAATTTTAGAGCTTTGAAATTACTTTGGGAATGGGTGTTCTTTTAAGTGTGGTTGCGCACAAGAAGTGTGGTTGTGTGCATACCTATTTTTGTTCTTGGATTGCTCATTTGTACATTTTATGCGAAACTTGAAAATTGTTGTTTCTTTACTCAAAAATAAAAGAAATAAGAAAAGAAAAGAAATGAAATGAAAGAAAATGGAAAGAAAGAAAACATATTTGGGTATGAGCACTGTGTGAGAATTGAATTTGGAAGTGTTGGAGTTTGGAATTGCCTTCATGCTTGATTTTGACGTATTCCACATTGCTCCTCTACTTCCTTTGATTCTTTAGCTACTTATCCATATGTTATGTACCTTGTCCTCAGCCCTATTACAACCTTGAAAAGTCCTTCTAATATTGATTTGCATGTGTTTTGGTTGTTGATTTTAGATGCTTGCCAAATCTATTTGATGTTTGTTTTTCAGGGATGCTTTGAGAGTAAACAGAAGCCTAGAGATTTGAGTGATACAATGTATATTCTGTGAGGTTATGGTGCTTTCAATTCTCTCTTTGAACTTAATTGAGTAATTGACGTGTTTTGAATTGTCTGGATAATGTTCATGGATTTCTTGTTGCTTTAACTCCTTTTGTGTTAGATGTGTTTCCATTTTTCTGTTTCGTGTTTGTTTGTTTGTGTCGTGTCTTTTTCATATCTCTCGTTGTTTTGTCTATGTTGTCCTTGCTTTATTTTTTTTATTTTTGCCCAAGAGTGCAAAAGGTTAAGTTTGGGTGAGTTTGATGACTCATTATTTTTCCTTATTCGATTGCCTTTTTGTACCCATCCTGATGGTTGTGTAATGCTTAATTGTCTTTTGTTAGTGTATTTAAATCAATTGGGCTTCATTGGGTCATTATTCTAAATTCTGACTAATTTGGCATTAAGTGCTCTAATTGTTTTCTAATTATTTTAAGGTATTTTGTGAAGCAATTTTGGAGTTTGGACACTAATCTTAAGATGAAAAGAGAGTTGCCACATCATTGCCACGTTTGTCCATGTCATTTCCACATCATTTAAATGATTGGGCCAGCATTTTTAACCAATAGTGGCATGTTTGTAATTTCACATCCCATAATGACATTTTTGTAATTCCACATCCCATAATGGCATTTTTGTACTTTTGCATCTCATAATGGTATTTTTGTAAATATGTGGATCTGTGGTGAGGTGACCACGAAATTTAGGTCTCCTTTAGATGTAGCAGCCACCTTCTTCTTCCTCATACTCTATTTTTCACATTTCTTAGCTTTGGTTGGTAACTAGGGATTGCAAAAATACATGCACCCGCGAGTATCCGCGGATAAAATCTGTGACAGATAGTTTGTACCCGCGAGTATTTATTACCCGTGGCTAACAAGTAGCAGGTATTTTAATACCCACTTATAAATAGGTCGGGTGCGGGTATCATACTACTTGTACTTGCAAATACCCGTTACCTGCAAAAAATGAAAAATTAATTAATATTTTATTCAGTTAAATTTAATGAAAATTAAAATTAAAATTATATTTTATTAGGTTAAATTTAATTAAAATTTAATTTATATTATTATTTATTTTTTTATACTTTTCTTTAAATTTTATTCAAAATGTTTATAAAATATAGATCATTTTTAAATATTCGTGGGTATGCAGGTATCCACGGGTACCCGCAGGTTTTAAAAAAATTCACGGATAATTTTTAAATGGGTACCCGACGGGTAAACGGGCGAGTAGTGGGTGAATTTTTTTTTTGTGGGTCGGATTATGAGTAAGCACTATCCGTGCCCGACCTGACCCGTTACCCATGGAGATGCCTTCTTCATTTTCACGTTTTAGCACTCATTATGAACGTTTTTATGCATTATTGACAGCACCCATTGTTGGGTTTGTGGTTTTTGCACATTTGGTAGCTTGGTCATTTCATTTTCTGGTTTATAGTGACTTGGAACAACACAGGGTTTTCATTTTTTATATTATAGTAGTCATTTTCGTTCCATTGGAGCTTTAGAAATCTTGTTTGCTCTTGAATTTATCTTTCGATATGACCTTACCTAGGGTTTGATGTCCTGTTTTGGTTATTAAAATTTTTGAATCTTCTTCCATTTGGTATTTCCATTTTGAAGTGTCTAATTGCTCTATTTTCATGGTTGTTAAATTCGTGTATTGACTCCTTGATAAAAAAATGCAATGAAGCTTTGAGGTTCTGTTGGTTTTGTTAATTCTACCATTTCTTTATCTTCAATTTGTGGAGTGTATGTGGTTCATTTGTTTATGATTAATTTAAAAATTAGGTCATGTGTTTGGGTTGGGTTATGTTCATGCTTAATATATGTAACTTGGTTGTCACGAGTTCATAGATATATGCATTGCTTAAATGTGTATTGATACTAATTTGTAATCTTCGCTTATGGGTTATTTTCTAGTGGATTAAGAGTGGGCAGAGATATTAATGTGGTGACCTATGGTAAGTGGAATTGAATTTGAATCAAGGAGTCAATATGTTTTAATCACTGTTTCGTTTTAGTTAATCTGTTGTTTGCATTTTGTCAATACTTAAATTTGCCAACCCCCTCTTTTGTGTTGAATTGTATTTGGAAAGCTTTGGCTGAAAATAATGGTCACTAGGAGACGACCTTAGGTTAACTCCTAAGTACTATATTTATCTGTTTAATTTGGTTGGCTACAACCTCGATCAACCATCATGATAGATAATGTTGTATCCTTCAATAGAAGGAGAATCATTAAACATTGTAGCGACCTCATGATCATGATCATGATCATCATCCTTTCCCTACTCTCTCCTCCTTTATGAAACCAATTCTTCTAAATGGCACAAAGAACTTTCAACATCACGTCTAACATGTTCTTGATGTTGTACAACACGCTGAAGGTGTTCCTTCTCTTTAATATTTTGTTGTGTATATAGTCTCAAAGTGTTAATATGTTTCTTTAACAACATCATAACAAAGTTCTACTATGCACACGACAACATCAAAAACAGCCTACAAATAACAACAAAACCTATTAAGGGAAACCAAAACCAAACTTGCGTGGCAAATACTAACTAGATTGTTATCAAATGCACTTTCAATAACATTATCACCCAATTTTACATTCATCCAATGCAACAATCTTGAAAACTTAGACATACCAACATTCAACTTTCGCGTTGCAAATGAGCAAATCATCAAAAGACCATAACTAAAACATACAAACAAACACAAAGTCACATATTAAAGAACAACACAAACAAAAACATGAATGACCAAAAGCAATATTAAACAACCTTTTTACCTATAGCAAATACATTCATCCATTAACATGGATGTGACTACTACTTGCTTCATTTTTCAATGCTAATGAATCGTTGCACAAGCTACCTACCAAATATTCATAAACTAGTCCACCCCAATTATATTTTCTTATATTATGTAGGTCATCAACAATCCTAACCATAATGAGTAACACAGTTTCATTTCTATTTGGAAGCAAAAACTCAAATATGCCTAACAATATGTAAAGCCTACAAAAATCTGCTATACCACCACTATGTTCATCAAATTTCAAAAAAATGTCAAATATCATTTTAACATGAACTTTTTCACGGGAAAAGACTTCCTACATGCATTATCTACCACCACCTCATTCAAGTTAATTTTTAATCCCATTATTATTATTCCTAATCCTAAACAAACATATAATAAACCAAATTGTACTACCTACCTACCAACATCAAATCGATCTCTCCTTTCAACCTATCTAGAACATAATAGTGATAAGAGGTTCTTACTTATCCTAAAGGAATTGTTTAACAATTTTCAAGCACCAAAACGGTGTCCCTTTAATATACTTTTGTTGTTCCACAATCAATTTTTTGTTCACAGCGCCAACATACTTAGATTTGTAAGAATGACAGAAACAAATATGGATAAAGAATTACAAATTAAGGACCTCAAATATGATAAAAAAATGCACATTTAAAATGCACATACCTTTTACTCCTCACTGGACTAACCAATTTCAAGTCCTTTCCTTCCATTTTGTAGTCATCTCAATGAACACAACAAATAAAAAATTCAAAAAACACCAAAAGTCGTACGATATGTCAGTCAACACCAAACACATATTTGAAGAAGCGTAGAACCCACCCATGAAATAACCAACCACAATCGATTCAATGCCCTATGGTAAGTGAATGAAGTTGAGTCGTCTGTGATTGGAAGAACAAAATGAAGACGCAATCACCACACATCGCCATGGAGAACAAACGCTGAAGTGGGTTCTCTATGCCAAAGGTTTTCGCGGAAATGGGTTCAAAACGTTTTTAGTAAAACATTTTGGGGTTCTTCTTTGTTTCCCGAAACGAATTTCAAACACAGATATTCATGGATAAAAAAAACCCTCACACTTTGTTTTTGTTTTCACTAAAGTGGGTTCTTTGCTTTTCACTCAAATGTTTGGGGGTTCATCTTTCTTCGTCAGCCAATTTCAGCTTTCCCTCCTTTCTCCCACTCGTGTGTAGTTGGCAAAGAAAAAAGAAAATGAAAATTCGAAAAGCGAAAGTTACTGGACATGTCAGTAGTGTAAAAAATGAGTCAAAATGTAGTACTTCATTTTCTGTTATGGTGTTTGCATAAATGCAGTACAATTAATGTGTTTTATAATGATCAAAAGGTTCCCTATTAATATTTTATTCTTGGATGTAAATGATATAGCCCTAGAATATATAATATCACTTTCTCTTCCAACTCTCACCACCACACCACCACCATTCTTTCTGTCTCTACAAATTACAACATCACTGCCCCCCCCCCCCCTCTCTCACTAACTTCTGCGTTGTTAAAGGATGGGCAAACAAATTAACCTATAAATTCGTTGTTTCCCTTGCATATTGATTTCAACATATATATTTCCCATGCAAAGCACTCTTTTCGTTTGCACTGTAGCTGTTAAACATTCTTAACTTTTTCTTATGCAACAGCTACCTTCATTCTGAGATTTTCTTTTTGCAGTTAGAAAAGTCACCAGCAATAAATATAAAATAGAATGGTTTCTTCAGTCATTTATTCCATAAAAGAAATCATCAAATGGTCAGACAAAAATATATAAGAAATTAAAAGAAAAAAAAGGCTATCATATCAAAACAAATACAACTAGCTTATTATTCAAATGGCCATGGAGATTCACTTTGCTATCTTGACTTTACGAAGTTTTGCAGATTATTAACCCTAATAACCAATTAATTATTAGAAGGTATTGGTTTGTTATAAAACAAATTGAAAAAAAAAATCATTTGCAGCATCTAAATTATCACATTCGGTTTGAAGATGTAGAATAGAAAAATGTTACAAATAGAATACTTTCCGGAATTTATTTAAACCCCTGTTATTTAATTGATGATTGTTAAATATCAGAAAAGGCTAAAATATATGATTGAAAGAAAAAGATAGAAAATGAAGACTCCTTTTAGATACTTTCGTGTCCATTATTGTGTTCTCATTTTTAAATAAGAAAAATCGACACTTGATGTAAGGACAATTGTTTTAGGGAAAACAAAGGTAACTACTACTACTTCCACTATAAAATCAAAGGTAGTTCTTACATCAAACAATACTGGAAATCAAGGATTTTACAGGGAAACACATTCGGTGATTTTGCAATGACGCGTAGGGAGATGGAATCAGGGAAACAAATTTGAACTCAGACGAAAATTAAAGAAGGTAGATGAAATCGAAAGTGAAAGAGTGATGAAATCGAAATTGAAAGAGTGACGAAATCGAAATTCAAAGCAAGGAGAATGGTCTTTATTACCAAAAGATTCTTCTTCCTCATAGAGAGAGAAAACACAGGGAGAACAGTGGGAAGCACGTAAGAGCTTCTTCCTCTTCATCCTAGGGTAACACACTAACAAAGAGAGAAAACGAATGGAGAACAATGGTCAGAGGCACGCAAAACTTCTTCTTCATCTTAGGGTAACAAACGCATAGAGAAAAATGCAGGGCGAACGATAGTGGGAGGCACGTGAAACTTCTTCTTCATCTTAGGCTAACGCACCATAGAGACAAAAAATTTGAATAGTCAAATTAAAAAGTTTTAAAATTACGAAAAAGAGGGAAAAAAGAATAAGGTGAAATTCAAATTAAATAATTAACAAGGGTTTGTAAAACCTCCACTATGTGTCCAAGTCTTACACTATAGGTTATTATAACCCTAACTAATAAACCCCTACTAAAATTATATATTTTTGTAGTGTATTAATATCTCATAATACATAGATTCTCAAATACTATAGCAATTAATAAATAAATATACTTTCAAATGCCTTTTAGGTTAACTCATTTTTTTAAGGATATTTATAGGATGGGAGGTCTCCAAATTCAAGATGAAAAAGGGAGGAAGAATTCAAATGAATTCCTCCATGTGCTCCTAGAAAAGTGGCGGAATTTGTGGATCAAGTACCATGTGGCACTCACACTTTCCTTTCATTTGCAACATGTGCAAAATGAGGAAAATGTGATAGCTTTCCTATCTTATGACTGATTTAAAGTTTTAACTAGGCAATTGAAGCCCAATTGAAACCTTAGATGATCTCTCATGATCAATACCTAAACCCAAGCCTAAAGCTTACAAAGCAAAGCTTAAATACATGGCCCAAATGAAAACTAATCTACTTGGCCCAAATACAAAGCCCAAGAAACTAATCTAGACATTTTATTATCCACTAGAGATGAATTTCTTCAAAGATGATCTTGAGACCAAAAAGGTTATTGAAGGCCCAATAGAGTTCAATCCTTTTCTAAGCTCTTGATCCAACCTCTAGCTCTTGTATATATCTTATTTACTAGATGTCGTGGTCAGACATATGTCATTAATTAGTCCTTCCTTGTGGCTTGGTTCAGCTTCCTATAGTCAATACACATTCTCCAGCCAACGATTGTCATGGAGGGAATTAATTCATCCTTCCATTATGTATAACGACCATACCTCCTTTCTTTGGAACAACTTGCATAAAGCTTGCCCAAACATTATCTAATGTAGGGTAAATCATGCCAGCTTCAAGCAATTTTACCACCTCCTTCCTTACAACCTCTTTCATTATCAGATTGAGTCTTCTCTACGACTAAGCTATAGGTTTGTACTTCTCCTTCATCATAATTTTATGCATGCAGTATGATGGACTGATACCTTTTACATCAGATAAAGTCCAGCCTATGACAATTTCAAATCAAAGCTTAATGTAATTAGAAAGTAAATTTGTTCTAACTCATTTACAAAATCGTATTATAAAATGAAAATTGATTCTAACATATCTCTTATGCCTATTGATTATTATAGTAATACATTGATGAAGGATTATCTTGTTTCTTTTTAAGATGATTGAATATGGTGTGAGTTGATTAAGAAAGCTAAGCGAAATCCCCACTAGACATTAAGATAGCAAGCTATCTAGATGTGAAGGTTCCTTTCACAAAGCTCAAGAGAAGAAGATGATGGATTGATTCAAAACAAAAAGGAAATGGAAAGCAAATAAACCATAGAAAACAAAGAACAATTAAAGGAAGAAGAAAACATAAAATGGAAAGGAAAGAAATGGTAAAAATGTGAGAAGCACGCCACTACAAGGCTAGGCTAGAAGCCATGGCAACCTTGAAGATGAGTGGATGTGTGCCGCCACTTACTATGCAAGATAAGGCTTAAAAGTATTCACTCCCAAGGGAGGAAACTCTCACAAATGGTTGAGACACAAAAGTGTTCTTACTTCAAAATGTTCAACCCTTTTACATGTCTAGGAGCACCCCTTATATAGAAGAGTTTAGGGGCCTCTAAGCAAATAAAAGATACCTAAGGATGTCTCTACAAAAACCTAACCCTAGCTTCTAGA
>Ga0214544_1002382_pt1 | contig 39608 bp, 20 predicted proteins | sample CNSS3metaG_FD_160074 | JGI IMG/M metagenome (GOLD analysis project Ga0214544, IMG submission 160074) | Root nodule microbial communities from cowpea collected in UCLA plant growth center, Los Angeles, California, USA - CNSS3 | ecosystem: Host-associated > Plants > Roots > Nodule | place: USA...
TATATATATATCACCTTTCAACTTTTTCTTTAGAATATCAGATAATTAAAAAATTGTAGTTATTACATAGATGCAAACATTATGAGTATAAAAAATTATTAATACAAGATAACAACAACTTACACTACAAAAAAAATACAATTTAGCAACCAACATTAGCGACCGAAAAAAATTGGTCGCAAATTGCAACTGAAATAGCGACCGAACAAAAATAGTTGCAGATTAGTGACCGAAATAGCGACCAAATCAGTGTATAGTAACATTTATTCATATAGCAACCAAAATAGCGACTAAATATTTTTAGTCACTAAATATAATGTTTTAGCCACCGAATTAGCGACCAAAATAATATTAAAATTGCCAAAAAAAATTTATAATATGTTTAATATGGTTGTTAGCGACCGAATCATGTTAGTCGCTAAACATAATATTTTAGCCACCAAATTAGCGACTGAAATAAAATTGTTTTAGCAACCGAAAATATGTTGGTCGCTAAGTTTATATTTAATATAGTAATTAGCGACCGAAAATATCTGGTCACTAAAATAATATTTTACCACCAAATTAGCGACCAAAATAAATATTATATTAGTACACATGATATCTAGCGACCAGATTAGCGACCAAAAATATTAGAATAATATTTAACATAAATTATAATTAACTAAATTATTTACCTTTTCAATTTGTTGTTTATTTTTTTATTTAAAAATAAAATCAATACTTACTTAGTTTAAACTAATAGATGATACATTTTAGATTAATATTTAATATAAATTATAACTCATTAAATTATTTATTTTTGTAATTTGTTGTTCCTTAAAAGAAGAACAAGATTCAACACAAAAAAGACTCAAAATTTTGAAGTCCATATTAGTTCTCACTCTCAATATTTGACCGAAAGATTGATAAAGTTCTTAATTTAAAAATCCTAAGTTTGTTTCTCTTTTATCTCAAATCAATATTTGAAACCCACTATGCATATGTTGCCAAATGAAAGAAAATATGGATGAAGATTAAAAGAATTGACAATTAAGAGAGAAAAAAAAAAGAAAGAAAGATGTAAGACTTGAATTTTATGAAAAAAAATATAATTATTACTCAATTTAAATTTATGTGTTAATCAATTGAAGATAAATTTTATATATTTGATTTTTCACCTTTTTAAACACTATAATATGCAAATTTAAGCGTTCTAATATGTAAATTTAAAATATTATTTTTCATTTAAACACTCTAACATGACTTTTTCCAAAATCTTAATTTCTTCGACTTTGATTTATAAAATAGCTTGTATTATTAATAAAAATTGTATTATGATTAGAGACTATATTTATAGTAATTAAGGACCATACAAAATAATTATTTATTTATAAATAATTTTGTAGTTACCTAATTAAAATATAATATTTTTTAGTTACTATTGACAAAAATTATAAGATTATAAGTTAATTTTTTTTAGCTCTACTAAAATCTACTAAAATTATAGGTTCATTATAAACAAATTTAGTGACCACTCATATATTTATAGTAATTAATGACCATATAAAATATTTATTTATTTAGAAGTAATTTTGTTATATTTGTTTAAATTTTATAAGATTACATGTTAATATTTGTTTATCTCTATTATAAATTATAGATTCACTATAATATAACTAGAAATTATAATTTTAATAACTAATGATATAAAAAATATTTATTCATTTAAAAACAATTTTATAAATACTTAATTAAGATACATAGTAATTAATATGTATTCATTATTATGAATTTTTGTGTTATCAATTTTTAATATTACAAAAAATTAAGTAAAAATTATTTTTAGAAATATTAGCTACGAAGAGAAAGTTCGTATATAATAAGTATATATATTTTTTAATTAGAAGAATATGTCAATTTTAGTAACTACTAAATTTAATTAGAAAAATATTAAATTTTTTAATTACACCTATACTATTTAATTATTATTATGATAACTTTTATTTTACTTTTATTTTTGTTCTTCATTTTCCTTATATATTTCCCCTCCCTCCAAAATTTAAGACAATATAAAACTTCCCTCCCAAATGAAAATCTTACGGACGACATTTCATTAGTAACTTAGTCACCTTGTGAAAGAGTAGGCCATGGAGGAAGAACCATCCGAAAGTTGAAGGGGCAAGTCAGCCAGAGCAACTTTTTTAAGGAAAACCAGTTCCTAAACTGACTTTGTTGAGGAAATTAGGGAGAAAGAAAGCCAAAGGAGCGAAAAGGACACCATCACCGTCCTAGGTAACCTCTATACGAAATTTTCAGATTTGTCTTTTCTAGTTGATTACATGCCACTTTACTTTGGAATTCCAGGATGGAAACGTAGGTTGGTTGATACAAGCATAATTTTTTGTAAGATTCTAACTAGGGTTTTTTGCTCTCGTAAAAAGTTAGATCTAGGGGTTCAACTTTTTGAGATAAGCTGCAAAAATATGATTGAGACCAAAGTCTAAAATTTTATGCAGATTTAAACTTTATATTCATGTGAGGCTTTCCTTTTTCTGAGAATCTCTCTTTTTGTTTTTCGTTCCCTTTATTTTCCCTATCCATGTTCTGTTACTTCTATTTCTTAATCACTAACCATTAAAGTTTTGTTGATTTGCATTGTGACATCTGAATAGAGTGGATAGTGAAGCCTATTTATTGTAGCAAATGTCCTTTGGCAGCACTGTTCGTGTGGTGAGGGACGAGATTGGAAGCTTGTCAAGGTAGAGTTTTTACTTAAGGATTTCTGGTGGCAACAAGTCGAATATAAGTTTTTGTTCCATCAACTATTATGTGGAGATTTATTTTCTGATAATTAAAGCAGCAAACAATATTCTTAAACGGGAAATAATCGTTGTCTACAACACATTAATAAAAAAGTTAGGATAATGGTAGAATAGTCGTTGCATATTGGTTAATGATAATGTAAAAAAAAGACAGATAATAGTAAGATTTGGTATGTTTTTTCACTTGCAATTTACTTCAATTATTTATGTCCACAAATTCATGGCTTAGTTCCGGTTGTCCTCAAACAGGGGTTCTTACATCAATATAATTTAAGCCAATTTGGATAGAAAGTTGTATGTTTTATCTTTGATTCTTCCTCTTTGAAGCTATTTGTAGTTGTTGTTGGTGCCTTGATTTTCATTTTTGTTTTTTGCCTTACTTTTAGATAGTTCCACACATAACAGAGAGATGATATCCAAGAGTGGAGCATTTTTAATGTACTCTTTTACTATAAATAAATGTGAAATAAAAGTTTAAAGTTGAATTGTTGACTATGTTATTTATTTTTGTAATAGATTAAAATTGGTATGGCTGTGTGGCATCCTAGGAAGATCACCATTTCAAGAAGGTGCTTCAATTGAACGAAGTAACCCCTTTAGTTCAGGTATGTCCAGTGTTTATTACTTTTGTTGCTGCCACTGCCTTTTGTATTTTTCCTCTTTGTATGTCTGGTGTTTAGGAAGTAACCCCTTCAGTTGGAGTATGTTCTTATTATTATTGCTTAGCCCATTAATGTGTGCATTCTTAGTTTACTTTGAGATGAGAAATTATGGTTTGTATTTATTTTCAAATTTTAAAATGCTCAAAGTTGGATACATGCCTTAACCAGAAATGTGCTTGCCAAGTGTTTAAGAAGACATTTTAATCATGGATCATTGTAATATGCTCGTTATAGTGGTTTTCAGTTTATGAGTCTTTTAATTATGGATAGTTTTCATATATGATTTCTTATGTATACTCTATTTCATCCCGTTTTTATACTATAGTTATTACTATATCTACATTTTTCATACAATTTTCCCAATTCATGATGCAACTTAAGACACTTCCTAGCTTTGATGTGAAACTGTCTTATATATGCATTGTAACCTTATCTGCTCTAACTTATATACCACCTCACTACTTTCGAAATGATGTCACCAAATTCAATTTGATTGATGGGGGAGTTGCAACAACTAATGAGGTAAACTATCTTCTTTCCAAACTGACCTCAATATGAATAATTTCACTTATTTAATTGTATGTGGTTTTAATATGATTTTTTTTTTCAGATAAAATAAAACACTCTAAATGATATGTTTCTATTACTTAGTAGTGTGGTCCCAATATGCAAATCATGATGAAGGTAACTCAATTATTTGCTTATGATGAAAAAGGATAATTGTTTGCAGGTTGTGTGCTCTACTAGGAAAGGAGTGATAAAGCAACAAAGGGAGAAGAATCCTAACATGAGTCCTAAGAATTCAAAGGAAAATAACAAGATCTAGTTGTTGTCAATAAGACGTGTAATTGAAAAAGTTGTTGGTAGTAAAAATGATGTGTAGACCAATCTAATAATAGTATATCACAAGACCATTCAGTGTAATTTTAATTATATTGATGACTTCTAAACTTGCATATTTATTTACAACTATTTTCAATTTCTTTTATGTTGGATCATGTACTTGTGTATTTTTATTTTTATACTTCTCTTTATTACATTACATATTTGAGTTAGTAGTTATTTAACATTATTAAAATTGTGGTATTTGTAAGTAGGTTAGGATATTGTTCACAAGTAGGTAAAAATATTGTATATATTAGTTGCTACCAAAATATATTGGTTGCCAAACGTTTCTCTTTTATGCCACCAAAATATATTGGTTGCTAAATATTTTCACTTTTGCCACTGATTTAGTCACTAAAAGATATTTTAATTAAGATAAAAAATTATTTATTTAGCGACCGAAAAATAAAAGGTCGCTATATTTTCACATTTGCGACCAAAATAGTAATTAGGAACCTTTTAAAGTTAATAATTTTTGTCACTTTAGCGACCGAATCAGCCACTAAAATTTTAGTGGCTAAATTGGTCTTTATAATAAAAAGTGACCAATCATTTTAGCGACAGATTAGCGACCGAAATTTCGGTGGCTGTTTAGCGACCAACACTTAATTCAGTTGCTAATGAATTTGCCACCAGGGTTTTCGCAACTACATAATTTCGGTCGCTATTTTGGTCGCTAAATGATTAGCGACCAATTTTAAGTCTTTTAGCAACCAAAATAGGTGGTCGCTAAAATGCTTTTTTTTAGTAGTGTTATATACCTATTTAGAATCAAGAAAAGAAAATACATTTATTTTCAAAATATAGTGATACATGGTAATATATGTATAAATCATCATCATAACAACAAGTTGCTTTTTGCTAGTTCTTATTCATAAAGAACAGCAATTGTGGATACTAGAAGATAAAGAAGAACAAAAACCTTTCCAAAACATGATATTCATTTTTATTTTATTTTTATGAAACTCCTATGTATAGATCTTTAAAGTGTAATTTATGGTTTGAGCGTTGATTGGTGTGTTGAGTAAGTAGTTTTCCCTAAATAAAATTAAAGAACCCAGGCATATATATATATATATATATAAGAAGAAGCACATACATAGATAGATATATAGGATGATCGATTACAGTATTATTATTGAGGAGGTAAAGGAAGTTGAGAAGAGGTTTATGGTTTGACGGAGGAAGAACGAAGAAGACGATAAGCGGAGGGAGAGCGGTTAAGACAGACACAACCAGCAGAAGCTTTACGAGTTAGTTTCTGTTGCTCCTCTTCTTCTTCTTCTTTAGAATACTCCATTTCCATCAACACCTTGTAGAAGATATCAACGTGGCAGGGAAGAGCCAAAGGACCTTGGCTGCTGTACCCATACTCGGATTCTGCTTCTTCCAGGAGAATCTTGAACAAAGGATGATTAGCGTACTCGGTCTTGATCACGAACCTCTGCATTTGTGGTCCGACGTAGACGGAGAAGCAACCTTCGGGTGCCACACCAACGTTGCTGCTGTTCTTCTTTGGTCCCTTGCGGCTGGGCCAGGATCTGCTCCTCATCATCATCACGCTGCTTCTGCCTCGTCCTATCCACTTGCATCGCTCCCACGTTTTGGTGATCAGCCCTTTTCCCACCTTCTTTTTCACCACCATCCCATCATCCACTTCACTCATCTCCGAATCGATTCACACACAATACTAAATATATAGCAATTAATGAGGGAAAATATGGGAACAGAAAGTCAACCCCTGTCGTAAACCAAATAAAACATCGCCTTATTCCTTGGCCTCATTGTGTTGCTCATGTGCGTCCGATGAGAGCAGAAAATTAATGTCGGAACAAGTTTTGACGGTAAGACATGAGCATGAAAAGAGAGGAAAATAAGGGTCGGAAGATAAGAGATGAAGAAGCCGCAGCAGCAGCAGCCACCACCTATATACACTCACGCTGTATATTTGTCAACGCCACAATTTCTTTCCTCCAATTATTATATTATTGCTTACACTGACACGAAGGGTCTACTTTCTATGCACCAAATAACTTAATTAACTCTTCGTTTTTTCTTCCCTTCAATTTCTACCTTAACGTGTAAGGACATGGAATGTATCACACGTCAACCTAATACATTTCTCTATTAATTGTTAATTTTTTTTTTTACTCCCCAGTTCGATCTTTCATTCTATTTTATTTTATTCCAATTACAACTCCCCTAATATTCTTCTCCTGTCAACATTATCTAACTACTTTTCAGATATACCTTTTCTTCTTTCTTTTTTTCCTTTTTTTAAATCTCTATTCCAATGTATATCTAATTGTCAGCTAACTTCCTTTATTAAATATTTAATAATAATCTCCACAATTTTAAGTCAATGGCAATTTTTTTTTAATAATATCCCCACATTTTTAAAAATTATTACCGAGAAAAACTTATGAGATTCTGCTACGCCTACAACCTTTTCTCTAGAAAAATCTTGTTACTTTTTTTTTTTCCATATTGCCACTCTAAAATATCCATGGCAGAGATAATATATAGTAAGTCAAAGTATAAATAAACTAATGTCAATGAGCAACATTTAATTTTAGGGCTAGTTAATAGGTATATATATTAATTAATATACTTTCCGATCTTTTTCATTTACATTTATATAATATTTTTTATTAATTAATATACATTTATATAATGATATATTAAATTTTTTAAATAATCATAAAGAAACTTTGACATTGATATTTTTGCCATGGTAAAAAGAAAGAAAGTTAAAATATTAAACAAAGATAACTCGTACAATATAAACTATATATCAAATAAAAATCATAATATGATAAAAGTAGTAAACGAGAAACAAAATATTTTAATATTTGATGCATGGTCTATTTATATGTGAACAACAGATAATGTATTCACTACCAATAAAATTTGTCCATAATCAAACTAAAATCGTATATATGCTTTAGCTAAATATTATAACTTGGCACAAAAATATTTAACAAGTGTAATTATGACAAAATATTATATGTTCGTGGGAAATAGTTTAACATATTTCTACCATATTAATATAGTATAGAACTTGAAGATTATACTTATTTATATACAGAGAAAGAGGTAGGCCAAAGATCAAGTATTTGTAATATGTATTTTAGACTAATGACACAAATTAATTATTTAAACTTGATGAAGTTTACGTGTTTTGTTTCCTATTACTGGTTTCTCATATTCTCATCTCTAACATGCTAGACACAGATTGCAGCAAATATGATACCAGAAATTTAATATCATAATCTTAAAATAAAATTTTCAAAACAAACCATTTTTAAATTAACAGCTTATTTTAGGGAACATCTAGAATTTACTTATTTATATTTTAAAATTTTGAATATCGAACAAGTTTTTGTTCAAACTTATTCTCTACAACAATTATTACTAAAACTGTTTTTCAAAACTAAAACAAAATAGACCAATGTAAAGCTCAGTACGAAAAAAAAAGAAAAAAGACTCAGTGATGTTGGAAAATATGAAAATGGAGTGTGTTTATATTATAATATATGAAGGATGAGTGGTAATGGTAAGATGAATGAAGAAATTAGTAATGGAGCGTGGAAGGTGATTGGGAAGATCGGGTGTCTTGGGTTTCATAATTAGTGGAGTTTGGTGGACTTCACCAAATTCTTTCACCACAATCTGTTTGTTTGTAAATAAAATAATATTAATAGAGAATAGAATAGAATAGAAACTCTAACCCTCACTGTTACTATGTGTTTTGATTCTCTTGCAGATGATTGCGTTGAGTTGCAATTGCAGGTTTATTGTTAACTCTGAATTTCACTGAGTGATTGATTGATTGGAATTTGGGGATAAACATTAGATGGGTTGCTTCCCCTGTTTCGATTCGAGTTCAAGTTCGAAGGAGGATCACAACCACCGTTCTCACCACCACCCACAACCCAATTCCAATCCCAATCCCAATCTGTCACTCCCTTCTCAGATTTCCAAGTTGCCCTCTGGTCAGTCTCTTACTATTTTTTTCATCTCATTTCAAACTTGTTCTTAATGATCAATACCCAAATCAGTTCACACTCACTCACTCTTCATTCAATTCAAGCTATCAAATCAATTGCCTATGAAATAAGTTGAATTCTAGGGGATCCACAACACAACTCATATCAATTCTTTCTGTTGCAATTGGAATTGCAGGAGCAGACAAGTTACGGTCCAGAAGTAATGGAGGTTCCAAAAGGGAATTGCCTCCTTCCAACACCAAGGAAGGACACGGACCTCCCGTCCAAATCGCTGCTCAAACTTTTACTTTCCGTGAACTTGCAGCTGCAACCAAAAACTTTAGGCCAGAATCCTTTGTAGGGGAGGGTGGTTTCGGAAGGGTCTACAAAGGCAGGCTTGAAACCACTGGTCAGGTACAGTCACTACTTTTCACTCTCTCCACACATCCGATGGGGAAGAAACAGAGTAAATCATCACCAATCACTGTGCTTTCTTGGAATCAATGGTTCTGGTCCACTGTCAGAATATCAAAATTATTTCTTATCTCAGACATTTCCTTTGATTTGGTTCCACTTCCACCAAGACCAATGAATTTGATTTTTCCTGGTCCATCATTTTACAATAATGCTTTTATCACTCTCAATAATGCTTTACAGAGATCCATGGTGACTGATCTATATCATCATATACTACCATCTATTCTAAGGGGATAAGGCCTAGTTATAAAATAGGGAAATAAATATGGTTTTTATGAGTATTTGGATGAACTTAATTCCGTCGATGTCCTGAAAATGTTGAATCATCTGTGTTTAAATCTGAAATATCTATTATTGTGCTCTGCCAAATATTTATGTTATGTGCACAAGTTTGTATTTGGCCGTTGTCTTCTGAATGATCAAGTATACATTTAAATTCATGTTTCTTCTTGATCAGATATCTTAACATTTACCACCCCCTGTGGAGGGGCCCACATTTCATTAGGTTCTTTTTGCAGCAATTGAAATGGTTTACTTTTCACACCACTAAAGTTCTGTCTAAAATTATAACTCTCCTTTTCAAAGATACAATACTTAACTGTAAATGCAGAGTAATCAAAGAGTTTTTATGTGGTTGAGACCTCTAGTGATTAGTGAGTCCTAACATCTGATCATCTGGCTGTGCAGATTGTTGCAGTCAAACAGTTAGACAAAAATGGTCTACAGGGTAATAGGGAATTCCTTGTAGAGGTTCTCATGCTCAGTCTTCTGCATCACCCTAACCTTGTGAATCTCATTGGATACTGTGCGGATGGGGAACAACGCCTCCTTGTTTATGAATTTTTGCCTTTGGGGTCATTGGAAGATCACCTTCATGGTATGGTTGTTTTGCTCTCTTCTTAGTTATTACAATTTTAGCATTTCCGATACTGTCAAATATTACAGAAACTTACATCCTTTAATGAAATGATAAAAACATTTAAACTACTTTATGTGTTTTGGGATGCATAAAAGTGTAAATAATGCCTGAAATGACATTAAATTCTGATACTGGTCACTGTATTCTTTGACACACTTGACTTTCTCTGGTAGAATGACATTTCTAGGTAGTGAGTGAGCCGTTCTTCCAGGCCAATGTTGCCTATGTTCTTCTATTTACCTACAAAGCATGTTGTTTGTTTTTTTCTTACCTACTATCTACTTAAATTGATAGAATCCTTCTCGAGGTTTTAACTCTTGCAATGGTTTTTTGTTGTCTTCGTATCATGATTAAGATTTGTGTGCGGCTTTTACAACCTGGCATGAGAACATCCATGCTCGCTATGTTATGCCCATCTAATTTTTATGTTCCAAGCATTGCTTCTCTAACACATAATTACTGAATGAGTTATTGATTTTCTTATATCATTATTTTAAGGGTTCCATTCCATCATTATAACATTCTATATTTCCATTTCCATAACTGTTTTGTGGATGAGTTGCATAGAAACTTTAGAATTCTGTACAATAAGATAGCATGAGCATACCTTCAGCTTGTAGCTTCCACAAGAAAATCATCATTAACTATGACCGGATGTTTTCTTGTAGTTTTCCTTTTAAATGTATTCTTCCTAGTCTTTGTGTGGTAACGCCAATCAAGTAATAACTGCAAACTCTTTAATGTGTGAGTCCTTCCTCTAAGCAGCATAACACAATGTAGTGGTAATTTATACACTCGTAACCATGTAATTTTTTGATAGAAAATTACTTATACTTTAAATTGCATGCTATATGTAAACTGCCTTCTTAAACAATATGTAGTTGTCATAATAATTACAGTTGATGTTTAAATTTGTTTATTGATCTCTGTGCAGATGTTCCCCCTGATAAGGAACCACTAGATTGGAACACTAGAATGAAAATAGCTGCTGGTGCTGCAAAAGGATTAGAATACCTGCATGACAAGGCAAATCCCCCTGTCATTTATAGAGACTTCAAGTCGTCTAACATATTACTTGACGAAGGATACCACCCTAAGCTTTCTGACTTTGGTCTTGCGAAGCTTGGTCCTGTTGGTGACAAATCACACGTTTCTACCCGAGTCATGGGAACTTATGGTTACTGTGCTCCTGAGTATGCTATGACTGGACAGCTGACAGTGAAGTCTGATGTATATAGCTTTGGGGTTGTGTTCTTAGAGCTTATTACTGGCCGAAAAGCAATTGACAGCACCCAGCCCCATGGAGAACAGAATCTTGTCACATGGGTTTTGCTCTATTCTCTCTCTCGTCATTGTAGTTAGTTGAGATTGTAGATTAAAATGGTGTGGTGATTGTGGTTTTAATTGTATGTTTGTGCAGGCACGTCCACTTTTTAACGACCGCAGGAAGTTTTCAAAGTTGGCTGATCCTAGGCTGCAGGGACGGTTTCCCATGCGGGGTCTTTACCAGGCTCTAGCTGTTGCATCAATGTGCATTCAAGAATCAGCTGCCACACGCCCTCTGATTGGAGATGTGGTGACAGCCCTCTCTTATCTTGCCAACCAGGGATATGATCCCAACAATGGTGGGCATGGTTATAGGGGGTCTAGCGATGACAAAAGGAACAGAGATGATAAAGGTGGAAGAATACTGAAAAATGATGAAGCTGGGGGATCTGGGCGCAGATGGGACTTGGAAGGATCCGAGAAAGATGACTCCCCGCGAGAAACTGCAAGAATGTTAAATAGAGATCTAGATAGAGAACGTGCTGTGGCTGAAGCCAAGCTGTGGGGAGAGAACTTGAGACAAAAAAGACAACAAAGTTTGCAAGAGGGCAGTTAGTTATGGTTCTGACTAAGCCACAGTTTCCCAGCTCAGTCTTTTACAACTTGGATTGCTTAGTTTTATACTTTGAGACTATGGAATGTGGACAAAAAAAAATGGGGAACATACTCGACCAGCCAATTTCGGCCAAAAGATTAGGTTCTAAATCTAATTTGTTCAGAATCTGCCTAGAAGCCAATACTTGCTATAGCTGAAATATGTATGAACCTCGTTACAAAATCTTTTCTAACATAACCTTTTGGCACTCTGTTTTCCCTAATTTATTTTCTGTACATTTTTTTTTTCCAGAACTAGTCATGGTCGCTAGTTGGAACACCCTTAGTTTGGCTGATTGCTGCAGTAAACATGCACAGACCAAAAGCTTCTCCCATGTGTTTATGATAATCTCAATATCGGCTATAATTGTTATCAACTAGTAACAATCGTAATTAACGTAGCCTACTTTGGCTTATGGTACAAAACTTTTAACTCTTACTTCTTTAGTGAAATAGTCTAGGTAATCATTTTAGTTATGCAATTCACAATTACGTCAATTTACCAAAGAAGTGCAATTTTTAACTGAGTTTTTCCTTTTTTTTTAATTACCTATATAGTAAGTCGGGCTTGCATGATATATGACTTCATTCTGAGGAAGTCATGTTACCTACATATGGTTTCATATTGGTATTTCGCCCCTTAAGTTGTGTTGGTAGAGAAGTCCTGTGACACAAACACAACTTTAGTATAATCTAGTTTTACTTTTCTTTTTCCATTTTCAATAAAGACGTGTATGGGTGACAGGATTTCAATGTTGTGTGATTAAAATTGTCGTGAATGGAATACATAATTTCAATGTGATGTAACTAAAACTAAAGTTGTACAGGAAAAAAATCACTTCAGTTGTTTTTATATTGTACTCTGAAATTGTGCACCACGTAAATGATTTTATCATTCTACAAATGTGTATTTTTTTTTTTAATTTCGTTTTGTATTTTCTATATTAGCATTATGTTATTTAAACAAAATGATTATCATTACATTAAGAATTGTTTACATTTAAATATTATTCCTAAAAAATGTTATTTTATTTTTGAGAAATTAATATTATTTATTAAGAAAAAATAATTATTTTTTAAATTAATATATAAATACCATTACATTTTTATTTTTCTATAGACTTAGTTAACGATTCTCTTTTATTTTATTCCTTTGGTAAGAGTTTCTAAATATTATGTAAATTAGTTAAAATATATTTATTCTTATATTTTTTATATAAAATTAGTTGCTATATAAAGATTTTTTATTTAATTGTTTAAAAAATATAATAAGTTTGAACTAATAAAACATTTTTTATTAGTTTTTTATCATTTTTACAACAATTAGTGATTATTTAAGAATTTAGTTTATTTTATCTTTTTAAATTATGCAATTCATAATAAGTTTCGATTTACGATTTCAAAATTATAAATAATTCACACATCCATTCAATAACCATCAATATAATGCTTAGAAATTGTTCTTTGGTGTATGTTTCAAAGCCTTCATAATGAAGAAAGAACAAAATTAATTATATCCTTGGTATCTTTACCCTAAAAACAAAGGAACATGTATAAAAAACTGTATTTAAGTTAAGTATGCTTTAAAATAAATGTCTTTTGTTGAGGAAAAGGTGCTTCGTCAACATTTAACACGAACAAGTATTGGTTGTTAATGGTTAGCTTGGTTTGTTGAATTAATTAAGAGATGAATTAGTAATTGTTATATGAAAGAGAAATTGGAATATCATTGATGGAGAAGTTGATTTATGGTGAGAAATGACAATGGTTAGACTAAATTAACAAGGTAATTAAGTTATAAACCTAGACAGGTAGAATACAAAGTTAACGATAGATGTAGATTTAAAGTAGAAAGGGTTATGGCCATGGTGGTGCCCACCAACATTGGCTATGCTTGCAATTAGACCCTGCAATCGTTAGGTTCATCACTTTTCTCCTTCTCCGCCATAGTCTCTTCCTTCTTCTGTCCTTCCTCTTTTTCCTCCACATGAAACACCTCACCACTTTCCAAAGCACCAGCGCTAGCTATAACAACGCTTTTCAGTTCCTCTACCTGTGCCTTCTTTTGCATTTTATCAACCTTCTTGTTGCCATTCCGGTAAATGGCATAAAGCAGCATCTGAATCAATCCCAGTGCAAAACCAAGTACATTTGGAAGCTACACAATAAGAACCAAAGTTGTCATCATTATTAGTATATACATGACTTGAGTGATTAAATTCTTGTTGTATTATTAAAACAATACTTACAGCAATGCATATGTCCTTGAGAAAGAGACCATAACCAAACCACATTATAGCACTCAATGTGAGGGTGAAGGACAGATTGAAAGGCATAAACTCAACACTCCTTGTTCGAACAACTTGTGCCTTCAGAACAAATCACCGCACAATAATCAATTAATTAATACGCATGCATCAAATTTGTTATAGTGAAAATAGTGAATAGGGATTTACATACCACAATGCTGAGTGGTGCTGCAAAGACGCTAATCGAAAGGGAAACACATATCCATCCAAGGACTTGGACACGGAGGGAACCATGCACAGCAAAATGTGTGACTAAGAGGATAAGAATGAAGGAGCTCACATTCATTGCCAAAAATAGCTTTAAAGTTAGCTTCTGCATAATCAACAATATGTATATTAGAAATCAGAAAGGAAACATACACATAAGTATATATGTGCTCAGTTGTTAAATCAACAAATCGTACCCTAGCATCCCTTGTGGCATAGGTGATGTACAAGATGATGTAGATGATCTCAATCACACATCCAAATGAGTTAATGGTCAAGAGAAGAAAAGCGTCTTTTTTTAGTAAGGCATAGTATAACCAAAGCATCGAACTGAATAATGCCACCAGGTAAGGCAGTGACTGAAACCCCTCCGTTGATTTCTTCTTGACTATTCGGTAAAATGTTGTTCTGCAATATTTTACGTAAATGTATAAATCAAATCGAAATCCTTTTGGTTTTCAAAGGGTAAGTGATGACAAGGGTTCATGCATATACTTACATTGGAGCCAAGAATACCAAGAACGAAATGACGTTACCTGTGCATCATAAACAGAAACAGTTAATTATTTTGTCCAACGCAGGAACAAGGTTAATGCATGACATACGCATGAAAAGTGTGTGTGTGTGTGTGTGTGTATGATAAATGATTGATGGAATTGCAAGAAAAACTTAAATGATAGTAAATAGTATAATTCTCAAAATGAAAGGAAAGGAATTAACAGTGGAAGGAATAAAGTCGTTAAAGATTGAGATTAGAGAGGCATATAAATGATGTATGCATGCATTGATTAATATTGTTTACCTAGCATGCCGAAAGCAAATGCCAAAGTACTGTGGCTGATTGCCATTGATGTTGGTTGTGCAGAAGCTTACTAGTTTCTATGGAAAGCTGAATCGCTAAATCTCATGCAGGAACTGACGTTGCTGATGATCTCTTTACATGCCCACTATTTATATAAGCAAAATGGAGGAGTGAGCTAGCAAAGTAATACTAAAAAAATAAAAGCAAGGAGGAGTATCTGCAAATTATAATATACCAAACATAGGTACGCATCACTGTTATTTCCCAATATTAAATACCGTATCATACATGCAGTATAAACTTGGGAGATTCTTACTTTCCATCTTTATTTGTTTACTTTTATGGAGGGGAGGTCACAACTGATCGCACCAAGTTGCAAGATTCTTTAACGTTACTGAGATGAATCGATAGTGCAAAAAACCATGGGATCGATAGTGCAAAAAACCATGGGCATATATATGGCAGGTACGGTAAAGTAAAGTCGGCACCGATTACAAATTTACATTTCGAATTAGTATGGTTAAACATAAAAGTTACATGTACCAATTATAATTTTTTAAAGGGCACATTCTATAGTTGGAGAATCATGGCAGAAGCTACCAGCTGAGAACATCCTCAGCCACCGCCCACACTATGAGGTTGGCCGGCCAATAATGTCAGGTCATGTAATGTAACTGCTTCAACTCCACAATGCTACATTGATACATTAATTATTATTCCTATGAATTCAGATGTGCTACTTAATCATCAATCACTTGATATTATTAAGATACAAAAAAAAAAACAAACCTACACCTTTTATATCACAAACATCTATAGTATACTTTGAAGTTTCTTTTTTCTTTTTTCTAGACACAGACATTGATGATGGTGCAATGTAGGAAATAGTTATTAGTGTCATACATAGAGTGGAATCCTATTTGATATAAAAAATGATTCACACGGTATAGCTTTTATTGGGTAGAAGAGAGAGAATTAATGAGAGGTGAGGGTTTGTGTTTGAGCTGGAAAGAGAGGAGGATTCGTATATAAACGATGGAGAGCAAACGCAGAAGTTGAGAGGAGGAGGAGCATGGGCGAGATGTTAAAGAAATGGAGATATGGGTCCCATAACTAATTGTTTTTCTAAATGCTTCATATATTTAATTCATTTTTTTCCTCGGAATTTTCAACTTCCCTTTTCCACAATCAATGGGAGAGAGACGAGTTTGTTAATGAGCATGATGAGGTCCATTTTGGCGCAGAAAGGTGATTCAGTGAGGTTCACTAATCATGTGAACAAGTATATCTGCATATGTAATAAGCTTTGATTTAGTGGTGGGCAGAGAGGAGTTGAAGTTTGTGATGCAGAATAAAATCAGGGGTTACAGTGAAACATCCATGAGTGATGATGCTTTTTGCGCTGTAAATGAATCCTGATTCTTGAAAGAATAAAATCTGTGGTTAGTGATGAATAGCTAATTAAGAAAAGGTGACCATTAAACGTTAGAATAGTTCAGAGAATCCTGCATATTCCACTCTAAACAACAACACATCAAGGTTTGTTTACAATCATATAGCAATGTTTACTTTCCCATAGAGCTTCTCCACCATCGCTTTCATGCTATAGCTTCTTCTACCACTCTTCTAATCACTAGACACGTAGTAGGAGCTATGTCTTGCACTATACAAAATAAATCATAATCAACTAAAGCAACATCTATGGTAGCCACATGTCTTCCCAGTCAAGCACCACATTGCTTTTATACTACCATATAAATACCTATGCTTTCCCTTCTCCTTGGACTAGTTAAAGCTTACATAAATCATTTTAAAGTAGACGTATGCTGTATATCATTTTTGATAAAAAAAAAATGAATTTCCTTTTATAACGTGCATGTGATTTATATATGTTGCATTTTTTTTAATTATTTTGATAAAATGAATTTTATTTGTAAATAATAATACTAATCTTGCAATATTTTATTTGATATAGTCTCCCATGTTAACGACCAAAAAATTATGTTTGATTTTTCAGACTGGAATGTTTCAAACTCAACTGGAAAAGAAAATCAGCTCCAGAAACGTTGTTCTTAAACATAAGTGACTGAGTTAAATTGACAAATTTCAATTCGGATTTTAATTACAATAGTCAAATCAACTGAGTTTTCATTCAACAAGGTATCAATATATTTGACATTTTTTGACATCCAAAAAAAAAGAGAAATTCACTTAAAGCTGTAATAAATTGTTTTAACCAAAAAATACAAGGTAGTTTTAACCTAGAATGACTAAAACTTGAATACTCTAATTTGAAACCACTTAAACTTTGAACCGAATCACTCTACTTTTGTTTTACTCCCTTAAGCGGTCCTAGTCTTACTGCTTACGTAACATTGCATAAAGAGAAATTTAAATCATTACTTACCAATTTATTCATAATGAAACATGAAATGTAACTGAAAAGTAATGAATCCCAAAACTTACTGAATTTAAATTATTTGATGATTTATTGATGTTGTTCTAATGTATCTTTAAAATATACTGATTTTGAAATATTAAAAGATAATTGTATTATATTTTAAAATATCAAATATTAAAAGATACTAATATTTTGAAGACACATTTATTTATGTTGGTTTGAACTTTTGTCCCATTTATACAATCCATCCAATTAATCTAAATCCTAATTTAAATTGATTTATTTCATTTTTATATATATATATATATATATATATATATATATATATATATATATTTTTTTTAAAATTAATCCCTAATATTCATTTTTTTTCTTCATTAGTCGTATAGGTGTCCAACTTGCTATGACCGAGAGGAGTAACACAAACTATATATTCAATTATAAACTATTGGATTTGATGACTTGCTAAAATTGATGAAACTTGTTTATTTAATTAAACAAATAAGTTTAAATTTAGTACTGAATTTATTTCTTTAAATGATCAGCTAAGTTCAAATTTTACAAACTCGACATTAGCAACATGTAAATAATATGTTTATTTATTTGAATTGATCAGATATTATGAAAATTTTTTTACTTAATTATAAAAATATAATAGTATAGAATGCTTGGATATTTCACGTACCACACTGAGCACGTCTTTTTTTTCAAGCATATTGAGCACATATTTATCTGTAGATTATTATATGATACACTAAATTATTTATTAAATTTTAAATAGAAAAAATCAACTGAAGAAATAATGCTATGACAATACAAGCACCAGAGTTAAACAAGTATAATTCAAATCTTATTTGTTTTAAAATGAGTCAAACTATAGCTCAATTGTCCATAAGACACTTTCAAACAAATAAACCAAACCGGAGGGACGAAATTTTTACAAACCAAACCTAAAGTGTAAGCATGGCTGGACTCTCTCACACACGCATCAGTGAATTAATTAACCTAAGCAATAACTAGCGTAGCCGTAAGTTTGAAATCGCTATTACATGCAGATAACTACAACTTAATGGAACACAAGTACGTAGATATAGTGAAGTCATGATCCTCGTAATGAATCATTCAGACCTCGCACTCTTGGTTCTTTTTCTCCTCTCTTTCAACAACTTGGCTCTTTTTTGTTTCTTCATCTTCCTCCACGGGAAACACTTCTCCAGTTCCCAACGGGCTCGCTACAACAATGTTCTTCAGTGCCTCTGCTGGATTCTTTTCCATTTTATTACTCTTTTTATCTCCTTTTCTGTAAATTGCGTACAGCAGCATCTGAAGCAACCCCAGCACAAAACCAAGCACATTCGGGAGCTGCACAGGAAGAAAAAAAATATATATATATAGTCAGTGGCTGAATGTTAAAATAATTCATCAGTGGTATTTGTACGACAACACTTACAGCGATGCATATGTCCTTGAGAAAGAGACCGTAACCAAACCACATTATGGCACTCAATGTGAGGGTAAATGACAAATTGAAAGGCATAAACTCTACGCTCTTCGTGCGAACAACTTGCGCCTGCAACCGCCAGAAAATAAGATATGAATAAAGTGTGCGATTAAATCATTGGAACAGATGGATCAAGTAAGGAATTCTGCGTACCACAATGCTAAGTGGTGCTGCAAAGACACTGACTGAAATGGAAACACAAATCCATCCCAGGACTTGTACACGAAGAGGACCATGCACAACAAAGTTTGTGACTATCAATATCAAAGCAAAGGAACCCATGTTCATCGCCGAAAATAGCTTGATGGTCAAGTTCTGCAGTTCAAATAAATGAACAATTTTAGTGTTTAAATTACCGACAATCATACATATATATAGTTTTATTAATTTGCAAAGCTTGTGTGTGGTTGAATACCCTAGAATCCCTGGTTGCATAGGTGATGTACAAGACGATGTAGATGATCTCTACGACACATCCGAATGAGTTAATGGTAATGAGGAGAAAAGCGTTTTTTTTTAGCAATGCATAGTACAACCAAAGCATTGAACTGAATAATGCCACCAAGTAAGGCAATGACTGAAAACTCTCGGTCGATTTCTTCTTGTATATCCGGTAAAATGTTGGCCTGCAATATTCAAACATGTTCAGTTTTAAACAGTTAACTAACTGCAATTATTCACAATGAATTCGTTGATCGATAGATAATCAAGTACTTACACTGGAGCCAAGAATACCAAGAACGAAATGACATTACCTGCATGTGCATCAATAAAGACAACAATTAGTTAGCAAACTTTTTTTTTCTGATACAACCCTACCACAGAGGTTGAAAAGGTCTATTCGCGAAGCCCTTCTAAAGAAATATATAATAACAAACAACGTAAACAATTAGGGTGAAGAGAAAAAAAAAAAAAAAAAAAAAAGACATGTTCAGTTAAATATTGAATTGTGTCCAATCGCTAAAGCATCAGAATAACCGACAAGCTGGTCGAAAACGAAGAGACACCGCAATTGGTGTTTGGTAACAACTGGTGTGAGAGGTATCTACTCACAATCTGATATTTTTACGAAAAAAGAAAAAAGAAAAAAACTCTCGCGCATATAATTTACAAAAGGTAACTAAAAAATCAGAAAAAATAGGAAAAATATAGGCAAATAAATCATATTATATATTTCAAAAAAATTGAAAAAATGTTAGTATGGAAATATGTACTGTGAAGTGTCGAATGAGTAATAAAAAGAATGGGTGGTAGGTTGATACATACCCAGCATGCCAAATGCAAAAGCCAAAGTATGATGAGTGATAAGCATGTTAGGTATGTTTTTGAGTTTGGGGGGAGAAAGGTTGATTAGACAGAGGGAGAGGGAGTTGAATTGAATGTGAGGGGGAGAAGGTGGGTGGTGATGGTGATGAGATGGTGTTACAAGAGAAGTCTATATATACAGAGAGTTGATGAGAAAGAAAGAAGCTAGAAAATAAAATATTTATGTTACACATTGTTCCTAGGGCATTTTTGGTTGGCATGGTAGATTCCATGATTTAAATTTGTGTCATTCAGTGATTATGTATGATGATTAGTCAATACGCGAAGAGAGAAAACGTACGCCAGGACAGAATCAGCATTCTTCCATTCCACTTTCTACATTCCTCAATCAACGTATCCATTCACGTCACTACCATTAATTAAGACTTCAATCAAACAAAAAGCAAATATAATGGTCAAAAGCTGCCCATGCAAATTATGCATGCAGTACAACAATCAAATTCATTTCTATATTCCTTAACTATTCAATAATTGACACCAAACCAGTGTTTTACTATGTATGTAAAATAGAGCAAAAATAGAAGTTGCTTTAACTGGATTCATGGAGTCAAACACTATCAATTTCATTCCCAAGTAATATTCATATTCATCCTATTACTTTCCATAACTATCATTTCCCATATTTCCCAACAAATGGTTCAAAGTCATGTCTTGTTCCATGTGGTGATGAGTAAGTTTTAATTGTGATACAAAATTATTTGGATACCGTTGGGTGGGAAATAGACATGTGTCTTGAAGGAGCACCATGATTAATATAATAATGGGAAGAAAAGAAAAGAGTATAGTAAGACGCAGGCTTTGAACACGTACACATGTGGTGGTGGGTCGACACAGATACGTGAAAGTAAGGTGATGAACCATAAATATTGATCCTGGAATAAAATCGGGGGCAACAGTCAAAGCAGTACTCTGAACCATATATATGATGATACTCTTTTGCTGTAAATCAATCATGTTTTCTAATAGAAGAATAAAATCTGGGGTTAGTAATGCCTGTGTTCTGGGACTGCCTTGAAAGCCGTCCACAAAACGTTAGAAAAGTCAAGAGAATCTCGCATCACCTTAATAAATATATATGTGTATATGTACTTGGTTACCCACAATGGACCAAATGAAGCATTAGGCTCATTCATCATAAACACTATTTGTTCAATAACTTAAGCAGCTAGGTACAAAATAAAAACAGTTGATCCAACAAAATTTTAGTTTCCAAATGTGTGTGAGAAGCAAGCCAGTCAAAGGGATGCTACAACCATACATATTTCAAAAAATACTTTAGAGTCAATCAACTTTGGCTTTGTCAGTCCCACCATAAGCATAGCATCATTAGAAAATTTGACTACATTAAAGGATTCATGTCACAAACTCAATGTACATGTAGTATATATGTCTGCGTCGTTCAATATAATCCACCCGCATGTTATTAGGATGGAGTACATATATGTCCGAATTTCATTATTTTATTTTTATATTTAATTGGTATTAAATTTTATATTATTTTTATTTTCATCGGAGAATGAGTTTAATTATAATTGAGTTTATACATGCATTTTTACCATTCTAAGTATTAATTAAATTTTTTTCTTAACAAAAAATAATTACAGTAAAGAAAACAGGACATATAAATAAGTATTCAATGTAATATATACATGTTTTTTATTCTTTAATATCAAATATCAAACAATAAATTGTAATTAAATTAGAGTACAAACTACCGATTGATAAAAGTCAAACAATTATAACAAGAAATAAATTTATCATTCCTAAATATTATAATTCAAGGACTTCACTTTGCCAAACAAGCAATTTATTATCATGTTGAATTATAGGATAATACGCGTTCAGACATTTACATGAGCCCAGCAGTGAAAAGACACTTTCGAAAAATATGCAAAGTCTAGTAAAACACTAAGTAGAACGAAGAAGAAAAAGAAAATAATTAAAAAATGAATATATAAAAAGCGTACATCTTTTCTCAAGGTCGCTAAAGCTTCAAAAATGTTAAACAACTATCTAATTGTTTATTTCCACTGTATGTGTGAATTATTTACGTTGGTTTTATCAAAAAACAGCAAGGTTATAATATACAGAAGTATATGAACGAGGAGAGTACATAATTATTCATCAATTACATAGTTTCATTGAAACAGAAAGATTAAATTATCAGGATTTAGCTATATTTGATAATCAACTATTTGTTGTTTAAGTGTAAGCAACCACTTATTATATATTGACTAAGTCAAAAATCTGATGTACTCATAAGATATGTACCAATAAATATTATGAGTCTCTTTATACAGTCATTGGACGAGTTTGTAAATATATTTATTTATCTAAATAACTATGTCATTTCATAAACATGCATAAACTTAACTATTATTATAAAGTTTACTGTCCACAATTTTATTTATAATTCAATATTTTAAAATTTTAACTTATAATAACAAAATAAATAATATAGTGCATCAATTATTTATAACTATGTATTTCATATATAATTCAGTAATCTTAATTAATTTTTGCCCTTGGTACAAAATGGTCTAAGAAGAGTGGGATCTGAGTACGAGATCCATACTTAATATTAACCTTTATGATATGTGTCCATATAGAAAAATTCAGAAGAAGAAAAAAAAACACTTTAAAACATAAGAGCTCATATTTATGACAGTGAGATGAGAAGTATGGGAGTGCAAAAAGAAATCATCCAAATTGGAAATTGATTGTAAGGCGGGCCTGCGTAAGCGAGAACAGAAATGAGCTGGGTTCAGAAATTAGAAGATAAAAGACTAATATTTTTTAATTTTTGATCCGTAAGCTTGGGTTTCCAACTTTTTTTGCGATTTTAATTTTCGTATTTTAAAATTTCGTAATTCTATTTTAGTAATCAATTTAACATATGTTTTCTTCTTTTTTTTATGGTATCTTATTTGAGGATTGAATTAAAATGACCGGTTTTTAATCTATAAGGACTAAATTCCTGAAAAAGAAAATGTAAAGATCAAATTTGCGTGTAAGAAATTGAGACCATAATATACTTCAGCATAACTAGTTTAAATTATCACATAAATTTGTATTAAATGAAAATGGATAGACAGTTGAAAAAAACAAAATAAAGACATGATTGAGAAAAAAATTATGAATCCGAGAAAAAGGTGTGTGAAATGTAGGTTTTTTTTTGAACGAGAAGTAGTGAGAATCTCTTATGAGGAAAGTAAAGATGTTTTTTTAGTTGATTTTTGTGAAGAATTTTGTAATTGTCAATAAAGTAGATATTAGATTTATTTGATGGTATTTGAAAGTAAATTTTGAATTTTGCGAAGTTGTGCGTATTATTTAATCTTATTATATTGAGATAGAAGAGTAATGAAGTAAAAGGTGTAGTGTTGGAAATGAATGAGTGTGCTGAGTAAATAATGTGTGGGTGTTGAAGGCATCCAAAGTAAATAGAAGAAGAAGATGGAGTGTGAAGTGAGTTGTGGTAACTTGTGAGAGGTGAGTGCAGTGGTGTTTCTTTGACCTCGTTGGAATTTGTTGTCTTCACGGTTACGCTACCTTTTTTTTATTTTTATTCTTATTCTTATTCTGGGATGGAGGGGATAAAAATGGCTACCAGCGAGGCTCAGAAAGAGGAATAAAGTTGGATCTGTAGATGTCTAATTTGTTTACACAAAGTGAGTGGAATTGTGTAACTTGTAAGTTACCTTGGTAAGAGAAAGATGGGTTATTCGAGAAAAAGGATACAATATTTTTATTTAAATTATATATAATTTAATTTAAAAAAAATGAATTGAGATAGAGAAAAAAGAAGTTAAGTTCTGTAAATTGTAGAGGGAGCAGAGCCATGCCAATGGATTCCATCGCCCTTTTCAGGAACTTTCTTTGCAGCTACCTACCTACTCCTGCTTCAAACTTTGCTTGCCAAAAAAACATCATTAACAATCTTCACATTACCCTCTCATCTTTTACAATTACCACTACTATTTAATCCCTGCTTTTTAAAAAAAAAAAATAACTTTTGCTTTGTTTTCGGACACATATCTTATTCTTTCGCCCTTTTGCAAAATTTGGCTTTCCGAGTTGACAAATATTTGGCTTCAAAATCAAGGAACTTCCTTCTTTCAAGTGCCCAATCACCAAAGCAAAAGGACCACATTCTCAAGGCATCTCTATGCGTCAACATCAAAATTACAATTAAAGATAAATAAATAAATAATACCGAGGTCAACTTTGAAATCAATGCGGACTTTTGAAATTTTTGTTCTACTCTTATTTATTTCATCCCAAATTCTATACTCCTATCTTATTTTCTACTTTCTTCCACTCCACACCAATCTAAATATCCACCGTCTTACCAGATATTAATTCATTTTAAGATATTCATACGCATCACACATCATGCAAATGCTGCGTTTCTGTTCTCAAAATAATTAAATCATGTCATCTGTGTACAAAAGTTTATTTAAGAAGCAACTTTCAAACATAGCAATTGATGCCTAAACAAAATTTTCCTCTCTAGGCGTAAAATAGAGCACCATGCGTCACTGCTTGACAACATCTACACTGAGGTGTTCCGCACCCTTTCGTTTCTTCTTTTTTATTTCAAATAAGTCAGGTACATGTAAGATGTGGAATTGGTTTTCCTTCCACAACTCCTAATCCTAACAACAGCTTTTTAGTCCAACATAAACCATAAAAAAGGACATACCCAACACAATTTGTTTCAATAAATTAAACTAAATTTGAACATAACTAACATCCAAACATGCACACCATGATCTATTAATTCCATCTGCCAGCGAAAGAGTTGGTGAGTGTGTTGTTTGTTGTCTTACTATGAAAACTACACATTATTATTTTTTCCGAAAAAATAAAAGAAGAACGGAAGCTCTTTATTAGCATAATTAGGTAATGTTGTTTTCACGATAACATATGTGAAGAAGTGAGAGCAGGAAGTAGTGAGTGAGATAATTAAAAGGAATGATTGAAAGCTTTTAAACAAGAGAGATATAAGAAAAGAAATGAATATGATAAGAAAATGATGAGATGAGTGTAAAAGAAACGGAATATAAAAATAATGTTAAAGAAACTTGTGAAGAGGGGAATTGAAGTGAAAGAAGAATTTTGAGTGAAAAGACAATAATTGCAGGGTTTGACGTTTGTGTTGTAGTATTTTAAATCGGCGATGGCAATGCCCACACGCAAACTCCTTTGACCCTATAGGAAGAGAGAGAGAGAGAGCGTAGGGAACTTGAAATGGGAAAAATCAGAGCCGCAATGTGACATACGAAACCCTTTTTCCCTGCTCACATAATTTATAATAATAATAATATGCAATATTTTGCTTGTGGGAATCTCATATCAACCCATCCCATCTTAATAAAATAATAAATAAATATGAACAGGAGCATCCTTGAAGTTAAGTTTAGTTTTATATATTTATTTTTGAGGCGAAGAAGGTTCCCCTTTTCCCACGGAAGTGGGCTTGGTGAATTGTCAATGTTTGGGGCTCCGGCTTCGGAAGAAAGAGACAAAGGATGTGAACCGTCCCACGTTTCCATGATCCCCCAGGTTTTCCATATTGCGTAAGCGCCCCTCTTCTCTTCCCGCATCCCACAATTGTCCCATGAAATGAATTGCATTGCATCAACAGATGGAAACAGTGCGACAACAAGATCGACCAAATCTTCAAATGGGGCATCTCTCTCATCTACCCTTACTCCCATCTTACTATAAAACAACCCACACTGCATCTTACTCCATACATACCCTTTTCCTTTCTTTATCTATTAATAATAATAATATAAATATAAATTTTAATATTAATATTAATCATTTCTTCCCCTGCGCTTGCTTTCATGGACTTCTAAGAACCCCCCACCACTGCCTTCACCTGTCTGCTCTGCTCGGACATACAAAACTATTCTTACTATATACAGACAACAAGGAATGGAGAAACTCAATTTTGTGAAGAATGGGGAGCTCAGATTGCCTCCGGGCTTCCGTTTCCACCCAACGGACGAGGAATTGGTTATGCAATACTTAAAGCGCAAGGTCTTCTCCTGCCCTTTGCCAGCCTCCGTCATTCCTGAGTTTGATGTTTGCAAGTCTGATCCTTGGGATTTGCCAGGTTTCCATTATTCCCTTCTTTCCCCTCTCTCTTCTTCTCAATTCATTAAGTCTAATTGCAATGTCTCCTCAGGTGATTTAGAGAAAGAGAGGTACTTCTTCAGCACCAAAGAGCCCAAATATCCCAACGGCAACCGTTCCAACAGAGCCACCAGTTCAGGTTACTGGAAGGCCACTGGGTTGGACAAACAAATTTTAACTTCAAAAGGGAACCAAGTAGTGGGAATGAAGAAGACACTTGTTTTCTACAGAGGAAAGCCGCCTCATGGATCCAGAACTGATTGGATCATGCACGAGTATCGCCTCCTTAACTCTCCGTCTCAGGTCAGGGTTCAGAGCAAGCAAATTAACTACTAATTATCCTCACGCATGCATTAATTACTCATACAATATGTTTGGTTTGTTTGTGTGGTTCAGGCTCCCATGGAAAACTGGGTTCTGTGTCGCATATTTTTGAAGAGGAGAAGTGGTGGGAGAAACGGGGAGGAGAAGGAGATGGAGAGTTTGAGAGGCGGAGTGGAGAATCGGAAGGTGAGGAAGTCGAAGATGGTTTTCTATAACTTTTTGGCGCAGAGAAAAACCGATTCCTCGTCTTCTGCCGGCAGTGGAATTACCCATGAATCAGATGAGCATGAAGAGAGCAGTAGCTCCGACACCTTCCCTTATTTTAGAACAAAACCTTGACACCCTCCACTTAAATTCTAGTACTACTACTTGTTTTTCTTTTATTGTCTTTCCCTGTAATTATCTTCTTTCCACCGGCTCTCAGGGTAGTCTAGGTCTCCAGAGTAGTATGCTACTAAAACTAGTGTGTAATCCAGTTCTTCTTTTCTCCTTCAATTTCTAATACCCTTCTTCATCATGCAAATGGAAAGGCAATGCTTCTTTTAGCTACCTAAACCAGCTAAAAGCTACTAATTTTGAAGATGCTTTCACAGAGCAAAAGAGAAATGATCCACGATGGAAAGCATAACAAAAGAGCTTCTAAATACATATATATATATATATATATATATATATATATATATATATATATACAAAAATAAAATACCATTTTCAGGAGAACAACCCTAAAATTAGAACATAACCTTTGCCAGATCAGCGTCGCACTAGTTACTACCGGCCTCTTCTTCCTTTTCTTCACGGAAACAAGAGGTTACAAAACAAAGCTATGGTCATTCTTGTCGGATCCACCTAAATTTCTGTTTTTTTTTTCGGGTATTCCCTGAACAGAAACGCTATTTGTGATCTTAATCACCTTCCACAACTTAAAAAAAAAATAAAAAATACTCAATAAGGAATGCAGACATTGGAAGCATTTTTTCCACAACATTTTGCGAATTGTCATCCTATTATTGACTAAATGGGAAATAGCAGGGGAGAGTAGGAGTAGTCGAGGGAAACAGGGTTTGTGAAATTACCACCTTGCAGTGCCTATCATATACTGCTGCTAACACTTCATTTGTTGAATAAGAATTGCTTATAACTTTATATGTTAACTTATTTTACAATATGTGCACAAAATCAATTATAATAGCTTCAGTTTACCTTTTTCAATTTCCAAAACCCCATTTCCACCTTCACAACTATGCGCATCTTATCCATATCTCCTTTCTACTTGTAATTCTCAACAATTCCGCTACTTGATTTTTTTTTTCAACTTTCCAAATCACCAATGTTGACTTTATTAAACATTCGATAATTGCCTGTCCAACATATATCACACTTCCCACTACTCAATCCTTCACAATCACAATTATTTTTCTTTTGTCAGGTAACCATAAAATACTGTATGTATGGAATGCAAAGTGAATTAGCCTAACATTTCTCAACATCAAAATTTCAAAACAAGTGATTAAGTTTGTCGGGATAGCTTCATAGAATTGAGTAGAGAATCCACAAGTGTTTTTATTTTAACACGTCTAGTTTTGAGATATATAGAAAGCATGACAGCTACGTTTCCCTATTGGTTAAATTTGTCCACCTCATGCATACAACACTGTCGTACACCAGTGCCACTACCCAGCTTGGAGTTGACCCATATTTCCACACACAACTCATCCAATTTGCACCTTTTACAAAACAATAAAATAATATATAAAATATACGAATAATTATACAATTTGCAGATTAAACTATAGCACCGTGTTATAATCATCTTCAACTAACAAATGCAGACACTCATAAAATTATGGCTCATCTCTCAATTGCTTTATTTATTGATAACGATTTAGTGCTATAAAACATCACTTTAAGGCCACTTGGTCAGAGTGTGTCGGACCCAAAACTAAGTAACCAATACAACATACGAACCCTGCTTAATGGATTCGGGAAAAGAAGGGACCGCACAATTAAAACTTTATTATCGTTACCGATTTTCACTCTTTTTTTCACAATTTCAAAAACGAATTATAAAAAAAGTATTGCTTGGAATGATAAAAATATCCAATGCATGTAACTGTTTGGTTTTTCTAAAACAAGAAAACATGAAGGAATAGCGGTTATTGATGAAAAAAAAAAGATTGAATATTTGAATGCATGATGAGATGGAAACAGTGAGACAAGAAGATCGTGGAAATCTTGAAATGGGGCATCACTTGAAGGTACCATATTTGTCATCTACCCTTAATCCGACGTGGTTGCCCCTCGTTTTCCAACCAACTGGGTCCCTTACCTTTATTCTTTCACCCACCTTTCTCCTATTCTTATTATCATTTTTATTACATTATACATATCTCTCCACCTTTTCCAATTTTTCATTCTAAAATACTACCTCATATATTCTTCATTTTCTTTCTTAAACCCAACCTCCCTCACTATCAAACCACTTTTTCAAAATAAATAATTCCAAGAGTACTAATCAGTTAACATCTTATCTTTTTTTCATGCTACTCTAAAGTTATTGTGCGTTTCATCATAAACAAAACAAGTCACTTAACAATCACAACTTACTTGAGCATCTCACACTCTTCTCCACGATTCCTTAATAGCGGCAACCCTTTTACCAACTTCTAACCTTAATTCTAATCAAGTTGCAAACTAATATTACCAGAGTAGTTTAAGTTATCTCAAATTTCATTTATGAGAGATCGTCGTATTTTCATATATAATCAATTTCACATGTTTATAAGTAATTAACTAAGCATCTAAACCTCCCAAAGATCATGCTATTGTTGAAAAGTATTAAAGTTAGCGGTTTTTTAAGACAAATAAAAATTCTGTCATGAGAGGGAAAAAAGATTCCAAAAATACTAAGAAAACTAGTCAAAATTCAATTATTGAAGGTGTGCAGATGTCACCTATGATATTACTGATTAACATTTAACCCAATTCCATTTTTAACATACTGTGTAACAAATCGAGAGCAACGTGTACAATTTTTAGCTGTTTAAATTCAACTCTAAAATGGAGTTCTTTCAACTTTATCATCTCTTTATTATTTACATGATTTTTGTTCGAATGACACATAAAAGAATTGTCTCCTACAAAGAGACAAAGAAATATTTTAAACAATCCAAGACTTCACAAACAAAGCACACATTCCAAAAAAATTGTATAATTTTCTTTTGATGAGTATACAAAAATCACCACTATGGTCGTGAAACCTTTGTTTTTAATAATAAAAAAATTTACATTTTAGAATAATTTTTTAATAACTTTTCTATTGCACCGGTCTTTTAAAAGTAACCGGTCAACTATAACTAGCTATTATAACAACAATTACAAAATCTTATACTGCACACTGAGGTCGATATTAGCTCAAAACTTAATAAATTAGTTCTTAAATAAATAAAAAAACAGAGAAAAGTGTGTATATATATATATATATATATTGGTTTGTTTTAAAATGAAAAACTAAATTCGATATATTAGCTCTTCTAACTTTTTCGTCTTTTTTTCAGTCACTTTGATTTTGAAATGCATCATTTTATTCTTCGAATTTAAATAACGTTTTATAAAAGACAAAAAATTGTCTAGACAACGTTTGAAGAATGAAAAGTTCTGCCTTCAAAAGTAGAAGGAATAGAAAGAAACAATGTTTTTGAAATATAACTAAACTTTAGATGTTTTAGAATGTTAAAAGAACATATTTTTACATTTAGCATTGATATGAAATAATACATCTAGTGTTTTTTATAATATCTTTTGTTGAAATAACAGTAAATAAAAGCAGGAGTCTAGTTACAAATAAAAAAATATTAAAACGTTGAATTTGTGAAAGAAATATAATCAAAAAACATCTTGCCAATTATAACTAAGCTTAGATATCAGTAAAATAGAGACGGATGTTTCGTGTCAACGTTACGGTGGTCTGACAAAAATAATGCATGATTTTTTACCCTGTCAATTTAAGTTTTCAATCAACAATTTAAAAACAAATGTGTATAATCAAAAGTAATTTTAGTCAGAGTGTCCAATGTAAACTACTTATCAATAAAATAAGATTTAATTAGTCGGATAATACCCAATTTCGTTTAGATGTGACAGTTTGATATTCACTTTTAAAAATATATCAATCCAGTTTCAATTTTTGAAAAGTATTTCAATTAGTTCTCTTTCAGAAAAAATTTATTAACATCATTAACTTTATTCATGATCTTTACCACTAAATTTTAATATAAATATCAATACTTAATTTTGTAAATCATTTTAAATATCAATATTGATAATTACGTTAATATTTTTTTTTTTAAAGGGACCTAATTGAGACATATTTTTAAAAATTGGAACTCAATTGTTACATTTTTAAAATCGAATATCAAACTGACACATTTAAGCGAGAGTGAGTACCATTTAACTAATTAAACCATAAAATAAAGTAGGCAGTTAGTAATATGAACCAATGTGATCAATGTGATAAGAATATTGAGAAATTCGTACACTATTTTTACTGACCTATCCAAATAATGTTTTTTGAATTAATAAATTTAAAAAAAGTTCTCCACAATCAGACAGACTCTCCTGATAACTTATTATCTGCGAAATAAAGGAATTAATCAACTTATATTTTTCCCGACACAGTATACTAAATAAATAAATAACGAGTGTTTGACTAGTACTTAATTGAATTTAAAAACACTTGTTCTACACTCCCAAGTAACATGGACGTTTCCATTATTTAGTGGGAAAATAAAAAAGAAATTAGGCCCACATAGAAATATATTATGACAATTGAGACTGCAATACATAGGATCATGTCTGTCTGGGATAGAATAGATTTTCTCATTGGTTTTATATGGCCATAGTTTTTATGCATGTAGCTTTAATAAGAATATATGCCAATTTGTATGGTTAGTCGATTTCAGCGTGATTTAGACCCTTAAGTTATTGAAAAGCTAACAGAATATTTTAATTGATTTGAAAATGATTTCGCAAGTGTATGTTGTTTACGTTCACGGCTCCTCAAATGAATGTGGCATAAGAAGAATTCATAAATACAATCAATTCAATTTTCAAAAGTGTCCCAGAAACATAATTAACTATTTCTGATCTAAAAAGATCTTGAACAAGCGTGGACCTTAATTGCATTTAAAAATGAAAACCTTACAGAAATCAAAGCTGAAAGGTAAATTAAGTACCTACAGATAGTAAATAATGTTAGAAGAAATTAATTTACTATGAGTACTAGACATTTTAGTGAAAGTTATTATAAAGATAGGAAAAAATGAAAGGGGATTGAAAAATGAGATAAGAATAATATTAGTGATGTAAAGTGGAAAGGGAGGGAGAGAAAAGGTAACACCGACAGAATGGGATGCGTCTGAAGTGTGAAGAAGTTACTTACTAACAAAAGAAAACCAAAAGAGTTGAGTTTCCTCTATTCATTCATATTGGTTTGCTCCCCGTTGAGGGATAGAACAGAAATAGAAAGAAGTTAGTATGAGAGAGGGAGAGGGTTAGTTGAGTACTTTCATCAAATCAGTGCCATGCCACTGATATAGCCTCTTTCTTTGTCTTGCCTTGGGTCACCTCCAGCTGTACCCCATCACGTAACTTCACTCCAAGCACCTCTTCATTTCACTTCAACAGTAAAACTACCCAAATCAAAATTCAGTAAACTCAAGACAAATTTTGTTTCCAAGAAAAAAATGGAGAACTTGTTTTGTTTTATCCAAGGAAGGGACCGAGGACTGCTTTTTATGGAAAAACAGAACGGAATCCTCCTCCTATCTAATTCCAAGTTCCAACCACAACACAAGGAACAAGAGGTCGACGGAACTAGGCTTTGTTTTCTTAGCAGCAGCAGCAGCAGCCACTCTGGTCTGGACTAACAACTTTTCTCACGAACAAACCAAAATAATAATAATAATAATAATAATAAAACCTTAAACCATAGTTAATATAACGTCAAAGTAAAAGAAAGGTTGAGTCTGGTTTACGCAAAATGTGTCGTCTTATTCTTCTCCTTCCTTCCTGTCAGACCCATTTCTATAAAAGAAGCCACACTGCATCTTACTCCATACCCTTTTGCTTTCTTTATCCAATAATAATAACCCCCTTTTCCCTCCTTTTTCTTCTTTCCTTTCCCCTTCTTCTTCAGCCCTTTTCTTTATTTTCCTCAACGCTTTAATGGACTTATAAGAACCCCCCACGAGTGCTTCAATTGTCACCCACCCAACTGCCCTGCTCTGGTCTACTCGGACACACAAAACTATTATTACTTTATACAGACAGCAAGTAAATGGAGAAACTCAATTTTGTGAAGAATGGGGAGCTCAGATTGCCTCCGGGCTTCCGTTTCCACCCAACGGACGAGGAATTGGTTGTGCAATACTTAAAGCGCAAGGTCTTCTCCTGCCCTTTGCCAGCCTCCGTCATTCCTGAGTTTGATGTTTGCAAGTCTGATCCTTGGGATTTGCCAGGTTTCCATTATTCCCTTCTTCCCCCTCTCTCTTCTTCTCAGTTCATTCAGTCTAATTGCAATGTCTCCTCAGGTGATTTAGAGAAAGAGAGGTACTTCTTCAGCACCAAAGAACCCAAATATCCTAACGGCAACCGTTCCAACAGAGCCACCAGTTCAGGTTACTGGAAGGCCACTGGGTTGGACAAACAAATTTTAACTTCAAAAGGGAACCAAGTAGTGGGAATGAAGAAGACACTTGTTTTCTACAGAGGAAAGCCGCCTCATGGATCCAGAACTGATTGGATCATGCACGAGTACCGCCTCCTTAACTCTCCGTCTCAGGTCAGGGTTCAGAGCAAGCAAATTAACTACCAATTATCCTCACGCATGCATTAATTACTCATACAATATTTTTGGTTTGTTTGTGTGGTTCAGGCTCCCATGGAAAACTGGGTTCTGTGTCGCATATTTTTGAAGAGGAGAAGTGGAGGTAGAAACGGGGAGGAGAAGGAGATGGAGAGTTTGAGGGGCAAAGTGGATAGCCGGAAGGTGAGGAAGTTGAAGATGGTTTTCTATGACTTTTTGGCGCAGAGCAAGACTGATTGCTCATCTTCTGCCGGCAGTGGAATTACCCATGAATCAGATGAGAATGAAGAGAGTAGTAGCTCCAACACCTTCCCGTATGTTAGAAGAAAACCTTGACTCCCTTCACTTCATTCTAGTACTACTACTTGTTTTACAACCATCTCAGATCAACCTAAGCTTTACCTCTTTCTTTTATTGTCTTTCCCTGTAATTATCTTTTCATTTTCAACGGCACTAAGGGTAGTCTATGTCTGGAGAGTATGCTACTAAAACTAGTGTGTAATCCAGTTTTTATTTTTACTTCAATCTCTAACGCTCTTCATCATCATGCAAATGCAAATGCAATGCTCCCTTAAAAGTTACTAATTTTCAGTCCTAAAGGAGATGCTTTCACAGAACAAAAGAAAATCAGAGTTTTCTTCACAAAATTTAAAAAAAAAAAAAATACACAAAATGATAAAAATATGTAACGTAATATATATATATATATATATATATATATATATATATATATATATATATATAAAATTATACATGTCAAGATTTGGTTTTTTCTCGAATGAGAAAAGATAAAGTAATTGCAGTTATTAACGAAAAAAAAATCAATATTTCAATACATGTATGTAATAATGTTATTCTAAACGTTCATTTTCTTTTTATTTTTAATTAAAACTATTTACTTGATCTATTAAAAGAGGAGTTGAATTCTAGAGGCAATGTTATCATGATGATTGAATTTATGTTTTAGTATGTCATCATTGACTAATGGGTTAACTGAATAAATTAAAAAAAAATAGTGATAGTTAGATATCATATTAAAAAAAAATGCCAAAAAGTAAATAAGAAAATTGCAAAAATTATTGGTATGAAAATGTACCATGTAACTTTATTCATAACGTTTTAAAAATTGTATCAAATATGTTTTCCTCTATTTTTAAATGCCTTAGAACAATTTTAGAAGAGTACTAAATAAAAACAAAGAAAAAATTTAGAAGAAAATGTTATATGAATTATTGTTTTATAATTAAAACTTAGTTCTTTACTAACTTATAGGAACGTTTTTTAGTTACAACTTAATTACGATATTTTGTTCAACTACTTCTGATTAATATTTGAAATATTTTGTATCCATTATAAGTTTCGTTAAATTCTTATCACACCCTCATCTTAATAAGAAAGCATTACACTTTCCATTATGTATAAATAGATAGCTTAAAGATAAAACTAAGTAAAAATGATTGTTTTAGGAGAGATAATGAAAATATTTTAAGGATCATACTTTTCCTGACAAATACCATTTTGGCTAGTTTGGCATTTTTGCTTACAAAAAGTGTATCAAGCATACCACTGTGCATAAGAATGGCAAGAATTGCAGACTGCTTTGTTTCACGTAATGTTTGGCCAAACCCAACACATAAACGAATTTAAAAAAAGAAAAATACTATATTGTAACATTAATCTTATTTAAATTTTCCATATCTTCATTTCATTATATAGATTTACAATTGTGATGAGCTATATAAACCTAAGATTAACACCTACATCAAATAACTATGTAAAAAGTTAAATCTTTAATTACCAATAAAATAAATAAAATTATTAGTTAAGATACTAAAAAATTATAATAATTAACCATCATTTTTTCTTGACTTTCAAAAGCATTTTATTTTATTTTATTAACATTGAGTTTATAGGCTTAGAAAAACTTCATATTCTACTTTTTTCATAATTGTAATTAGTTACATATTTTAACAATGACAATTAATGAATTTAAAATAAAGATAGGATCGGATAAAAATTCATACTTCCAATCAGAAATACAAATAATTGTTCTGCATTCAAGCAACGGATAATTGCTATACGGTTAAGGATTTGAGAATCAATATTAAATGTAAGCAAGAGAATTGACCTAAACATTTAAATATGTGGTGAAACAATAACGAAACAAAAGAAAATAAAAGTGGATTGCGGACCTTCTTGTAGCAGGTTATGCAGATTAACTTGTCATGTCCTGTCATTAGCTTATGCAGACATTATGCAAGACGGACTTAGGCAACATACTCGATATTTTCAATCAATTTAACATACGAACCTATATAAACTGACCTACATTGTTATCCTAAAATATTTTAGGGTAATAAGAAATAAACAAACTTAAATTAAGATAATACTTTCAATTTAAAATTTTAGAACAATTTTGTTAGGATGAATTTGACAAGTCATTTGAGATCTTCTCGAACTCTTAGTTTCATCATTACATTTAAAGGTTTACAAGATTATAACGTTTTCACGTGGATAATTTGTTATCCTTTTAGCATGTGTGAGTTTAAATCTTCTCTCTAAGAATTCACCTAGAGCCATGGTTATCATGTTTCGTGTTTCTTCTATGCTCGTGTTTGTGTTCCTACCCCTTGGGGAATATATCCAAATTCTTCATACTGTACTGAGATGTATTGAGATTATTGTACTATAATCTTTTGAAGCTTGTTGTTAACAGTTTGGAATTTTTCAAACACTTCATCAAGAGTTTCAATACAATTCTTCCTGTGTTTGAAGATTGGTGGTTTTTCTCAACTAAACATATAGTTTGTGCCTTCATGGATGATTCTTAATAGCATCCCATAATTGTGTTGCTTTGTACCCATGATATTTATTATATTCAAATTTAGGTAAAATACAATTTATAATATATTTAGCCTCAGCTATTTGTGTTCCGTTTTCCTCGTCTAACTTATTTGAACACGAGACAGAATAAAATTGGCCAATAATAAACTATTAGAACATTAACACTTTAGTTTATTTGTTGAACGATGTATCGAATGGTTCACATTCTCTGAAACATCAAATGAAACAGATATCTATTTAGAGGAATTTATCGTCTAATAAGATGAACACAACTGTTTGGATTTTAAAATAATATTTTTATTTATTATAGTAACTGTGAAGTTAACTTTTGAACAAAAGTGAAGTAAAATACTTCTTAAATCGTTGTTTCTAAAATTTAACTTCTATTGTTAGACCTAAAATTGTACATGAAGTCACATCCTAATTCCACGTCAACCAATCATGATAAAGACAAATTTATTTGGATCATATGTAATATAGGACCCCTTTACTTAGTAATTCTATCATTTAACCACGGTTCTAATTACTTAAAAGTGTTAGCTCTCGAACATTTAAAAAAGGAAAAATAGCAGTTCATCAACTGCAAATGTTAAGAACTTCTGTATTGTCAGCATGTTTTTTATTCAAGTAAAGAAAATAGTATATTTTTTAATCATGTCTAAGTTCGATTTTGAAACTCGGACATGTCTAAGTTCGATTTTGAAACTCGGATGTATATTTGCCATCTAACTATATTTAAAAAAACTAAACTTTGCCTGATGCACGAGAAATGAATTCCTTGAAAAATGTTTGAAATAAATCTTAAATATTAACTCTATTAGAAAAGATAATGTTATCATTACACTCTTTTATCATGAAGTAAAATTTTAAAGAACTCAAAATTATCAACGGAACTCCCTATAAGAAGAACGAAATTCACTATTTCACAAGTCCCTATAAATATAGCTAATATACTAAAAGGGTGCTAGGAAAAACTGTTAAAAGTATGTATGGTAACATTCTTGAATTCATTAAACTAGAGAGGACTATAAAAGCTGAGCCGTAGGAACTAAAAGATGAAGTAAGAAAAATAAAAAAGAATTAATTGGCGAGCGGAGTTTGTTGTTAATAAGGGTGTTAGAGTTCTTCACGACACATTTTCTATTTAAGTTTCATTTTCATGAAGAAAATAAAGGATGACAACGAGTGTTGTGTGAATTGCTGACTTAGAACAATGCAAAACTTTTGTCAAATCACGTGGGCAGCCTATCATGGTAGACCACACATGACCCGACCCATTCACTCCAATCCAAGCTAAACTTGGTAGTAGGCTCACCTGATTAGGTCAATCAGGTTCAGAAGGTTTCCTATTAATTATTATTTCTCCATCCAAAATTGTCTTGCACAAAAGGCAACATGTGCATCCATCAATTTTGACTATGTCTATTAATGTTGTTTACCCGCAGGGATTTACAATGTTTGCTTAGTACAACTGCAACAAACAAGACGTGTCCATTTCTTATTTCTTCTCCTAACCAAATAAATCTAAGTACATGGACCCCAGTTCCCAAAAGAGATCCAAACTCGCCTTCTCCACCAACACTATAAGGATGGCAAAAATGGATTAAAATAGACTGCCTTTCTATTCATTAACAATAATCTTTTGCTATCATTTTATTAAAACTATTGACTATAAGTTAATACTTTGATCTTTTGATCTTCTTTAACCTTAGAATCTTGTTAATAGTGTTCAAATGATTTGAATAGGATTTAATTGTTTATCTAATTGTATATATTTATACTTAATATTTTTATAATATTATTTTCTAATTTTAGTTGATGTTTGATAATATAAATAAATACCTTAATTATACTTTTATAAACAGATACATCAGATCAGTCTACTTTGCTTCTACTATATAAAACAAATTGAAAGAAAAAACAAAGCGCTTACCCACTAAAAACCGAATCAGTTCATTTGACTCATTTTTATCTCATTAACGAGTCAACCATTTGGGAATAGGTTGGCTTGCATCGCATTGACGTCAAAACGCCAATTCAATTTCAGCCCTACTACAAGTTCACGGGCCATAAATTAAGAGCCCCACAACACTACGGCCCAAAACACAATTCTCCCTCCTTTACCACGGTTACCTATATTGACAATTTCCTTTTACAACTTCTTAAAATTATAAAAAAGGATATTCACTCTGAATTTATGACACATACAGTTCAATATCAAATCTCATCGATCATGATAACTAAATTAATAAGGATTCGTTTATTTGACAAAAATGAGGTAGAGCGCCACTGAAACAAGATTTCACGAAACGATAGTTTGATTAAGAGCTCTATGAAATAAGTTAAAAAATGTTTTTGGTTGCCTGTAGAAATTAGATAAAGAAAAAAAAAATTATAGGGAGGTTAAGTAAAAATAACAGTGGCGAGCACGTAACAAGAATATGGCAGGCACGGCATAGCTAGATTGATAAGAGATAGAATTGAAGCATAGAATATATTAGAGTAATTGAAGGAAAAATGGATAGAGTAATTAAAGGATCCTGCAATGATGCAAGAGATTGGGTTCAGAAGAAGAAGAATAGAGATGTGATTGTCGAAGAAGAAAAAGTAGAAGAAGAAACCCTAAAAAGGAGGAATAGAGGGACAGAGAGATGGGAACCTGCCAAACCCGGAGGAGGCGCTTCCCAGCATTGGCTTTGCGGGTGGTGGTGAGTTTAATTCAGTCCTTCAGAGTCATGCTTCTTCACGATCTCCGAGTCCCCCACAGTGCACCACCCATCTTTCCAATTCTCTTCTTTAGATTTCAAAACTCTCTTTCTTTCTGTTGCCCAATCACCACCACTTCCAACCCTTTTCTCATTTCTAATTTGGGCTCAACCTTTTCATTGTTTTGGGCTTTCTTTCTCCCTACCCATTTCCCACCTGGGGGCTCCTCCCTGCACCCCAAAACATTTCTCCTGTAATTCCAAAACCTTTTTTGTTTCCAATTTTACCCTTAAATGAAGAAAGAGAAAACACAGTAAAAAAAAATTAACTGCACTCTTACACCCAGTCAACACGAATCTGCTTTTGTTGTAGGCCTTTGCACCCCCAAAAAACGCCAAAACGGATGACAGAATCCGCTTCAAGATTTTAAATATATTTTTTAATTTTTGTTTTGTTTATTTATTATGTTTTCATATATTTTAATATATATCTAAAAATAAAGTAATATATATATATATAT
>Ga0214544_1002384_pt1 | contig 39588 bp, 18 predicted proteins | sample CNSS3metaG_FD_160074 | JGI IMG/M metagenome (GOLD analysis project Ga0214544, IMG submission 160074) | Root nodule microbial communities from cowpea collected in UCLA plant growth center, Los Angeles, California, USA - CNSS3 | ecosystem: Host-associated > Plants > Roots > Nodule | place: USA...
CACACACACACACACACACACACACACATATATATATATATATATATATATATATAACTTAATAATATTACAATATATAATTTTATTTACTAATATAATATCATCTATATTTAAAAAAATAGTAAAAATAAAGATAATACACTTTTTTTGTATTTTTTTGTATTTTTTTTAGTTTTATCCTCTTAATTATTATTTTTTAGAATTTTTATTTTTTATTTTTAGTAACTATTTTTTTTTTAAATTTGAATATTTACTCTTATATCATTTCAATAATTACTTTTACATAATATTTTTTTACATTGCAACTTGTAATATTTTCTATTTTAATAAATAACATTTATTTTATTTATAGTTATATCTATTGTTTTATATTTTATATTTTTTAATTTTATTTTGATAACTAAAATTTATTTTATTGTGGTGCAAAATGATCAATTATCCCAAACTCACTTATATAATTTAAGTTTAATTGTCTAAGTGACAAATTAATTAATTAAGTATGAAGGTTAATTTTTTTTAATAAACAAACATAATAATTATCAAATATCATACATTTCTTCAATTACTTTAACCCATTTTAAAAAAAGTTAACAAAAACAAAAATTTATATACTAAAATTAACAAATTATTTCTACATATTCATCATGAAATTAATTAATAATTTGTTTTCCGGCGCAGCGTGACGCAGCAACACTGTAGCAGTGGTACATTTCTATTTCAGTGTCTTATTTTTTTATTTTTTTATTTTTTAGAATAAAAGTAGTGTGGAAGAATCCAAAAAGTAGGTTTAAGAGATGTGGCACGAATCTTAAGTAAAATCATTGAGACAAAATGATTCATACCATTTCGGTTTATTAATCATTCATCCCATGCCTGCTTATCCTCCTAAACTGGATTTTGCACAAGTATAACACACCACTCACCACCCCATATCCATAAAGTGATTCCACTTTCAAATTCTTTAAATTTTGTCTACACAAATTTTCATCACATTTTTGTTTAGGTGAGTAAAAAAACATCTTTTAATGGAGGTGAATATGAAAATGTGGAATTAGAGGTGTTAATTTGGTACGATCCATGTAAATTAGGGTAAAAAAAGTTTATAAAGCAAGAAAGCTCTAATCAAAAAAGTTTACAAAATAAAAAAATCTACAAAAATTCAGGGTCAACCCATGAGCTATTTTCTTAAATATGAAAAATATATTATTAAATTTTTCGTCCTCATCTTAGGGTCTGTCTAGGACGTCAGCCCGAGTTGACTCGGTCGTCGACACGGCCTTGACGGGTTAGATGGGCTTGATGACCCACACAGGTCAAGCGTGCCCGATGACCCGGGAAGAACGGAGGGGCCCGACGACTTGAACGGGACAGACGAGCTCGATGATTTCGGATGGGTCTGAAGACTTGAATGGGCTTGACGATCGAAGCCGAGTGAGTCCAACAACTCGGATGGTTCAAATGGGTCTGACGATCCTGATATAACTGATGACCTGGAAAGAACGGAGGGATCCGACGACCTGAACGAGACAAACGAGCTCGATGATTTCGAACGGGTCCGAAGACTCGAACAGGCTCGACGATTGAAACAAGTCGGATGAGTCTAACAACTCGAATGGTTCGAATGGGTCTGACGATCTTAATATAAACGATGACCAGACAAGCCTGACAGACTCGACGACCCAGATTGGTCTATCGGGCACAACAACTTGAACGGGTCAAACATGTCAAAAACTCAAATGGAATGAACAAATACAACGATCCAGATAAACCAAACATGCCCAAAATTTTATATAGATCAAACGAGCACGACAATCTAAGCAGGTCCAATGGGCCCGACGCAAGCATTGCACCCCGTTTCTTCTTAGGTGCGTCGTAGTGGGAGATTTTTCCCTAACAATATTGACCAATGATGGAAGCCGAAGTGGATCTCAACAACGCCATTAGAAGTTCATGCAACAATGGAATTCACACTTCACACACTCATTTTTTAGCCAAAGAAAACGCCATTGTCCACAAAATGCTGACCAAGCAAACATTTGTTAATGCCTAAAGTATAAAAAAGGCACTGAATAATTGTCTTAATTTACTTCCAAGAAGAGAAAAAGAAACTCATTCCATTTCTTTATGCATAGATATTAGAAAGTGGAACATTTCCTACTCAATGCTCATTTCTTTTTTTTGTATTGATGAATAGGAGCCATGTGCCAAATTCCTATAGTCAAAGGCTAAAAGGAGTTATTCATCACTTTTCACTAAATGCTAAAGCTTAATCATTAAAGTCTATAACAATGAACTAATCTTTTCGTAATATCCAATAATAAATAATACGCTCCTTAGTTAAAATTAAATAAATTTTTCTAAATGTGTATAAAATATTGTTGTGTTATTTGGGCACAATTTGATGGGAATCTAAAAAGTTTGGACAAAAGCAAAAAAATTGTTCCTTGATTTCTGCTGACTTATTCTACTATATTACCACACAGAAAATAATGTTTTTTTCGACCAATAATCACAATGGTATCAATGTTGTTGTTTACTTACGTTGAAGGGTGTTGTCAAATATGATCACGTGTGACAAATTGATACTTTCTTATATTTCCCCATAACTATTAGAGAAATATCTTTTAACGTCTAATACAAATATTTAAAATATAAAAATCATTTTAAGTAACATTATGATTAAAAAGTGAATTTTGAAACTTAAATCTAATTTAATCTTATATAAGATCGATAATTTATAAGATAGTTTGTACTCATTTATATTTTATAAATTAATTTTATATGTAATTGATGTGAAATTTTTTATACAATTTAATAATTAGTAAATTTAATAAGGATAAACTCTAACTTATAATTTTAATATCATATTAAAAGGTAGATTTTAAAATTTAAGCATTTTATTTCATAAAATTAATTTATTAGATAAAACTTACGTTCTTTTATATAATAAATTATTTTTATCTCTAATTGACAAGTTATTTAACGATAAATATTAAAAGATAAACTTTTAAATTTGAAATAATTAATATAAGATAGGTATAAAAGTTTGTTGTGTTTCAAAAGTAGTGAAATCTTAAATATTAAGACCACTGAAATATTTTTATCCGATGAAATTACATAATAAATATATTTATATTAAAGAAATGTACAAGGTCCCTTCACAATTCAAAAGAAAAAAAATAATGCTTCTTTATAAAATAAGATGATAAATACTTTCTTTAAAGACATTTCATTCTCTCTGCTATATTCTTCCCCATATATCTATGTCAAATTTTCATAAAATTGAAATACTCAGACATTCTCTAGATAAAGACATTATCTCAAATAGAAAAAGTAAAACAAAACAATAAAATATATAAAGCTACGATCCATCGACACTTCAACCTGGGTTATATATTTGTGCCAATATTTTAGAATATTTTATCATTTTATCGATACTTATAAATGAAGTATTTATTTTATAAAATCGTAGTACATTACAAGATTTTTTTTTAATGATGACCAATTTTAGTAGCAAAAAATAATTAGTCACTATATAATGACCAATCTAAATACCAATTCACAAACTAAAAATTATTAGCAACTAAAATAGTTCCAAAAAATTATAATTGGTCACTATAAAATAGTTTCTATTAAGAATTGATTTATAAATTAGTCACTAACATTAGTTATAAGATTTCGATCACCAAAATAAATGGTTTCTAAATTGGTTACTAACATTTACAATCAGGTTTTGGCTATCAAAATAATTGGTTTCTAAATTGATCTTCAATTAGAAAATTCGTCTCTAACATGTTTTTGGTTACTAAAATTAGTTATTATTTAAGAATTTTCTTTTAATGGTATTATTATGATAACAATAATTTATATTTTTTATGTTGACAACTTTAATCATATAGTTTTATTTTGGATTCACATAATAACAATCATATATTTATTATGTTTTTAAGAATTGTTGTTCACTTCTCAATATTCATATATCACGTATCTATCACGTATCGTGTGTCCTATTATTTTAAAAATAAACGTATTAACATATTGGATACGTGTCGTATCCGTGCATCATAAATGTAAAATAAATTATTAACATAAATAAATAGATTTTAAAAAATAAAATAAAATATATTTTTGCATAAATATTTACAACTTTTTATCTTTATTATAAAATATAAATCTAATATTCAAATAGCATAAATTCTAACTATATATAAAATTCGAAGTGACTAATAACTTCCATGCCATGACCGATAATTTTTATCTTTATTCTTTTAAAGATTTGACATTTAACTCTATATTTTGAGGAGCATTGTTTCCATAAATCCACTTTCAATAGCAAAATGACTTTAATTTCTCTAAGATGCCTATATTGGAAACAAATTTTCTATAACAAATCTAAGTTCTCTTTTTTATTTTTTATAATATATTTTACTTCTATTTTATGTTTATCTTATTGCTTTTTAAACAATCGAAAGTCTTTTTGAGATTTCTTATTTTGAAAAAAAAAAGTCAAAATTCTCTTTCAATTTTTCTTATACATATATAAACATTTCAAAATTTAGTCTTAAAATCTAAATAAATTAAAATAAACACATGAAAGAAATTAATTTTCATTCTTCACATTCATATTTCATTTCATGCAGACCATCCTTAATAACATTACCAAAATACAATTTAGTATGTTTCATAGATTGCATTACAAGACTCAACAAAATATACAGACAAAACAACAAAAGTGAACACCGCGATATCCGGAAAATGCTGCGGCGCCATCGTGCTGTTACTGTACCATTGCTTATTACAAATATATATATATATATATATATATATATATATATATATATATATATATATATATAAATAGAGAGATATCTATATATATAAATATAGAGGAGTGAGTGTAAGAATACAGAAAAAGGTGAGAAGAGAAGAAGAATTGATTCTTAAAGAAGAAGAGTGGTGAGAGTGAGAAGAAGAAAGATGGGAGCAGAAGCATTGTTGAAGAAGGAGGTTGCAGTTGCAGAGGCACCCATTGTTGTGGGACTGCAACCCTCAGCCCTGGTTGACCACGTGGCAAGAGTGGATTGGTCCTTGCTTCATCAAATTTCCGGTGAACATGGAGGCTCCATACCTGTATTACTACTACTCACACACCCCTCATCACAAATTTTCTTCCTTTTCATTTCCTCACTCTCACTCTTAACTTTTTTCGCTTTTATTATCACTTTCACTAGGTGGGTTCTTACAATCTTCTCTTTTTCTATGGTTTCATTTTCAAAGCATAGCCTTTTTGTGTTAAATTATTCTGTATATGGAAGCAATGTTGTGATCCTTCATAACATGACGTGGGTGTTGAATTGTTTGGTAAAATCTGTTTCATGATGGTAGGTTGAGCTTGAAGAGCTTGAAAAAATATACTGAGGGAGGTGAAAATCCATGTTCTCTCATGCCATGATGATGATGATGATGATGATGATTCTGCATATGTTAAGACCTTGGCTGGAGGCAGTGTTGCAAACACGGTTCGAGGGCTGAGAAGTGGGTTTGGGATTTCTAGCGGAATTATTGGGGCTTGTGGAGATGATGAACAAGGAGTGTTGTTTGTCCATAACATGAATTTCAATGGAGTTGACCTCTCTAGACTCAGGAAGAAGAAAGGACATACAGCACAGGTTTGGTTAAAACTTAGAAGAAACATTTTCTTAAATGTTTTTGGTGTTGTTGAATTGTTTTTTTCAAGGATCGATATCAAAGTTTGTCATAAAGTCAATTGTATCAGTAAATGTTTTGTACAAAAGTAGAAATGTAACAGCTTAGCTATCTATCTGTCACAGTGTGTTTGTTTGGTTGATGATTTGGGAAACCGTACCATGCGACCCTGTCTCTCTAATGCTGTGAAAGTTCAGGTACATGACTCCATTGTGTGTGTGTGTGTGTGTCTCAAATATACATGCATTTAGTTCAGGTTGAAACTAAAATAGCCATCAACTAAATTGTGTAAAGTTTGACAATTACTCTGCTTTTTTTCTTGCAGGCGGAAGAGTTGACTAAAGAGGATTTTAAAGGCTCCAAGGTTGTTGTCTTTGTCAATTGATTGAACTATTATGGATGCTTAACATTTTGGTGTTATTCAGAATACTTAATGTTTCATTTTGATCTGATTCTTGTTGTCATGATAGGGATTACATTCATCAGTTTCTTCTAGGACTGAACTAATTGTTCATGCAATGTAAATTCCACCAGAATGGATCATAGGATGAGAGTGAATTTGCCTTATATTTGATACTCTGCATTATTCACTTTAACTTAGTTTTCTGTATATTAAAATTTCAGTGGTTGGTGTTAAGATATGCTATACTAAATTTGGAAGTGATTCAAGAAGCCATTCTTTTAGCAAAGCAGGAAGGTCTTCTTGTTTCTTTGGATTTGGCCAGTTTTGAGGTATTTATTCTACGCAACTCAAAATTCCCTTACCATCTGCATCAACAATTAAGAACTATGATATCATGTTTCATTTCATGTTTGTGCAAACAAGTTATTAGGTAGGAAATTTAAAAATTAATGAAAATATGGTTTTCTAGGCATCAGCTATGTAAATTTAATCTTATATGGTGTCTTTATTTTGGCTAGATGGTAAGGAATTTCAAACAACCACTTCTGAAGCTACTGGAGTCTGGGAACATTGACCTTTGTTTTGCCAATGAGGATGAGGCAACAGAGCTTCTAAGGTAACTGTCATTTGCATTTTCGTTGTCTTAGTTTCACTTAATAAGTTATCTTCTTTTTTTTTTTTTTATATTTTTTTTTATATATATATATATATAAATTCTGTCACTTTATTACACAATGGATTAATTCAGGGGTGAACAAAATGCTGATCCAGAAGCTGCAGTAGAATTTCTTGCCAAGTGCTGCCAATGGGCAGTAGTAACACTTGGTTCTGATGGATGCATTGCAAAACATGGAAACCAGGTTTGTAAATTATGAGTGACACCAGTGGAAATTGTGAACTCTTACATAGGGAAAATAACCAATAGCTGTAAGTGAAGAAAGCTGAGTGAAATTTAGAAAACTTCACTTTATTCCTAACTATATCTTTATTAAGCTGATCAAATTAGTATGAGACTATGAATGAAATTTTAAGATACCAAAATGAATCATTTAAACTTAACTGGTGAAACTGAAACTTGAAATTCTGATGAGTGATATATGAGGATGGAACAAGTATAGTGCAGGAAAGTGTTTGATATTATCTGTTGAAGCAAAACTTAGGAAGAAAGGAGGTAGGAAATCCCATATCAACCAAAGATAAGATCAATTTATGGTATATAAGTAGGTGTAAACCTAAAGCTGGTTTTGTAAAGTTAAATTAAACTTCAAGTTTATTTCTTAACATGATATCAAAATTAGAATCTATTGTAATGAAGTTTAATAATTATTAGGTTTATTGTTCTATTTGCTATCAAGTCATTGTCGGATCATAACCGATTTTAAAGATTGAGTTAAATTTAAAGTAAGTCTTAGTTGTGTTTGAATGTGTCAGATTGCACGTGTTCCAGCCATAGGAGAAGCAAAGGCAAAAGATGCAACAGGAGCTGGGGATCTGTTTGCAAGTGGGTTTTTGTATGGAGTGATCAAAGGAATGACACTTGAACAGTGCTGCCAAGTGGGGGCATGCAGTGGTGGGTCTGTTGTACGTTCTCTTGGGGGTGAACTCACATTGGAGAATCTTCATTGGATGAACAAACACATGCAGATCATGAATCTTCTCACGCCAAATACTGCCAAATGAACACAAACTTCTTCCTTTTCTTTTCTTCTTTTTTTCCTTTACATTTCATCTCTCGTCAGAAAATGGCAGCAATTGTATTATTGTTCCAGTTGTGGAATGCTTTCATTAATGCATGCAAGCAAGCCTAAACAAGTTCTACACAAACACAACTACACTTCAGGTTCATGCAAGCAGGATTACCATTTTAGCTCAATCTAAAACATGCCACACTTATGGTTGTTATGATTTTCTTAAATAAAACTGTATAAACAATTCAAATACTATCATGAAATGTTCTTGAAACGTTAAATAAATTTAACATAATTTGGTTAAAAGGACTAAATTCATGCATTATTAAAAATGAAGGACTAAATTGGTAAAAAAGTTTGAAGAGAGATTAATTCCAAATTTCACTGAAATTGGAAAGACCAAAAACATATTTCACCATATTATTAATTCTAATTTTACCATCAAGTAACCTTATAACCGGTAAGTCAATAAAATTCTTGTTTTTTTTATGAACTGAATTTGAGAAAACCAATGTCTCAAATGGATTCAATTGTTCATAAAGACATGGAGAATCTTTAGTGTGCCATTATGATGGAAATTAACAGGTCTTCTTTAAAAATAAAAAGTTAAATTTGATCTATTTATCCATCCATCATAAACCTCTTCTAAGAATGATATAACTTGTTGAAACATCCAGACTAATGTATAAGCATGTTCAAAAGGCTATTTTCTTATAAACCTCAAAAAACTAGTAGTTGTATTGTAGTATTGACTTAAATTAACCCAATAGTAGTCATAAATTTCTTAAATTATTTTTGAATATGTAGTATTATACATACAGAGCCATGGCTTACGGTGGTCGCTCGATTTTAGTATCTAAGTTCCATCAAGTAATTTAATAGGTTAAAAAAAAAGTCACCATTTAATATGATTAATAAAAAAAAGTTCCATCTAAGTAGTTCACTGCATCATGGTTCATATAGAAAGGTGTATTATACATAATTTATTATTTATTTCAACTAGACATGAACAACAAGGATGATTTCAGACTTTCACAAAATTCAAATAATTAATTTCAAGTGCACGTAGACTGTGGAACTTGGATTACTTGTTCAAACTTTATATACTCCATAATAAACAAATAAATTAAAAAAAAAAAAAAAAACTATGATTAACATGACACCATTTAAAAAAAAAAAAAAAACCTTTGCAGCAACCTTTGTATGAATTGTTTTACCGACAATTACGAGTGAAACAACTACAGTCTTGGCTTACTATATGGTATTAATTACATGAATCCCTATTTAGCTTAATGGCAATACCAACATTTTGAACAATGAAATAGAACTTTTTTATTTGGTTTCCCCGAACAAGTAACAGTTGTGTTATTATAAAAGATTTGGAGGTGCAGGAAGACAATGGAGTACATGAAGAAGCCCCCAAAAATAAACAAAACTGTACTCAGGTTTTTTGTTAAAAAAGAAGTGCTCGAGTGAGAAAAGAGTTGCTCAAACATTAAAAAACCTCTAACTGAATACACACAAATTTTACTCAACAAATTGAAAAGTAATGTCACTCCTGAAATAATTAAAAGAGAGATAACACTACATTTCTTAATTCATTTTCTAATTTCGCAATCCATAAAATTAATTTAAAAAAACACAAAACTTGAAACTGTCTTCAAATAAAAAAAGTGTAGCAAAAGTAGTGATTTTTAACAAATTTTAACCATTAAAATGAACCTAAAAGGGTTATAAAACATTTCTTAAATAATTAAGTTTAAAAAGTTTTATCCAACATTTTTTCAGCCAGACTTTCAGAAAATTGTTGCAAATTGTCATGAAACAGCAATTAAATCGTTTACAGTGAGGGATGAATTGCAGAAGCAAACAGATTAACGAAAGAAAATCCATCAAGGTCTTCTTCCATGACACAAACAATATGAAACCTACTCATATTTTTAAATATTGGTATTCAACACCTCTAGAAATTGATTTTAAATTATCAAATTTCCATTGGAGAACCACCTTGGTCTCCTCCAGCAGCACCTTGATCTGCACCAGAAGCCTGGTCGGTGGGAGCATCCTGCTCGGTTGCTGGCTGAGCTTCTTCAGCTGGAGGTTCATCCTCCTTCACAATCTCAAAAGTATCAATCAGCTGTTGAACAGTTTCTTGATCTAAAATGTGGAATGGTTCACCAACTCCAACCACAGCAATAGTGCATACAGAACTCCTCAGTTTTTCACCTTGCAAGGACTCCCTAGTTGCGATAAGTGCATCTTTGATCAGATCTTCTCGAGAAGAGCCCATGAAGTTATCAAACCTGCGTTCCAAATATGTCTTTGCAGCTTGAGAGCGAGATCCAATAGCAAAAGCCTGATATTCAAAATAGTTTCCACTGGGACAGTTGTAATAGAGGTGAGCTCCTGATTCATCTAATCCAGCTACCAGGAGGCCAACCCCATAAGGACGTTTCCATGACCGTTGCGTGCAAACCTGCAACTCAAAATTGCATCACGAACACCGATTAGAAAAATATCTTTACAGTTCAAACCCATACACTATTTATTCAACTTCTTATGACTAAAGCACAAATTACACAAGTATAACCGCATATAATAGAAATAACATGTTTGGATAAACTTCACTCAAACACCTCTAAAAGAGAAAAGATGAGGAAAAATGAATTCTGCTTCTTTACAAATTAAAATTAGTTTATACATGGAACTAATTTCTAGAATTTGTTTCCTATTAACTTTTCCAAAATTTGATTTTTAACCAATGCATAAGCTACTTTAAGCTTATGGGGAAACTACTTTTTTCCTTCTTAATTTTTCTCTCCTATAAGTGCTTATGGAAAAGTTTCCTCCAAACCAAATGTTTATTAGCTAATCCAATTCCAATATTTTGTTGATTGTGAACTAAACAGGCAAAATTCTAATAATGCAGCTACATTCAAGAGCCTGAAAAAAGAGGGGGAGGGTTACTTCTCCTAAAAAAAATGTTCAATAGATTTTCTATCTCTATGTACAGAAAGATTCTTCCACCACAGTAAGTAAAATCCAAGTTCTTCTTTTACATTGACAGCTTAAACCTAATTCAACTAGGTCTTTTACGTAAAAATTATGACAACTTGAACATCACAATAATTTGTTTTCTACTTCATAATACAGCCTTCTTCTCAACACAGATTTTGCATAACAGAATAAATATGACACGGCTGCATAACTTGCAATGATGCAAACATGAATATTATAATCCTTCACACAGAAATCTCAATGGTACTGTGTGCTACTTAAATTTCCAACAGTAATAGAACCCAAAGTTTCTACCAAACAAAAATCTCAAATACAATAACTGGACTGTCCTGTGGGAGCAAATCAACATTAAGATCGCTGTGCTCGGGTACCGACATTGTGTGGTTTAGATTCACAACCTCTCGGGGCTGTGCTCTGGGTGTTAAACCGAGAATACCCTGAGCTTAGGTGGACTCCTAGATTGGTGCTTCTTGTTGAACTTTCCGCTAGCTGCAAATATAGGAAGCGAGGCACATGACCCCTGAATCGTTCGGCACAAACAGTGCAGCCAACGTACCACCATCTTAAAGGGATTTGGGGGTTGCGGAGACTAGAGGCAGACACACCTATACTTAGGGAAGGATCTAATCTTTGATAGACAAAGAAGATAGAAACCTTTGAGGGATAGTGTTCTGAAGTTAAGCAGAGTTTATAAACATGAATAACTATGACACGACTGCATAATTTGCAACGATGTAAACATGAATACTATCATCGTTCACACAATAGGCAGAAACCTCGGTGGTACTGTGTGCTACTTAAGTTTCCAACAGAAATAGAACCCAAAGCCTCTACCACGCAAAAGTAACAATCTCAAATAGCAGCACACATAACAAAATTTGAAGATGCTATAGCAAGATAGCAGGAAGGCGACTATTTTAAATATTATCATTATAACAAAAATCAGATAGTTTATACTACACACCATAAACATAAGAAAAGAAACTCGCTATAAACAGTAAGTTATAGTTTACACAACGAATCACCATCAGTTTCGGAACAATCGAAACAAAAGAGTAATGAAGAAAAAAAAAGACGATGACACTAACAGACATTTGCAGTTTAATCGCATTCAACAAACGCAATTCACCAGTTTAATCCCACGACCTAAAATCGAAATTAAACAGCGAAACTCTAGAAGAGTCGCTTCAATTCTCACATAGATAGTAATTATTGAAGAAAAGCAAACCCTAGAAGAGTAGTTTCATTCTCACAGAGATAGAAATTACTGAAGAAAACCAAACCCTAAGTGGAAGGGAAGGGAAGGGAATGAGGACCTGTGCCTTGTCGGCGAGTTGAACGACAAGTCTGCCGACAGGGAGAGGGGACTCGTAGGTGTAGTTATAGTTGATGCACTCGGATCGCATGTATCGGGAAAGGACGCGGCCATCGGCAGTGAGGCCGGCGATGGCGACGCCGATGTGGTTGTCGACCTTGAAGATCTTCTTCTGATGAGAAGAGAGTTCGGAGTTGGCCTTGTTGACGCATGCGAGAACCACGTGCGTCTTGGATCGGAGACCGATCGCCGCCGAGCCCTGCTTCACCGCCTCCATCGCGTACTCCACCTGGAACAGCCGCCCCGCCGGGCTCCATGTCGTCACGTCCGTGTCGTACTGATTTCTGAACATTGTCGATTCAAAATCAAAACCAAAACCTCTTGTTCTTCACTCTCTCTTTATTGCAACACCTTGCTTCTTTCTCAAGAACTCTTACTCTCTCTCCTCTCGCCCCGTGCCTTCATTGTTGGACAAGTAAACCCACGTTTGACTGTTTAGTCCATAAATCCAATGGGCTACCATACATTAGACTGGCCCAACATAAAGATTGAGACTACCCGGTTTCTTCCTGCACCTCCAAAACTTTTCTCCTCTACTTCCGATATAAAAAAAAAATGTTTTTCTCATTTCCATGTTGTGTGTGATAAAAGTAAAAATTGACTTCCGAGAGTATTTTTTTATATTATATATATATATATATATATATATATATATATATATATATTTCGGATTGTATGTGTGAAATCCCTTTTAATTAATTTCTGTGTTAAGAGGAGTTTGAGCCTTGTCTATTCGAAGGCCTAGAGTCAGCTCACTTTGGGGACTCCCAAGACCTCCTTTACAGTCCTAATGTTTCACTTGTCTTATTTTCAAAAAATAGTTTCTTCCCTTCCTTTGTAGCATTTGAGAGCTCTGCTAGGGTACAGGAAACCTTCCATTTTTGAGCTAGCAAAATTCGTTTTACCCTAAGTAAGTCGAAAGTCGAACTTTGAAACTCCTTGGTCTTTTCTCCTCGTTTTTACCGTTTGGGGTTTGTTTTATCCTGGTGTTCCTATTTTCAGCTCACTGTTTGATTCTAAGAATTGTGTTACTCCTTGGTTTCGCAGCTGGTTGCGTTTGCTAGCATCTAAGCAGGTAAGGGAAGCTAGGGTTTTACTTGTGGTAGTTGTTCCTATTTTGTTTGGCTAAGTTTGATTAGTGTTTTGTGAAATATTAGATAAGATTGGGGAAAACATTAGTTTTTGGTATATTTCTGAGTTAAGGGTTCAAATATTCATGAAACTGTGATATTTGACGTTGTTTCTCGTATTCTGGAAACGTTGGGTGGTCGTTGGGCGAGTGACTTGGTCGCTGAAAGTTTAACAGTTGATCCTTAACACCTAGTTCTTGACTTTGGCTAGTCGGATCTTGAATCGGAGCTCTGTAGTGAGAGCAGTTTTTATCGCAAGGTCCCTGTAGTTTAGTTGTTGACAACATTGACCTTCATTGCTTGTTTGATGCATACCTTTCTCTATAGTTATTCAATTAAGTTGGTTCTTGTTGCATTTGGTTCTTGATTCAATAATCTTTAATTTGAATATAAATACACATTTTTTGGAGCTTTACAAAAACTGCAGTTTTATTTCTAAGATCCCAAATTGTTTGCATAATGTGTTGTTATATAATGAGTCATGACTTGGTTGGGTTGGACATTGGTATGCATTTATAAAGCATGAGATTGAATGAGATCTTATTATGTTGTGTATGAAATGGAAAACATAACAGTATGGTTGGTGGTGGTTTGGCATGAGAGTTGAATGCTTGATATGGCATGTGGATTTTGTTGGTAAAAGAGTTTCAAGGGAAACTCTTGGTGATGGTGGTTAGTGTATACCTTGACATAGGATATGTCTAGATAAAGGAAGGTATCCTAAACTCTAATAATTTATATGGTGAGAGTGGCAGGAGTTCCTAGTCTTGGAACATATTGGGCCCAAGACATTAGAGGATTAACTTATGTGTGGTTGGGTGATAACCCCTTGTGTTTAGACTTTGCAGAGTTTAGAAACCAGCACAGGTGCATACTTCCTTTAGAATTCTATATCAAGAGTATGATCCGGATATTGAGTTAGCGAGTCCTTTAATTGTTTGCTTTCACATGTTTTGGGTGCTTATGGCTTTACTCGTCTATAACTTGTTTTATAATCTGCTTGCTCAATAACATGTTAAATATTTTACTCTAGCTTACCCTTTCTCTTTGTCTGTTCTCTTCTTTGGCTTTTTCCTTTTGCGATGATAACCAAATCCTTAGTGTAAGCAGATGTGGAGACTCTTGGTGATCGTGATGTTGGCGGGGAGGCTGCGATGTATAGGGCTGGGCAAAAATAACTGTATTGTACAAAACTTAAGTTAACTATACTATTTAAAAAAAAAACTAAATTATTAATAGTAAAATTAAACTGTACTATTGTTTAAGTTAAAGTTTAAAAATTTGTACTGCAAACAGTTAATTGTTTAGAGCAGTACACTGAACTGTTTTCATTTATCTTGAATCTCATTCAGTCTCTTGAATCACGTTCGCTCCGCAAGCTCCATCGATATTCAATCACCACCGAGATTCAACCACCACCGAAGTTTTCGGTCTCCGTTGCCTCGTCGCCGTCGAAGGTCGTCGTCGAAGGTCGTCGTCGAAGGTTGCGTCGTCTTTCTTGAGGTATCTCTTGTTGCTCTTCATCTCTTTATAGCTTTAGGTTTATATTTCACTTCTCTTTTTTCTCCAATTCGACTTTTCCCTTCAATCATTCTGTATAATTAATTTATTTGACCCATCAGTGGACAAATTCGATTTTTGGCTTCTAGTTTCAGGTCAGGGAAGTGGCAGGAGGTGGACACTGGAGAAAGATTTGTGACAACTGAAGGAGCATGGCAAGGGCTCTTTTGATGACCACGAGGTAATTAATTAGGATTGTAGGGAAGAACCCTTTCTTGTGTCATGATCATTAGCCTGTGAAGTCACTTCGAAAGGGTAAGTTTTGGTTTCTTTACACATTGTGTTTATAGGTTGGGTGGTTGATTAATTGTATCCTTTGGATTAGATTTGTGCATGAATTATGATTACAAGAAAACTCGTTTTGTTGTAAAGGATGATGAAGGATTATGGGATGAGAGAGTCTTGGTTTAAGCTGGTAAAATTCCTTATCTGCCAAATCCTGAAGATTTTTCATACTCAGGGCCTTATTACGTTTCAGAGAATGGTGAAGTGTTGTTGATGTTTGAGTTTGACTTGATCCTCTATGATCCAAGAGATAAATCTTTTAAGTACCCTAGGATTGAGAGTGGGAAGGGCTGGTTTGATGCAGAGGTCTATGTTGAAACTCTGGTTTCGCCAATGAAGCATTAAAGTGGATGTGTCAACTAGTTTAAATGAGAAGTTTTTAAGTTCTCATTTGATATAATTTATTGCTCGAAATCATGGTTTCAAGAAAGTTAGTAGATTCGGTCATGTTTGCAATATTAGGGTAATTATTATTTTAGTATCTTGTCATAACCTTGATTTCATAGTTACATATCATATAATTTTTCATGTAATATGATTTTTGTTAAAAGAGGAAAATATACTGAAGATAACGTGTCCCCCTCTGTTGAATTTCTTCTCACATATTTTCTGATGGCTGCTTTATTTCAGGTTTTACTCATTCTGCATTTGCATTTGGGTATGAAGCGGGGATTGATAGATGCAAAAATGATGATAATGTGGTTCCACCGAGTGCTCTTGTTACATTCATACAGAAAGGCATTCAATATCTTGAGCTAGAAGCTAACCTGAGTGGTGTAAGCATTTTTAATTTTTGTTGTTCATCTTCGTAATATGTTATTCGATGTTCAAGTCATTAGTACTAAATGCACACAATGAATGCATTGCTCGAGGACCTTAAGATGATTGGTGTATGTGTTAACTCTTTTAAGTACCCTAGGATTGAGAGTGGGAAGGGCTGGTTTGATGCAGAGTGTTGGTAGGGGGAGCTACTTCACCTATGAATGAAAAATGATTTTGATGATGTCTACTGGTTTAGAATAAAACATAGCTTGGTCTAGTTAGGATATGTATTAGGCAAATAGCTTCTCTTTATCAAATGTATTTTAGGCCTGTTGTGTAATATTGCATATGATTAGTTTTTTAACTAATGGATTAGCTGTGAGTATGACACAAAGGAAGTGAAAATGTACTCACGATAATCGATTAGGTAATTTGCTAATCAAATTAGTGACAACAAAAACTTTTGTATAAAAGCCATTTTTGGAATCTGTTTTGAAGTGGGAGAAATTAGAAAGATCACGCAGTTTTCATCTGAGACAGAGCCATCTGAGAGTCACAAAGTTTCAGAAGATTCTGGAAGATAACTCAAGTGCAGATCCAAGAAGAATTGATGGTTGATTCTACCATAATGGGTCTTGCTTGATTCAAGGAGCATCTTGTCAAATCTGCACAACATAGGTGTAGTCGTTTCTTGATTTTGTTTACTGTATTTCTGATTACAGTTTCTTCAGTGTTTGAAGTGTAGGCCTAGGTGCAATTGTGTGGATGCATTGCTCCTAGGGGGAGTTCTTGATTGGTAGATCAAGTTCTTGGGTTTTAGGTTCTAGAATTATATAGATGTGCTTGTAATTCTTGAATCCTATCTGTTTAGTGGAATCCTTCTAAGTGTGTTACTTAGGAGAAGACTGGATGTAGATTCACCTTGAATCGAACCAGTATAAATTGTGTGTCTTGCTTCTTCCTTCTCTCTCATAATCTTTCTTGATTGACTTAAACAGTCCATTAACCTAAAACTGTGAAATTGATTAATTGAGCTTTAAAACCTAAAGATTTATTCAAGATTCATCTTAAACCAGATAAAAGCCTTTTAATCAATTCAGATCCCTTTGTGGTTAAGATAATTAGACATATATGTTTTTAACACAGAGGTCTATGTTGAAACTCTGGTTTCGCTGATTATAAGATAGAGAAATGCAGCTGATGCAATTAAAAGTCACAAGCTGCACATAAAAATAATTTATTTGTAGTTCTTACATTATTAAAACTAAGTACAATGAAACTTATTATCAAAGTATATTAATTAAGGAAGAAGTGATAGTTTTATACTATTGAAGGCACAAAGTGTGTGGCTAAACCACATGGAGCTATTTCTGCTCCACCCAAACGTGCTTCACTCAACCCTAGATATTCCCCTGTGTATATTACAAATTAATATCAAAACAAAAAAGCAAAAAACAGAAACATGAGTGTTGTTACAAATTTAAGAATGCTACCAAAAAAGCCAGGAAGTCTAATTTTGGAAAGTGATGGTGACAGAAGCTTACTGCTTTTTCAGTGACAACCCTAAATGTTGTGGGCATAGAGAGACCTGCTCCTCCTCCCATCACTATTCCATTCATAAGAGACACCTGATTCCACATTTATTCAACTTTTCTTAAACTTTTCTTCTATTTCACCACAAAACAAAAAGGTAATTTTGTGTGAAACTTAACAAACTCATTGTTGGCTTTTTATAGGTTGCAATCAAATGGTAAAGAGTAAGTTGTTTCTTGTAAAAGCTTGCTGCATAGGTCCAGTGTCCTAGATTCACACATATGTACATAAATCTTAAAAATATCAAACACCTTAGTTTCAAAACCAACATGTTCTTGAAACATGTTGGATTAAGGAATTTTTTGTATAAATTTTGCTAGTTTTGGACAAGTTGTACCTGCAACTGAAGACGTAATCACTGATACCACATCACCTATATTGTAGATATTTAACTAAATAGGTTGTTCATTTCAGAAAAGAAAAAAAAATTGTCACAAGTTCAATAGTATAAATAAAATTTAAAAAAAAACCTGCAAATTTTGGTTATTTTTCTGATTCTTAATACAACAAATACTACTAAAAAAACATTTGCCGGCAGGTGATTTGCTTAATTTACCTTCAATATCACAAGTTGAACTAAAGGGTCATTCTCGTACAACTGTAAATTACTTTTTATTTGACAAATCTGCAAAACAACAAATTTACCATTTCAATTAATTAACCTTCATAGTAATCAAAGCAATCTATTTTATGAACTTACCATTTCATGGTTAAGGCTGTTTAGCTTCTGAGGTCTGTTTAGAATTTATAAGCTGCAATCTTGGATCAGATGGATTTTACATTGCCAGAAACTGTCGAAACTCTCACACCAGCTACTTCTGGGATTGATCCTTTACCTCCTTGTATAGCTACATCATCAACTGAGCATAGTAAAGGTCGGTCAGATGTGTGGGGGCATTTTACCAAACAAGATCCTTATTATGAGAAGAAGGCTAAGTGCAATTACTGTGGTGATTTGATTAAATATTTGGCTGGAACAAGTGGGATGAGGAATCATTTGATAAGATGCAAGGAAAATCCTAATAGAGAAGCATTCAAAAGGAAAAAATTGTCATCATCAACTACAGAAGGGGCTAGTGTTGGCCCTTCACCAACAATTTCTAAGTTTGACCAAAATGCATCTCGAATGAAGTTGGTGAAGATGTTTGTGAAGTCCGAGCTTCCTTTTCGATTTGTGGAAGATGAAGACTTCCGTGACTTTGTACGATCCTTGCAGCCACAGTTTGAGGTCCGTAACTTCTCAAGACGAAGTGGGACCTTCAAGTGAATTAATTTAGATGATTGAAGATGTATTAAGATGTATTAACATTTTGATGTTGTTTATGGGAGAACCTACTGGAGAACCTATGTATTAAGATGTATAAATATTTTGATTTTCGTGTATTGAAGTATGAGGCTTATTTCAAGTATTATTTCCTAAGCACTTTCAAATTATAAAATTTATATTATTATTGCGTATTACAATCATATGTAATTAGTGCAATTTGGTTCAAAATAATGTAATTCAGTTCAAAAATAGTGCAATTTAGTTCAAAATCAATGCAATTTGGTTCAAAAATAGTACAATTCGGTTCAAAAATAGTGAAGTTTATTCAAAATCAGTGCAATTCGATTCAAAAATGGTTCAAAAATAGTGTAGTTAAGTTAAAAATTAGTGCAGTTCAATTCAAGAATATTGCAGTTCAGTAAAAAATAGTGCAGTTCAGTTAAAAAATAGTGCAGTTCATAGAACAGTTCAGTTTATAATAGTTCAGTACAGTTCATATTATAGTGCAGTGCAGTTCAGTACAGTGCAGTTCAGTCCAGTTTATTTTTTCAGAAAAACAGTTCAGTTCAGTTCGTCTAAATTGTTTTTCAGTTCAGTGCAGTTCATACGAACTATTTTTTAGTTCAGTGCAGTTTTTGGTAGTTCGGTACAATACAGTTATTTTTGCCCAGTCCCTAGCGATGTAGTTAGGCTTCCTAGATCCTTTATTGCTCATGGTTGAGTATTTCTTCTTGTGTATTGTTATTTTGTAGTGTCTTGCTCTTTGAGCAAATTTCCAATTTAATCTAATATGTGTTCAGATTCTTTTCCTGGCATTGTGTTGTGTCTTTGGACTTTCATTCCAGTATAATTTGTTATAACTGTAAAAGCTTAATTCTAATATACTTTGTGTCGATGCTATATTTTATACTATAAGCCTGAGACATTCTATAAATTAGAATTATTCTGCTAAATTAGGACGTTACAATAAAAAAACTAAAATTAATTTATGAATTGTATAATTTAAAAGTCGAATATTTTTAGATCGTACTATTTAATTATTTTTTCTTAAAGTTATTTTAAATTTTTAAAATTTACAATAAAAATTTATTTTGACTTTTGAATTATGTAATTAAAAAATTAGTTTAACTTATGATTTGTATAATCTAATAATTATTTTATTATCAATTACACAATCTAGTAAGGGTAAAATTAGAACTTCTCTTTATGTCGGGTGCAAGGAAATGTATGGAAGTACAAAAAGAAATAAACTACTTGAAATCTATTATAAATTATTTATATTTAGCCATTTTTGATTTTGTATTTTTCTAAACGCTACAAAATATATTACTATTATGGAATGCATTTTTCAGGCTGAGTTTTTCCGAACAAGTTTAAGTTTTCTAGAACATGTGAAATGTATTCTGAAATATACTTTGAAACCAGTCTTTTTTATTTATTTATTTTTTTAAATAAGTTTTCTTCTTTTTTGATAACAACGCAATGATGACAACGTGGTGCAATGAAAAAGATTATCTTAATATTGGGGTGTAGAAAGAAAATATAAGTGGGCTGAAGTTGCGAGACATATGTATTGGGCCTCACGGACTTTGGATTAAAGATATATTTGAATGAACTTCTTTTTAGGAGAAAAATATAAAGTATAAACTTTGATTAGTTTCTTTTTTAACATTTCATAAAGTATTTTTTTAGGATTAAATATGTTTTTGGTCCTTTAAATTTTAGTGAAAATTAAAATTAATTTTTCTTGAAAACTTTGAACTAATTTAGTCCTTCAACTTTGTAAATGTGTGGATTTAGTCATTTTAACCAAATTTTTTTAAGTTTATTTGACGTATTAAATGCGTTTTTAAACTAATATTGAAGCTAACATGTGTCAAACTGTGTAAAAAAACTAAAATACTATAATGAAATGTGTTTAAAACGTCAAATAAACTTGAAATTTGGTTGTGTCAAATTGTGTAAAAAAAAACTAAAATACTATAATGAAATGTATTTGAAACGTCAAATAAACTTAATAAAAGTTGATTAAAATGACTAAATTCACACATTTACAAAGTTGAGGAACTAAATTGGTTCAAGGTTTTCAAGAGAGGCTAATTTCAACTTTTACTCAAAATTGAAGGACTAAAAACATGTTTAATTTATATATATATATATATATATATATATATATATATATATATATATATATATATATATATATATATATATATTTACAAATTACATAAAGTATTTTTTAAACATGAAAAAAATAAAGAGAAAATAAGGATAAATATATTATTTAAAATAAAACAATTAAAAGAATAGCGGTATGAGCCAAAGTGGTACGATAAATTTATACAAGAAAAAAAATTGTGGAGTTTTACAATGGAGAGGGTTAACACAGTGAAAATAAGATATCGCAAATTGATGATTGTTGATTAAAGCATTTGGCACACACATGCATGTGGAACATTATTTATGTTATTTTGTTTAAAACAAAAGTGAAAGTGGCATTTAGCTTTGTTGCTTTAGACATCGGAAACAACCAATGTTATGTTATCATTAATTCCAGATTCTCAAATACTCTTTTCTTGGTATCTTCTTCTTCCATTCGTTAGCTTTATGATGTTGATTCATCGTGTATTCAGTTTCTCCATTGTCTAAAATTAGGTCTAATTAGTTGAATGGTACCTATTTTTATCCAGATATATCAATTTGGTATCTGTTTTAAAAAAAAGTCAATCGAATTCCGACTTTTAAAAAAGTGACTCAATTAAGTTCATTTCAGACCAAAATTATTAACGTCGTTAACTTTATTCATGACTTTTACCACTAAATGTTGATTTAAATATCAATACTCAATTTTGCAAGTCATTTTAAATATTAATATCATTAACGACATTAATAACTTTTTTATAAAATAAACATAATTGAAACATATTTTCAAAAAGTATAACTCAATTGATACTCTTTTAAAAGTGGGTGTCAAACTAATATATTCAAATAAAATTGGGTATCGTTCAACTAATTAAACCTTTAAAACTACAAAGAAAACAAAAATCACTTTACAATTACAACTAACAAATTGGTTGTTGCTTTGAGTGCACATGGTCGGAATTTCTTTTGTTTTTGTTGTTGTCTTCTTCGATTTTTATTTAGGTAGCTGTGTGTTATGTTCTTTGGAATTGCATTATTCATGTGGAATGGTAGTTGTGCCTTCCTTTATTGGTTTCTGTGTTTTAGGGTCTCAAAGCTATCTTTAAATATAATTTATGAAGAAAATTGGCAAAATTCAAATTTGAATTATTTATATTGTTTATATTTTTTGTTTTTAAAATATATAGATAGATATTAATTTTAATGTTTTAAAATATATTAATATTTTTTTAATATATTAATGTGACTGTATTTAAAATATTTAATGAACAATAACACCATAAAATCCAGAAGATTGAGCGGATCAGAGAATTTAAACTAAAAAATTTCATACAACTTTTTTTAGAGTTTAGTTGTAGCAAAGCAAATGTTTGTATTACAACATCACGTCATAAAAATATGAAAAGTATTTTTTTAATAATGAAAATTTGATAATTTTTTCTAATTATATTTTAAGTGATTTTTTATTTTTGTTTTATATATTTTTAAAATTATTAAAAAGAGATCATTTCAAGATATAAAAGAAGATTGTCAAAATTTAATTATCAAAATATCATGGATCGTAAAATATATATTTAGACTGTGATGATATATTTTGTATACAAAAATTAAGGAAGAAAAATAAGATGAAAGATAACTTTAATTTTAGGAAAAATTGCAACATCAATTTCATCAAGCCTGTCTAACCAACTAATCAATTGGTAACACATCACATAGTTTTCATTACATGCCAATAAAATTAGTACAAACAAACTTATTACTTTTAAATAGATTTAATTTATTTATCAGGAACTTATTTCGTAAATGTAAAAGTAAAAAAAACTTAAATTTTAAAAATAAATTACAAAGTATTAATATTTTTCTTATCTATAGCTTTGTTCCTGGTATAGTTTTTTTCCTTCTAATTGGGTGCCAATAATTGTACTTTTGATAAGGTATTGCAGACTTTTTTATTATTATAAATGTTTTTCAAAAAAAGAAATTAATTCGTAACAATATATTTTTAATACATATTTGTATATAATTTATAGGTATTTAGATGTTTGCATCCGAAATAGAATGAAATAGAAACAATAGATTACCATAACTAAAATCAAATATAACATTAATTATGAACTTATAAACTGATTAATTTACATATGTGTAAGGTCAGTATTATATATCTGTAAGTTATACAAAAAAGAAAACACATTAAATATTTATTGGCTATGTTCATTACATAAATCTTTATTACTGCATATTCATTTAATTGTTTGTAAATTTAAATGTATTATGTATTTAGAAGTTAAGTGGTTATCCAGGAAATCTTTTTCAAAATAATGTATTGCAGGAATATTTATTCAATATGGCAATTATTGTATTATTTAAAATAATAATGGATTATTAAATACGCATGGAAGTCTTTTTCAAAATAATGTATTGCAGGAATATTTATTCAATACGGTAATTATTGTATTATTAAAAATAATAATGGATTATTAAATACGCATGCAAAACAAGGTACAGTAGTAAGACAACCGTGTGTGCACTGTTTCCTACGAATTTGAATACTCAACTAAATTAAATACCGTTTATAGAATACTTTATGTCCCCATTATTAATTTAAATCATTAAATCATACAATAAAATTAAATACACATTCAATGAATATTTAATTATATACTCAACATTGACCCGCGTATAATTAATATTGATGTACTGTTTTGCACTGTTACATAGTCATGTATTAAAAAATAATGATATTTTAATAATTAAATTTTGATAATTTTTTTAACTGAGGTGTTATTTTTAAGTAATTTTAAAATATTAAAATATGAAAAAAATTATTTAAAAAAATTATAGATTTTAAAATAAAGTTATTAAATAATATTTTCCTAGAAGAATAAGATTATGAATTCAAGTAAAGCTTTTAATTGGTACAATTTTTCACTGTTGTAAATTATAAATGTTACATATGTTTTATCTTTTAATTTTAATAAAAATATTAAAATTAATTAAATTTTAAAATTTTATACTAATTTATTAATTCCAGAAATATATATAAATTTAATAATTTTAATCAAAATTTATTGAGTTTATTTGATATTTCAAACGTATTTTAAAAATTATTATACTCAAATAAAATTAACAAAATTTGATTAAAGTGATTAAATCTACATAATCCTTAAATCAAAAGATTAAATTATTCTAAAATTTCAAAAATAAACTGATTTTATTTTTTTTCTTAAAATTAAAAAACAAAAAATATATTTAATCCAAATTATAATACTTAAATAATTAAACACTATGCTAATATAAAATATAAATAAATATTAAATGTATTTTTAGTCGTAAACTTAAATATAAAATTATAATAATTAAAATTTATTTGTATCTTTTTTCTTAATCTCAAATAAATAAATAAATATTCCAATACTAAAATTAATTTAATACAATCAGACTAAAATGATATTCTTTTGTTTTTAAAGTTTGAAATAGAATTATACCAAAATTTATTATTAAAATTTAATAATTAATTTTTTGTAACATTTTAGATAATTAATTAAATAAAATTGAATTAATTAATTTTGTCTGAAAAAAATAAAATAAAAAGAAGAAGATGTCCGTGTTTGTGTCCATTAGCAATGAATAATGAAAGGACTAAGTAACAGACAGCTGTATTCAGCAAGCAGCGCAAAAAACCATACCAACTCATCTATAAAATCTCCTTCAACAATCCAAAAACCTCTTTTGTAAAATCACCAAACTACCCTTTAAGTGTTAAAGGAGAGTTAATTCGTTCATAAATTTAATATTTAGTTTTATTTGATTTTCTTGTTTAATGATGGTACGAAATAAAATTTAAGAAACTCAGTCATATAAATTTATATCTTCTTAAAATTATTTATTTTTGCTAATAATTAAATAAGGAAATATTAAGAAGGTGTTGTAGAAATCTTGCATTAAATATTTCTTTGGTAGAGATTCCTAAGGCTTTCTAATTTCCTTGATTTAGAAAAAAGAATCTGAAAAAATTTATTATTGAAGAATTTTATGTGACCCACTCAGTTTTTCGAAAAAATTCTTATATGATTGATTATTTTAAAGTAAAAATACGAATTCTCAAATAAATATAATTAAATAACTAAAAATACATTTTTCAAGATGATAATTTTTATTATGATAAAAAAAGTTTAAAAACAAAATAAAAAGTAGCACTCTATAATATAATAATTTAATTTACGCTAATTGCATTGTGTCACATTTATTTTAATACAAATTTATAATTTTTACTGGGATATTAATATATTCAAGACAATTCTCTTTTTTACTTTTATATAAGTCTTACTTTTTATATTATGTTAGGTCAAAAATTAAGGATCAAATTCTATTTTTTAAAATTGTTATAAAAAATTGTTTTATTTTTAATGGGTTCGAATAATCTTATTTAATATACAATTTTTTTACTAATATTTTTCATGTAATAAATAAAATTTCGAAACATGTTCAGACGTAACCTTCACTTAACAGTTACTAAAAATAACTTTTATATAATATTCATAAAATAAAACATATTTTTTTTACAATAAATTAAAAAAAAAAATGTTTAGCTCGTAACTCACAAATTAAGATGCCTTACCTCACTTTTTTTTTTTGGAAGTTCCGAAACTATCCCTTAGTGACGTTATATAGTACTGACTGGACTCTGAACTATTCCACAGCAAAACGACAACACAGGAGACATACCCTTGTTTCCGGAAAATATTTATGACATTTACCTGCTCCTCCAGTTCCCGGTGGACCTCCCAATCACACCGCCCAGAGTCAGAGGAGAACAGCTACCAGTTAGAGACCGAAAATGCCGGTTGCAAGTGCGTGCCCCACACGTTGATCGTGTTTTTTTCGACGGTTACACCGCGATTTTTTTTCCCTCTCATTCCGTTGGAATAAAAACTCTTCTCACTCTTTCTTATTTTTCTCTCACAATTTTTTCTTCTTCTTGGTGTCTCTGACTCTTGCTGAACCAGTTTTGCAAAGTCAGAGAAGCAACGCAAACCAGAAGAGTAAGGAGAAGAACTTCGCTGTCGAGGTCTCCGGCATGGAGTTCGGAACTGCCGCCGCGACTCTCACGAAGAAGCTCTCTAACGGCTACGGCGTCTCCGGAAGATCCGCGTACGACGGCGTTTTCGCCGCTCCAATCAAGCTCCGAGCTCCGACTTTCTCCTCTCAATTCGAGGATTACCGCGAGATTTTCGGTGCCGCCGGAGCTTCGCTCGGTTCCTCTATTCCTATTCTCGAACTTCCGGAACTCAACGAGAGCAAGAAGAAGATCGACGACGTTGGGCGCTCGAGGGTCGATTACTCGATGGTCTTCGGTGGCTTTGGGAGCCTAGACGCTGCCGTTCCTTTCGAGGAGATAGTGGCTGAGCCTGCTGTGGAGAAAGATAGCTTCGCTACACGGTGAGTTTGCTTGCTTTTTTTTTTTTTGTTAGGGTTTTAACTTAATGTGACTTGGAATAGTGAATGTGCTTGCGTGTTGGTATCTTGCTTGGAATCCAGATTCGATTCGAGAATATTTGTTTTTTGAACCTGGCTTTGCTTCTGTTCTGCGTCCTTTCCATTTTGACCCCTCTGTGGGTCATGTGAGTTCTTTCTGTGAGATGAGAAACTGCATTTTCTTTTGCTATTTTTATTTATTTAATTATTTGTTGCGCTCTCGAGCAAGTAAGTGGGCAACAAAGGTAATAATACCTTACTTTTTAGTCACTTAAAAAAAAAACGAATCAATAAGAATATAGTGTTTCGCGGAACTGGTTGAGCCCTTTTGGCATTCCTTTTATTCTACTTCACCAGTGGAGGAGAACTTATAGGTTAAGGTTTATGGTAGATTTATTATTTTAAAATTTGGAATCGGAATCTAGACAACTTTGCAAATACAACTACTTGAAATATACGAACGAGTTTTTAGTTGCAAAGGGAATCTAGCGTATGGCATCACGATCTTACTAACACGGTTTTGTACTCGTTAAATGTGAATTTATGCTTGTATTGTACCACATTTAGTGCAGATTTATATGATATTTAGAAAAATTCCCAACAAGGGGCGTTGGATGTGAATATTAATCAAATTCATAAATTAGTATTTGTGGAAGGATGGAGATCTTTGGAAAAATTGCTATATTGTGCAAATCTATTATGTAGCATTGGTAACTAACCAAGTTCTCAGAGGCTGCTTAGGACGGCGATGTTAACATTGATGGTTTTCCTGACATTTATTATTCTGTAGGAGTAAGATCAAAGGAGAAAACCGATCTTTCCAGCCAGAGCTTACTACTTGTTCGATGGAAATTCCAGTGAAATCATGGTCATCCCATGATGCCAAAAGGGTCAATATGTCTTATCATAAAGTTAACCAAGGAAGTGAAAATGGAACAGGTGGGACGACACATATAGCTCAACTCCAGGCTGTCCCTGCTTACACTCGATTAATCGAAGAAGTCAAGCCAATGAAGATAAACAAAGCTAATAAGTCTATACCAGTAGCACAAGATACTTATTCTGGTAGCCATGTCGACGAGGGAATAAAAGAAGCTGCACATTCTACTAATTCGTATACTTGTGCTTCACCTGATAATTCTAAGAAACAGTCTTCCAACAATGGAGTAAAAGTTAAAAATAGATCTGGTTCTACTGATCTGTTTTTTGATGCATGTGAGATCAGTGATGGAACAAATAATGTCAAAGTTCCTCGATCAGAGACTACAGAATCTAACTTAAATAAACAAAAAGGAGATGCTCTGAAATCAACGCCAATCAAATTCCAGGCATCTAAAAGTAGTTCATCCGAAGGTGTTGCTGGTGCTGATTCGCCACCATACTCAGATGACATGCTAGACTATAATTCAGAGGTAGCTGCTTCTGTAGCTGCTTTAAGAAAGGCAATGGAAGAAGCTCAAGCAAGAATGAAGGTTGCAAAAGAATTGATGAGAAGAAAGAAAGAAGGTTTTCCTGATCGTGTGAAACGTAAGTCTAATATTGAATTGAAAGCTGATGGGAAAAGAGAGGCTAAAGTCACTCATAGAACAACGAAACTTGATGCAAAGCTAACATTAAGAGAAAAGGATACTTCTCTAAATGTTTCTTCTGAGGTAGGGAGGTCAACAATGAGAATAGAGAAAGCGAGGCCAGATCTGGGGACAAAAGAAACCTGTGGTGCTGAAGAAGTTGTACGCGAAACACAGAAGAAGATGAAATCAGATCGAGCAAAACATGAGAGAGAGGTTGAACGAAAAGAACCAAATCATAAGGGAAAAATACTTGAGCTGAAAGAGGCAGAAAATAACAAGAAACAGCAGTACTTAAATAAAACAGATAGGAATACCCTTGAAAAACCTGAAGAATCTGATGAAAAAATAGAAATTGTTAGAGAATATTGGGGGCTGGAGAATAATGAAGAGAGGGCTCATCCAGACCATGAAGCAAGTGCATATGTAGAACTTGTCCAGGAAACTAAACATAGGAGTCAAAAGGTAGTAGATGAGACAAAACTGATTCAGGAGGGATTTGAAAATGGACTAATGGACAATGATCTGAAGGTTAATGAAAATGGGGAAGTTGAGAATAGGGTTAAATCTTCTTATGAACCGGAAGACTATGCAAACAATGTCGGTGGGCAAGGGTTAATAGAAGGTAATGGGAAAAAAGTTGCTGGTGATCCAGAAGATGGCAACAAATCTGAAGGGTCCTTTGAGCTGGAAGAATGCAAAATAAATTTTAGAGCTGTTCAGGAACCGCGAGAGGCTGAGAAGAATATTACTGAAGAGCTAAAAGGAAGTGAGAATAAAGTTGATGTGTTCAGTGAGCTGGAAGAATGTGAATTGGCAGAGATTCTGGAGCCACTTGACAATGAGAGTGTGTGCAGTCAACATGCCATAAATTTGACCAGTATGGAGGAAGCCACAGAGAGCTTTGGGTGTTTAGAGGAAAGAAAGAAAATAAATGATTCTGGTTTTCTGGATATCAGTCAAAACACTGAACATTCCTGGCAGAGAGAAGCCACTGGTAATACCTTTGGCAGTATCTATGTGCAGGAGGAAATACTGGAGGACATCGTGGACCATATTCATACTAAGAAAAATAAATTGGATGGAAATGACAAGGTTCTAGATGCCCGAGCAAGTGAGAGTGGATTTGAAGGAGCCACTCAACTGATGGATGGAAATACGAGGGAAAGGATGGATAACAAGGAGCCCGCTGAAGTTATTGGAGTGACTCTATCTGATCCTTGTTGCGAGGAGGTAAAAGCAGATAAAACTAGCAACACCACAGAAACCAGTTCAAGCTTTGAGCCAGATGAAACTGAGAAGTTGAACAAAACTCAGGCAACTGATATAATCACTGCAAATGAGGAAACTTTGGAAGTAAATCTAGAGGCTCATTCATATGATGTGCTAGATGGTGTATCGGAAGCAAGTAGTGCTTCATTTCAACAAGAGGGATATGAAGAAACAGACCCCATTCAGGAGACAAGTGATTTCCGTGATAAACATACAGATGAGACTTCTTCCTTCACTCAAGTTGCCCTTGAACTAAACAAAGCAGACAATCAAATACAAAATATATTTGAAAGAGAGACTTCCGAAGGTGCTGCTACAAATACTGGTGACACTGACATAAAGGCTAGGCAAAGCATAGATCAGTGCTGGGAAGAGTCAGAAAATTACTGTAATCTGGACATGCCTGTTGAAGACACAACTCGCAAGTCTGTTGAAATCTGCAAGGATGCAAAGGAGACTAGAGATGCATTAAATGAAGATTTGGATGAGAACAGATCTAACTCCTCTAATGGGGAAAATTTGTACAAAAATGAAGACATTATAGATGAATCCCAGATACCTAGTACATCTGACTGGAAATCAAGTCTCTTCAAAGAAGTAGAGAAGGTTGAATCAAGTCACAGCAATATAAGGGAGAGTAATCAAGCATCCGCAATGGAAGAGAAGGGAGCAAATGACAACTTGCATAAGGAAGAGCAGGAAAAGGAACACCTCAAAAAACTCGATGCAGCAAAAGAGAGGGAAAGAGAAAGAGAAAGGGAGAAATTAGCTGTAGAAAGAGCAATTCGTGAAGCACGTGAAAGGGCCTTTGCTGATGCCAGAGAAAGGGCGGCTCTAGAGAGAGCTGCTGCAGAAGCACGTCAGAAAAACATTTCTGATGGACGAGAAAGGCTAGGAAAAACCAATAGTCAGGGAAATGAGAAGACCCCAGCTGAGAAGGCTGCTATGGAGGCAAAACTTAAAGTTGAGCGTGCTGCTGTAGAGAGAGCAACTGCAGAGGCACGGGCACGGGCCCTAGAAAGGGCGCTTTCTGAGAGAGCTGCCTCTGATGCAAGAAATAAGTCTGACAAACCTGTTGCCGGCTTTACGGCTTCCCGTGATAATGCAATGAAGCAAAACTTCCATTCAAAATCTTTCAGCCATGGTGGTATGTAATGTTAACATGTTCTGATTGCGCTGTAGTTGACCCTATCTTTTATCTTGTGTCATATATTCTTTATTTCTGTGCTTTCTTTTTAAATTTTTATTGATTCTGTTCAAATTGTATTTTCCTGAAGTTCGTGATTCTACTGATGTATTGGATGGAGCTAATGGCGATTCTGCTCAGAGATGTAAGGCTAGGTTTGAGAGGCATCAGAGAATAGGGGAACGCGTGGTATGGTTCCTGGTTTTGCCAAATATCTCTTGTACAAATTAAGTTGTCAAATTGTTTGTTCATTCTTTGTTTTGGATGCAGGCACATGCTCTTGCAGAAAAGAATATGCGTGACCGGCTTGTGCAGAAGGAGCAAGAAGAGAGAAATGTAATTTTCTATCAAGTTTTGCGATTCACATGTTTCACATTTTGTCTAACAAAATCTTATTTTTGCAGAGGGTAGCAGAGGTTCTCGATGCTGATGTTAAAAGGTGGTCAAGTGGAAAAACAGGAAACTTGAGGGCATTGCTTTCTACATTACAATATGTATGTGTAAACATCCTAACTTTGTTTAAGCTCAGTGCATATTTTGAGACTGTCATGCCATGCTAGATAGATAAGAACTTCTCATTGATATTTTTTTTTCCTATACTCAACTATAATCACTTTAAACTAGGGAAAATAAAGACATAAAAATATATCGTTTTTGAAAGCACTCAGTTGTTTTAAGACCTGGAGGAAATTTTCGTTTACTTGTTATCAAATTTGTGTTATGCAGATTCTTGGCCCCGACAGTGGTTGGCAACCGATTCCTTTGACAGATGTAGTAACCACCCCTGCAGTAAAGAAAGCTTATCGTAAAGCTACTCTTTTTGTGCATCCTGACAAGCTGCAGCAGCGGGGAGCAAGCATTCAACAAAAGTACATCTGCGAGAAGGTTTTTGATCTTCTAAAGGTTTGGCCTTCATTTGTTCTTTTTAGTTCTTAACAATTCTGCTGATACCATGGTTTCAACCTACAATCTTAATATACATTTCTAGGTTCTAAATAGGGTTCCCTTGCACCTTTTTGATTTAAACATAATATATGTAGTTGGGATTGGGATTTTGAATCTTTTCCATGGTACTTTTACTAACATGAGACCTGTGTTTGGAAATAACATTTAATATATGATACCGTTTCCATGTAATGTAAAATAAATTTTGTTGAAGTAAAAGTACTATTTTAATTTATGTTCTATAAAAAATATACTATCATATTCATGTGCAAAATCTAATTTTATACTGTAACATAACTTAGCTACCGTCATAATAATAAACCCGTGACAACATTAATCACATCAGACATTTCTTTTTATCATATCAATTGTAATAAATTGATCTCACAAAATATATTTTTCTCGTGTTTCCTTGGTTGAGCTAAGACACCAGGATTTAAATCTATGTATGTATGCATGTTTCTGAATTTCTGCTAAATTGTCCCCAGGAAGCTTGGAACAGATTTAACATGGAAGAACGATAAACAGTGGTTAGTGCTGGGTCTGCAAGTGGAACTTTATTGTATAGCTCAACATCTACTGTACTATTTTTATTTATTAGTTCCACATATTACAGGCCTTTATAGTTAATTATAGAATAATTTATCCAGAAGATAGCTAGCTGATTAGGAAAGTAACAGTATTGGCTGAATCAGTCTGAACTCCATTTTCATATATCACATTTGAAAAATGTTTTGATAGTATAAACATGCTAGAAACTATTCTGGATTTTATTACAAGTCACAGAACATGTCTACTCAAATTGATCCATCAGTTTCGTTTCATTCGACAGAAAAATTCTCGGGAGAGCTGATTATAAAAGTGTTGGATGGACTAAATTACTATGTTTGGAGGAAATAAATGGTTATAAAAAAGTTAATGTTATAAACCGATATAAAAGGTAATTTATATAAGCAATTATGATGTGTTGAAAAGTAGGTAACATATTATAAATTGAGGAAGTTGGTTATATTGCTTGTTTACTTATGAAAACAAGTAAATGAAATTAAATCTTGAAAAAGAAGTATATCTAATGAATCAAAGAAAAAATTGTTTGTTTATTGGTAGTTGATAAAGACATTCTAAGAGATATTTTTAAGAGTTATAATTAATACACATTTTTGTATAAGATGTGAAATTGATTATTTCATTTCCAATCATAAGTCTTTATATTATGTTGTTGTATTTTGGTTTTTGCTATTGAGAATAACTTTTATATATTGAAAAATGTCATCAATCAATTTAGTTATGTATGTAAGGGTTAATTGGCATATTAGGAGTTTATTGACAAATAAAAAAGTCGTTGTGACCAATTACATTTCAATTTATAGCAAATTTATCTATAATAATATGCAATTAAAATTCTTTCCTTTTATGCATACTATTTTTTTGTTAACTTTAATAATATTTGAAAAGAAACTACTACCTCCACAAAAGTAACTATTTACACATGTTTTATTTAAATAATTAATACCAAAAAATATATAATTTTATAGATATAATAAGCAAAGACATAAAACAAAAAAAAAGTACAATTCATATATATTACTTAACATAATAAAATTAGATTTTAACTTGTTAAAAATTAAATAACATGATAAAAAAAATGCGAATACGTTTTGTACGTATGCTTGTTGAGGAATGGTATAGTTTTTAATCGAGTCATTCTCGTTGGATTGGTGTATAATCTCTTCTGTTGTATTGTTTAAGCATCAAAGTGTTGATGCTTAAACTTGTAAAAAGGTTTGAATACATACTTTTCAACATGTTTCTCGGCTTATGAAGCAGAATTAAAATTAAGATTTTACAAGATGATTACTTATTAAGTATCATGACCTTATTAAATTAACTTTTCAGTAGAACAATTTAAGTACAATAGTTAAGCAAAGAACTTTATTAAAATTATGTTGAAAGATAGAATCTTGAACATACAAATTTATTCCGAACAACACAGAGATGAAAGCATAATTATTTGTGCACAGAGCCATTAACTGGAGTTTGAGCAGGTTCAGGAAGAAGCCCTTTTTCTCTGCAGGTCTCAACAGCTCCTGTGAACATATCCTCTAAGCTGTACTCAAATTTGAAGCCCATGTCTGTGATTTTCTTAGAAGAAAATCTAATAATATCCAATTCATCTGGAATATCCTTGAACCTGCATCAGAATTAGCACAATTAGTACTACTATAACATTCTCTGCATGCAATTAACTGATGAAATGAGAAAAATTGCAAATTCTTACTTTGTGGGGATATTATAGTGAGGGTATTTTTGGTTTAGCAGTTTTGCAATGTCATGAATGGTTGCCTCGTCTGAACAACATATGTACCTCCCTTCTGCTTTTGGATTCTCAAACAAAAATATATGAGCAAGACAAAGGTCATCTAAGTGCACGAACTGGCCTTGTTTTATGATATGGTAATGCCCCTCATTTCCTGCATAAGAGCATAGATAAAGAACATTTAGAAATTCAAGTGTGAGTATAAGTCTCATATTAATTAAAAATGAGAAAGTAAAGCACTACATAAGGATAAAATCGTTATATTTCTCCAGTAAAATCTCCTCTATATATACCTAACAAGTGGTATCAGAGTCGATAGTTAAAACTGGCTCAGATAAGTGTAATATGATCCTTCCGCTGGAGGGGGAAACATATTTAATTACCTGTGATGAGGGAAAGAGCGGTGATTAGGCTTGGTGGCATTGTTGGCATAAGAAAGGGACCAACAACAAGAGGTGGAATGACCGAGACAAAGTCTATGTTATGCTCTCTGGCAAATTTCCAAGCTTCTTTCTCTGCCAAGGTCTTTGAAACAAAATACATCTACAAAAAGAAACATGGTGTGGAATAGAATCATTCTTTTTGGTGGTGTATATATGAACAAAAAAAAAAACATGTAACACAGGTACAAAGAACTAACCCAACCAGTCATTTTGACCCTTCTGCAGAACTCAACATCACTCCAACAGTTCTCATCATAAACAGGCTTTGGCTTCTCAGCAACATCAACAGTTCCAGCTGAAGATGTGAAGACAATCCTTCGCACACTTTTGGCCTTCACGCATGCTTTCATGATATCAAGTAACCCCTTTATTGTAGGCTTTATCACTTCATTCTGCATTTCCACTCAATTTTTCTAACCATGTTACAACATCTTAATTCAACATTTTCACAACTATGGTAACAGTATATACCTCTGGGTCCTTGGATTCAAAGTCCATGGGGGTTGCAACGTGGAAAACTCCAGTGCACCCTTTAATGGCTTCGTCAAAGCTTCCTTCTTCACTAAGGTCAGCTTTCCACAGAGTCAGTTTTGTGTTTGCACCAGGAAGTTCTACCAAATGCTTCACCTTCTTCATGTTTGCTGCAGGGTATACATGCACGTGCATGTAATAATAATTAACATAAAACACCTTTGCATATGTAATATCCACTTTCAAGTGTGTTCTCTTTTCAAGAGAGAGTTTCACAACAAGTTCAGTAACATATCAACAAGGAAAAACAGTCTTAAATTTACTGTGTGATTAAGATTTTGGTTGAATCTGTCATGTTTTGTCACAATTCACTTCCATTAATTAAGATATCTCATTGTTTGTCGGATTATAATACCTTAGACAGTTGTTTTTGACAAAGTTTCATTAAATTTATTTTTCAAAACACATCAAAACTTCTTTTTTATTTATTTTTAAGTCACATCAAACTTTTATTTATTTATTAAGTGTCGTCACGTGTCATGTGTATATTGTCAAAAATTTGTTAAAAATTAATTTTTCTTATTTCTCTCATCGAAATATAAAAACAAAGTATATTGAATTAAACATAGATTCTGTTTTTGACTTTTTTGTTCGAGGGTTGTACTAATTCAGTGTAAAACAAACAAAAATATCTCCTTCTTGTTCGTTTCTTCCTCACGCGCTGAAACTCATGTAACTATTCTACACGATTGTATAATAACAGTACTTTTTTATGGTATAATGTTGAAAAAACCTTGTTCCAAACTTCTTTTTTATATAATTGTGTATTGAGACCAAGTATTCGTCAATAAATTTAAGTTATTTTTAGTATAAATCTTTTTTAGTTGTTCAAATTTAAGATCTTATTTACTACTATTCCAAGTTAGATCTCATAAAAGACACTATAAGAATTAAATAAATAAATAAAAAGTGAAGTAAGAATTCACCTGGGTCGCGTACGGTGGCTCGAACCGTGTAGCCACGTTCCATTAGCCTCATCACAAGCCATGATCCGATGAAACCAGAAGCTCCGGTAACGCAAACGGATTCAGACCTTGAACTCATTTTTTTTTTCTCTTTCTTTGTTCCTAAGTGTCAGGCTTAGGTTGAAAATGAAATACGGTTTTATAGAAGCAACTGGGGAAAGTGGAGTGAGGTAGCTGTCTGAATTTGAGTTGGAATTAGACTTGCAAAATTTAGATGAGATAATGATATTTTGACTATTAAATTTTAACAATTTTTTTTATAAAATAAGATGTTATTTTTTAAATAGTTTTGGAATATTAAGAATGAAAAATAAAAAAAATAAAAAATAAAACCTAAAATTATAAAAGAAAATTTTCAAATAATAGTAAGAAAAAATCATTTTCCAATTTAGATATACAAAGATTTAGATGGTCGGATAAGATGTTTGTAAATAAATATGGTTTTGTTTGGTACATTTGGGATTTGGTACGTTCGTTTTTGTTTTGACTTCCCACGTGATGAGCAGCCAGTCATATATAAAGTTAGTTAGGGTGTTGACCACGTGAGACTTTCCGAATTCTAAGGAGGATCTACATTTGTATATTTGTATTCTGGAAAATAATTTTTTATTATTAAATTTTGATAATTTTCTCTTATAATTTTAGGTGATATTTTCTAAGTGGTTTTTTATTTTTTTATTTTCTCATATTCAATATTTCAAAATTACTTAGAAGATGACACCTCATTTTAAAAAGTTGTCAAAATTTAATAGTCAAAATATCATTCTCCTTGTATTTATGTACATTTTTTCTCTCTCTTTCTTTTCTCTCTATGTAATCAGACAAGGTTGTCATTTTGTTTCTCATTGAAATTACTCTAGAAAGTATATAGCAGTTCATAATGCTACAGAGGTGGCTCGTTTTGTGGTAAGATGTAAATTTCATGCCCACTCTTTTATAGAACTTTATAAATTATGATAGCATAAATGATGCTCATCATTAATCATTTGTAATTTATGAGCTTGTTCGTGCTTGTTTCTGTTTATGATTTATGAGCCTAATCTCTATTTCTTTTGTAAATTATTTTTTGTTATACTTTGGTATAAATTTAATTATCTATATTTAGCTTGTTTATTGGATGAGTGTTATATCTATTTTTGTATAACTAAATATAGATAAATAAATACAATAAATATAAATAATTGTGGTTGAAAAAGTATATATAAATGCACAAATGATAAATGAGTAAAAACAATATATTAATAATTTAAGAATCAATGGTACTTTATAGAGGTAATTTATGAAAGTTGTGAAACTTATGATATTTTACAGAAGTTTCAAAACTAAAGGTAGTTAATGATAGTTTTAAACTCATAAAACTTAAATAGAGGTTTTAAAACCTAAACCTTCGTTAAATACAAGAGAATAAGAATCAACTATTGATTGAGATGTCTTGGGATTCGTAAAAATCCCGACGAACACATTCTCTAAGGATGGTTTAGTAAGGGAAGTCGAAACCTTGGATAAATAACTTAGCGTAGATTTTAATTCTGGATAATATAAAAACAAACCTCTGTCAAAATCATATTATCTCATTATCTGTTTGTTTGATTGAAAAATCAAGACCGTAATAATACTCGCGGTGTACTCTCCAAGTGTTGAAGTAATAACAAGTGTTGAAGTAATAAGGACTCATTCGATCAATTTAACAGCTAAGGTAGTGTATTTTGATCTTTAAAACTTAAAACATAAGAAGACCTGTTAATTAAAAGAAAATCAAAGCAATAATGCAATAAGTTGAAGTCATGCTATATAAATGTCTCATGATTTCCAATGGTATAATATACAAATAAAGACAAAATATAAGTTTATTTATTCAAATATAAGTTAAATAATAAGTGATACAAGAATAATCTATTCGAGATATATAGAAACAATTCTTTTTTATTCAAATGATAGACGTGAACTTGCATGAGTGAACAACTATGTGACCATAATCACTTGAATCAACAAAAGTACATGTTGAGCACTAAAAACCGTAGTTTTACATATAGATGAGCCTCAAACATGCAAAGTCATGAGACTTTATTAGAAGATTCATGTTACAATATAGTCACATTTCTAACTTAATAAAAAAACCGAGATTGAAAATAATTAACCAAGAAACATTCATGCAACAAGAAATGAAAGCATGTGTTTAGTTCTGAACGATGCCATTCATTGAAGTTTTTGCATTCTGAATGATAGTACTACTGAGTGGATTTTTTGCAGGTTTAGGAAGAAGCCCTTTGTCTCTGCATGTATCAATTGCTCCACAGTACATGTCCTCTAAGCTATACTTAAACTGGAATCCCAAGCCTTCGATCTTCTTCGAAGAAAATCTCACAACCTCGAGTTCATTTGGAATATTCTTGAACCTAAAATGTGTATAATATTAAATCAATTTTACAGTTAATTTTAGGATAATGATATTTTAATAACTAAATTTTGATAACTTTTTCTTACAACTTAATATTGTATCTTTTAAGTGGTTTGGAACACAGAGAGATGAAAAGATGTTACCTCAAGTTGTAAGAAAAAGTCGTCAAAGTTTAATTGTTAAAAAATTATTTTTTGCGTTGTTAATTGAGAAACTTACTTGGTGGGGATGTTGTATTCAGGGTATTTTTCATTGATTAGTTTGGCAATGTGATGAATAGTGGTGTCACATGCACTGCATATGTACCTCCCTTCAACTTTTGGTTGTTCAAACAGAAATATGTGAGCAAGACATAGATCATCCAAGTGCACGAATTGACCTTGCTTTATGATCGAATAATGGCTCTCATTTCCTGCAAATTTTGCAGCACCACTCATGAAATTCTCCAGTTTTGAACTATATATATACTCTTCTTGTTTACGTAAGAATGCGAAAAAGTAAGAACAATATATATAAACCTGTGATGAGAGAAAGAGCAGTGATTAGGCTAGGTGGCATTGTTGGCATCAGAAAGGGACCAACAACAAGAGGTGGAATGATAGTGATGAAGTCCATGCCATGCTTTTTCGCGAATTTCCATGCTTCTTTCTCAGCTAGTGTTTTAGAAACGAAATACATCTGCACAAAGCATGGTGTTTTGTGTTCAAATATGAAAATTTCAATCGTAATGGTTCATATCAAGTTTAAGATTTAGGGTTTAGGGTTTAGGGTTTATGATTTAGGATTTAAGGTTCATATAAAGTGAAAAGAAAAATCACTGACCCAACCGGTCATCTTTACTCTCCTACAAAACTCAACGTCACTCCAACAAGTTTCATCAAAAATGGGCTTTTGGTGCTCAATCACATTAAGTGTTCCTGCTGAAGATGTAAACACAAGCCTTCTCACTGTCTTTGCCTTCATGCAAGCTTTCATGATGTCTAGAACTCCGTTTACCGTAGGTTTTATCATTTCATTCTGCACCAATATATAAAAGAAAAAACCTTTATATAGATTGTTGTGATAGTTGATAAAGATATCATATATCTTCTGATTTTAATTCTATTAATAGAGATATCAATTTTTTTTTTATATTTGACGATAAGTCATTAAGGGTGGCAAAATAGACCAATTCGGTTTGTTTTGGCCCGGCCTGCCTGTGGTTCGTCAAAAACAGACTGGATCGGGCTGGACTGACCCGTCACCAATAAACGGGTTGGATGTTGCAACTCATCTTATCTTAGGATGAGCTAGTGGGCCAGCAAGCTTAACAAGTTGGAAATTTCAATCCAGCCCGCCAACCCGTCCTTTTCTTGGCAGATTGGTTAGCCTAACCCATTTTAACATTTCTATAAGTTGCAAACCACGTCAATAGTATATATATACCTCAGGATCCTTAGACTCAAAGTCCATTGGAGTTGCGACATGAAAAACTCCGGTGCATCCTTTAATGGCTTCATCAAAGCTTCCCTCATCACCTAGATCAGCCTTCCACAGAGAGAGCTTGGTCTTTGCACCTG
>Ga0214544_1002386_pt1 | contig 39575 bp, 16 predicted proteins | sample CNSS3metaG_FD_160074 | JGI IMG/M metagenome (GOLD analysis project Ga0214544, IMG submission 160074) | Root nodule microbial communities from cowpea collected in UCLA plant growth center, Los Angeles, California, USA - CNSS3 | ecosystem: Host-associated > Plants > Roots > Nodule | place: USA...
TATATATTGATAAATTTCATCCTCCAATCTACTTTTGAAAAATGATATTATTACTCCTATTTTTTTATTCTCATCCTTTATTTCTAACGTGATTTAGTATGAATCATTGATTAATGTATCATTATGTACTATACCCAAGCAAATTCAGACAACCACCCTATCTAAACCGCCTACGTATAGTCCTATTATAAAAATAGTAGACGGATAGTCAACCAAACAAGATAGCACACATGACGGCTCAGGCCACCTACTATAAAAGATACAGTATAATGAAGAGATGCTAACTCCAAAACTTAGGGAATTACATGTGAGGCCCCTCACAAAGACTCGAGACTTGGGCTTAGTCCAGACCCATCTAGAATCTGAATATTGGCCCAAAGTGGCTAAAGGGTGCCCAACCCACAAGAAGGGGCGGACACAATTAATGACTTTATAAATACATATGGACCCCAACAATTAAGAGCTACGCTTTCATTGATTCACTAATTTGAGATTTGATTTTTTGAGAGTCCTCGTTGACTTGATCGTAGAAGTCCTTTCCGCAGGTAGTCCTCAAGGGTCCAGACCGTCAACATTAGGAGAAGACGCATTCAAGTCAAGGAAAAATCATTCCAAGAAGTCAATGATTGGGGTTCTGCTCCCTAGCATTCTATTATTGTTTCCGCAAGAACACATTGTCTTCTCTTTTAAAAAAATCAATAATTTACACTAACTCACGTCAGATGATAATAAATGAAAGTCGACAAAATGGAAATCATAGTATATTTTCCTTTACTTTTTTAAGAGTTTTTTTTTTTTTCCAAGTTACCTTTTTATTTTTCATTTTTAATATTTATTTATTTTTAATTTATTTTTTCTTTTTTTCTGAAATAGCAGACGATCGAGAATATTGATTTAACTACTTCCTTACTGATAACGTCACTCCTTAAAATTGCAAATAAAATTTAGCAATCGTAAACGAATACCGTAATGATAAATTTTAAATGATTTCAACAGTTTAAGATCATCACATGATTAAGAATCAATTAGTTATTAACTTCGTATCTAAAATTATAGTGATCGGTTAGATTGATTTTTAAAATTAATAAAACTGTAAAATAATTTCTAGAGTCTTAAACAATCAATCAATTCAATCCTTAAAATTGAATTAAACTATTTTTCAAAATTGAAATAAATAATAATAATAATAATAATAATAATAATCTTTGAAATTAAAAATTATTGATCATTAATCCATTTACGTTATTCGCTGGTGTTTTGGTATGATAAACATAATTGTCATGTCAAAAGCCACTGTTAACTATAGTAAGTTATTTTTCTTTCTTCCATTAGTTTTGTATTAATTTTATCCGTTTTATTATATAGAGTAGAATGAACAAACCAATCGACCTTTAATGAGATAGAGATATTTGAACTAGTACAAAAGCAACGATAACTACTTCTCATCTAAGGATTGTTGTGAATGTAATGACTCCGAGGACAAAAATCAATTTTGTTTTATCTACAGGTTCTGAATTAAAGACTCTTAATCTACTAAAATTAAATTTTGAAAAGAAAAAAAATGATGTTTAGATCCAACATTCGTGGGAGTTTTGGCATTAAAGTGATTCAACAAGATGATCTAATTCAAAGAAACCATTAATTGTGACCTTAGTAAAACTCGAAGCACAATACATTACAATAAAAAATGAGTGTTTGGTTAATTAATGTTACCTGAAAACGCCAAAGTCGATCAGCACAAGCCTTGGTGTGGAAACGATTTTGATAGAAGTTTTGACGAGCAAGCTGAACTTGGTTTGTCTCCTCAGCAGTGGCTGCTTCGGAATCAAACTCCCATGTTTGTCTTCCCACAAAATTATTTGTGCTAAACAGATATGGATCATTTCCTCCATCTCCTATCTTCAACCTCCACATTTTCTTTTCTTTTCTTTTTTCTGTGCACAACTCAAACAACCACTCTTCTTTATAGATTTCCTCTCTCATTTTCTACTTCCTTTATTCCTTAGGGCTGCATGTGGCTTTCTTAATGTGGTAGAATTAAATGTCATCAATATGTGTGTCCAAATTAATATCACTGAGACACGTGTTTTTATTAGAATCTCACCGTACACAAAATAAAATTGTGGCACTGAAAATGAAAGCATATATAAAATATGATTGTATAGAGTAAAATAATAAAAAATAAATAAAAACCTTCTGATGATGTTGAAAGTTGAAAGTTGAAAGTCCAAATATGCAGAAAGGAAGGTATTATTATTGCAACCAACCTTCTGGTTTTTTAAGATTGAAAACTATGTTGTTCTGATAAGACTGGGTCCTATATTTATGTGGTGAAATGAGTGCGGGTATGGAAGGCATTCCATGTGATTCACCCTTTCCTCACTGTAACTGTCCAGACAATTGCCTACCACATTTCTTTAACCAATGGAACTATCATCATTTTTCTCTTTTTCTTCAACTCCAACTCCCATATATTTTAGTACAAAAATATTTTTTTAATAATTTTGTTGTGTTATTTTTTAAATGATTTTTTATTTTTTATTTTAAAATTAGAAGATGTGATCTTAAATTGTGAAAATAATTTTTTAAAATTTAATTGTCTTTTTTAATATTTTCTGTAATCTCATATTTGTACGGCATTTTATTCTCTTATAAGTTTATGATGATTTCTTTTAGGAGATAGTTTATTTTACATTTTTATTACTATTTGACAACTTTTTATAAAAGAGTAAAATTATTTTAGAAAATTTAAATTTTTGTATTTAAAAAAAACTAGAAAAATAATAATAAATAGTAGTGTTATATGAAAGTAAAAAATTCATGTGTCAAAGTACCACCGTTTTCGTTTTTTCTTTCATCAATGCTTGATGTTCACAAAAGCAGGTTTTGTTTCTATTGCCAAATTCTATTCCAAGTCTAAGTATCATATTATTATTAAATAAAAACTAACTTTAATCCATAAATGCGTTATATATTAGGCGTTTAAAAATTGAATGACTTATTGAATATTTTATTAATAGATTGATTAATTCAAACAAAAAATAATAAAATTTAGAAAGTAATTAAACCCTTATATATATAATAAAAAAATTTATTTAATATATTTTAATTTAATTTTGGAACATTATTTTATCATAATAGTACAGTCCATCATTTAATTTTATTTATTCTTGAAAAAATTATCTTAAGAAAATAAATAAATATTTTAATGAATTAATTTTTTATAGAAAATTTCTTATACATTTGTTCTCTTTCATTCTATTTATTCCTTTCACATTTATAAAGGCATTAATTATATAATTCTACAAATAGAAAATTAAAATTATAAAAAACATTAAGGGAGAGGACCTGTTTTGTTGTACTATTAAATGTATCAACTCCTCAACCATATATCTGCTGACCGATTCAGGGAAAACACACAGACGTGTAACACTTTTCAATGGTCATAAGATTTGCTGCTGTTTGTTTGCATTTTTTTTTATAATATTTTATAAGATTTTCTTTTAAAATTATATTATAAGATAAATATACTATAACTACTCTACATTTAACAATTCCTCCCAAATCAAAGAATTTTTTAATATAAGATTGATAAAATGATTACATAAGTTAGTTAAAGAAAAATCTTCTCTCTTTTATTAAATATGAATGACAGTAGATAATAATAGTATAATATTATTAAGTTAATATATAAAATAAATTTATATTTGAAATTAATAAAAAAATTAATTATTGATGAATAAAAAGAATATTATAAAAAATAGGTAAAAATAATCGTTAATTTTAAAAAAATTAATAAATAATTATATTGTAAAGGATAGAATTGGTATTATGAAATATGAACACAAAATAGGAAATTCTCTTTATATATTGTTATAAATTATTCAAAATAATACAATTTTTAAACAAAAGATATTACAAAATAATAAACATTATAAATAACTAATAAGTTTTTCTTTTAAAATATATAAGGCTTCTATTCTAGTAATCTCATAATTATTAGATTGTTTTTATTTTATAGTGTCCAGAGTGATGTTCTAATGAATTTAACTCAATTTATTAAATTCAATAAATATAATTTTCAATTTATACTCACCACAAATTAAAGTTCACATCAATATGTTTGTATTTTTTATGTAATTAATTTATTTTTGTTAACAATTTGACTGTGGAATTGTCACAAAAACATTATAGTCTTGCTTGAATTGTACTTCTTCAATAATTTTTCTCAACCTGACGTGGCAAGTATATTTTTAGTTACAACAAATTCAACTACACTATTAAATAAAATAACAATGGGTTACTCTTTAACACCATGAAATATCATATATTTTAAACACGAAAACAAAATTATAGGTTCATTTTCTATTGTTTAGATCATATGCTTATGTAAATCAAATCAAATCACCCTTTTACCTTCTTGTAATATATATTTCAATGTTATGAGTTCTTGGTAAATAACAAAGAATTCTTTCAACAGTCAACAGATAATTGGATTTTTTTTATGTATATGTGATGTCTACTTTAGTTGCATTAAGATGCATTAAGTTGTCAATAATCTTAAGATGTGATTTTTAAGTTTAGTTAAATTTTATAAAATCAACTTATAAAGACAAATTTTGCACCTAAATTTATATTATTTTTAGTTTATGTGAAATTCCAAACACAATAAAATCACATTACTTGATTAACGAAAAAAAAATTATAGAAATTCAATTAAAAAATATTAAATTTCTAAATGTCCAATAGACAAAAAAAATTAATAGAAACTTAATTAAAAATACAAAAATTATTAAAGAATTAAAATTTAAGCCAATTATATATATATATAATTAAGATTTATTTTTCACTTAATTGGTTATGAACCCATAATTTGTGACTTCTAATAAATGAATTTAGATTAGTCTCAAATATTTATTAAAAATAATATTAAAATAAGATTATAATGATAAAAAATCATAAAATAAATGGAATAGGTATTTTTTTTCTTGTCTTCCTAGTATTGAATGTTATCAACTCCTCCCCCATCTCCCAACTTCCTGGACAAAACACACACCAACATTTCATTGTACACTTATTAATGCTCATAAATCTCCCAACTTCCTGGACAAAACACACACCAACATTTCATTGTACACTTATTAATGCTCATAAAGTTTGGAGCATGTAGTTGGTTTGCACTTTTCTATTTGTAATATTTTATTATATTTTCTTTTAAAAGTATATTATAAGACAAATATACTAAAATCAATTTCAACTATTAGTCGGTCAGTCGTGTATATATATATATATATATATATATATATATATATATATATATATATATATATATATATATATATATAATTTTTTTTGTTTTTAGTAATTTTTTCTCAATTGTTTACCTTATTCTATATTCATAAATTTAATCAGATTTTTAAGTTATTTTTTCTTTTATCATAATTTTAATTACACATTATTTTCTTTGTGTATAATTATGTTTAAAATAAATGGTTTTAATTTCATTAAATCAAATAATTTTTGAATCACATAATTGATCATCTCTATTCTTTTTAAATTTTTATTTATTATTTATTTTTGTTACAATGTTTGACTCAACATTAATTATTCAAGTGTATAATTTTTTATTGATTGAGTGATATAAAAAATTTATCATTTTTTTGTCTTTAATCCTTAGTTGTTTTTTTTTTTTTTTTTTTTTAATAATTTTTTTTTTTTTTAACAATTTTTTTTTTTTTTTTTTTTTTTTTTTTTTTTTTTTTTTTTTTTTTTTTTTTTTTTTTTTTTTTTATTTTTTTTTTTTTTTTTTTTTTTTTCATTTGAAGAATCTTTGTCTTGTTAAACAATATTCATTATGTTTTAATAGTTTCGACAAGTCTTTTCAGATTTTCAATTATTTTTCCTTTTAAAATACATTTAATTACATTTAAATTTATGTAAATTTATGTATTTTTATTTTTATTTTAGTTTATTCAAAAAATTATTATTTTTTAATTAAATTATTTTTATTTGGTAAAAATTAATTGGAATTATAATTTTATAATACTTTATTTTAATTTAAATTTGTTTTAATTCTAATTTAATTCAAAAACACCCATATTTAGATAATTTAAGGCAATTGCAAAAATATTCTCCCAAATGTTAATTAAATTATTGTTATTAATTAATTTAGATCCAAATTGTTTTATATTTTAAAATTAAGATATTATTTATTAATATTGGATAAGTGTTAAGTAAAAAATTGAGTGTTTATATATCGGTCACCCTAATATGAAATTCCACATATAGGCTGAAGTTAACGAGGTTGAAGTTAAAATAACAATCACATCAAGATTGAATACAACTTTGTGTGCATTTCTAAATTCTAATTACAAATGCACATCTTAAAGTGGCAAATTGGTCATAGTTGGTGTTGGCGTATCAAGGACGGAACAACCTACTTGTTTAGTTTTTCTATAAAAGGTTAAATATCTATTTAAATTTTAATGAAAATAAAAAATAGTCGAATTTTATGTAGTATATAAATTACTTATATCGATAGTTATTTTACTAGTCGATAAATGTGTTTAAAATGTAAAATAATTTTAATAAAATTTAATTAAAATTATTAAAATTATTTAATATTTAAATATATGAGATTACATTGATTTAAAAGTTTGAAAAATGATTAATTTTAATTTTTATTAAAAATTTTTAAAAAATATATTTAACTCTTTTTAAATTAAAAATAAAAAAAAATAATTAAAAAAATAATTTTTTTATGGTACATTTCTTCAATGATACAGATATATAATATTATAATTAACCGTTTCTATTTAAATTTTAGTTATCAATTACAATAAAATAATTTAATATCTAAATATAGTAATTATTTTAATTTATTTAATTAAAAATATTAATTAATTATTAAAAATATTTATATATAATTAAACATGCTTTTAATATAGTCCATTTTATTACGGGCTAAAATGAGTCGGATTATCCATTTTACCATGTTATCCGCATCCTCCTTCAACACATGCCTTTCTTTTAAGACAATTTCTTCTTGCACTCCACACGTTTTTCTAAAAGTTCCATTATACCCTATCGAAACTATAGTTTCGAATTGTAGATATTTCAGATAACTTAATAATCTGGAATTCAAAATTCTTAATTTTATATACTTTGGATTACACAATCCTTTTTTAAATGCCTTTGGGATTTTAGGTTCCATAATTCTACAATCCTTTCACATTAAAACTTGTCGCTATGTGATAGCACCCTTTGACCTACACCAATATATGTTTGTCATACAAGTATATGCACTATTGAGTTAAAATAGCTTTCGATAATCAATCACCACAATGAAAATAGATTCTGAGAAGTGATTCTCAATAATAGATTTTCCTATTTGGTGTTTAAGTGTTTCCTGAACTTGTGAGCAGTAGTTTAGTGTTTCATGTAGCGTTTAGGGTTTAGATTAGGATTTTTATTATTTTTTAATTAAGAGTAATTTGGTCACTTTAATATGAGTATGGGGTGGAGGAAGAAATTATGGGGATGCAAGAAAAAATGGCTTTCTTTTAATGCAACTCTCCAACTTAAAAAATTAGCCCGTTAAGAAAGCAACCCTATTTGCTATCTGCACTCCCACTTTTTTCTGTTCTGGAACTAAACTACTCAATCATTCATTACAGGTTGATTCACCTTTTTTTTAAATATACATTTGATTTCTATTTTTGTTATTTTTATTCAATTTTATCTTTATTTTCTTTTTGTGTTTAATTAGATCCTTATTTTCGTTAAATTGTGGTTAATTTAATCATTTTCACTAATGGTGTTTAAATAGTTAACGTTTTTGAACTATACATGTCACGTGTCAGCTTCTGGTTTTTTCAAATTTTTTTTTATTTTTTTTATTTCAAAAAATTTGTCCACATATCAAGTCATGCCACGTGTCAGTTTGTAATAGTATTATTTTTTTGTTCAATTTAGTTTTTATATTCGTTATTTTTATTCAATTTAGTCCAAATTTTTGTTAAAATAAATCAATTTTATCCTTTTTAAATTGACACTAAATTTAATATCTTTTATATAAATTATATTAATATTTTTCAAAATTGACATTTGAATTTATTATTTTTTAAATTCAATTATAAATTATTAAATTTAATTATAAATCGAATAAATTTTTATATTTAATTGCTAAATAGAATATAATTATTTAAAATATTATAAGAATATAGTTATTAAATTTTTTTTCTAATATTTATATTATAAAATACTTTTAAAATTGATATATAAAAATATTTTAAATATTTAAATATTTTAGAAAAGTAAACTAATATTTATAAAATTAACATTTGAATATAAAATATTTTAGATTTTAATATCTAAAATGCAATAAAAATATTAAATATTTTTAATTTAAATCTGAATTTTACAAATGTTAATATATATTTTTTAAATTTTAATAATTATATTTTAATAATATTTAAATAATTATATTCTATTTAACAGTTGAATCTAAGAATTATATTCAATTTATAATTAAATATTATAATTTATAATTGAATTTAAAAAATAACTAATAGTAATGTCAAATTTAAAAATTAAATAGTTTTATTGTAACAAAATTTGGGACTAAATTTAAAAGAAAATAACGAATATAGGGACTGAATTGAACAAAAATAATGAATATCGGAACTAAATTGAACAAAAAAATACAATTACAAACTAACACGTGGCACTAGCATTGACACGTGGTACAATTGTGACTTGACATATGGACATATTTTTTGAAATAAAAAAAATAAAAAAACCAAGATCTGACACGTGTCATGTACTGTTCAAAAACGTTATATATGTTGTCTAGAGGCCTCATAAGTCTCACAGACTTATGACACGTGGAAAGGACCAAATTAACCACAATTTGACGAAAATGAGAATCTAATTGAACATAAAATAAAAATATGGACCAAATTAAATAAAAACAACAAAAATAGGAACCAAATGTATATTTAAGTTTTTTTTTTTATATATACTTAAACAAGCTTACCGTGAACATGCTACGCATAAAATAATTTCATCAAAATATTATCATTATTTACATAAATGCATTGCTCTCATACATTGCAAATACAAATATTAATATAACTTATTTAAAGTAAATAATAACTAATAACTAATAACAAATAACAATAATATAATTTATTTTCGGTCCGAAAAAAAAATTAATACTGAAAATGTCAATCAATTTTTTAAAAAATGGCTAAATATGCAATTAAATTTCGAATGAAATATCCGGTAAAATAATAACATCAATGTGATGGTGCCAATACGCAGACAATCTAATTAATAAAGATTAAATTCTAACTTTACAAGCTCAATTTTCCTTTGTATCTAAGGTATTTTAGTAATAAATTATTTATAAACAGTTTTTAACATTAATATGTTTCGATGTTACTGGAATTTTTTGTCTAAAAGTGAGTAATAATGGTAGCAGCTACCAAGGACTATAAAATAGAACCCGATGACTCATGCTGACCTATGTGCTTACGTGGCAACACATAAAAATATGACAAAAGAAGGATATGTTAGAGAATATTTGCTTTTTTTTTTTTCAATTCTCCTGTATAATATTTTCCGATTATAATGATAACATTATATGATTTTTTTCCCTCTCTTATAAATTTATTTTAAGTACAAAGTAGAACAAAATAACAAATAAAGACAATTATTTCTGGTAGAAGTAAGTGAGAGACGATTTGAAGTCTCATTTACATTTTTCCATTTTTTTTCCTCTCCCTTTTATTCTATATATTTGGTTGTTCTGTTAATTTTTGTGTATATCAATAATATTTTTTTTTTTTACTTTACTTCTATGTTTTCTCCATTTATTTTATTTTTTCTAGTTCTTTGTGATTAAATAACTCTTTTTACATATGATTTTATGTGATATAGTACAAAACTCCATAATAACCTGCAACTATTGGTTATCATCATCTGCCAAAAAAAATCTATTTTAACTTAGCTTTGCATTTCAAGTTTATTATCAAATATTTGCTTGAAAATGAAAGTACAATGTAATGATTGCTCAATTTTTTTTCAAGTTAATATTGGCCGCACACTGGGACTAGCTTATTCACTACAGAATTCCATTTTTCTCAATTCTTCTATAGGAATTAATTAATCCATTAAGGTGTACTCTTATTTAAATAAACATTTTTTTCTCTAATATTGTGGAAAATATGTATCAGGTATTTAATGTATACTTACCAGCAAACACAACGGTTGCGCATGTGTATGCACGTTCATATTTTTTAATTTTTAAAAAATTTAAGTTAAGATCAATAATAAATATATAATTTTTAAAATAGTTATTAAATATAAAAAAAAAATATATATATATATATATATATATATATAATTAAATAATAATTTAAAATAACAGAAATTTTTTAAAAAATAATTAAAAATAAATTATTTATAAAATAATTAATTTTTAAAATAGTTAAGATAAAATAGGTATTATGAAATGTGAAAAAAAAAATCACTTTATTATTATATATTAAATATTTAATTATAATGACATTAAAAACATTAGTTTCATCAGCATTTTACTTTTTATTAATTAATCAAAATTAAAAATTAATCATGAATGATCTCACATCGTTTTAAATAATTTGTAATGATCTCTTTTATAATTTTAAAGAGGGAAAGTTAAACAAAAATAAAATATTTTATTATTTAAAAAAGGGTTAAATATGTTTTTGGCCCTTCAAGTTTCAGCGAAATTTGGAATTAGTCCCTCATCAAAATTTTTAACCAATTTAGTCCTTCATCTTTCAAAATGCATGAATTTAGTCATTTTAACCAAATTTTGTTAAATTTATCTGACGTTTCACGCCCATTTCATGATAGTATTTAAATTATTTACACTTTGACATATTTTTGCTTCAATGTTAACTTAAATACTATCATGAAATGTACTTGAAACGTCAGATAAGCTTAACAAAATTTGGTTAAAAGGACTAAATTCACGCATTTTGAAAGATGAATGACTAAATTGGTATAAAGTTTTGATGAGGGACTAATTCCAAAATTAACTTAAGGGATCAAAAACATATTTAACCCTTTAAAAAATTATACATAATATAAAATAAATTCATTCTTCCTTTATCTATAATATTAAATTTTAAAATTATAAAATGTCTTATTTTTTCAAAATTTTAAAGTTATTTTATATTATTTATATAATAAAAAAGTACTAACTTCTATCATATTTTTTGGTTTCCTTATGCAAAGTTTAATGGATTATATGTGTGCTCTGAATATAGAAGATGTATGTTTATTAGTTTAAGTTTATAGTGATATAAGTTTATGAATAAAGATTTTTTTCCAAAACAAGTTAGTACTATGAGTGAGCATAATGCATGAATTTAACGAATTAAATTTTAAAAATGGTTGAGAAAACTAAACTAAATTGTATAATTTATTTTTATTAATATATTAAGAAATAAAAAAATGACTATTTTTTTGTATAATATTCATAACTAAAAGATGATTAACTTAACTCACATTTTTCTATTTATGGTCAATTTTTTCATTTTGTCTCTTTAAAAAATGCCACCTGTTTATTTATTAATGTTTTTTTATTAGGTTCTATTTATTTTGTTCACCTGTTTATTTTTTATTTATTTCTATTTTACTACTTAAATGTTTGATTGAGAGGGAAAAAATATAAAAAGGAATAACTAAGTACTTGTAAGGATGTTATTTGGAGCATTTCGTACTATATATTTATTAGTTTCATATATGTCTCCATATCGTGTGAGTATTTCTAATGTGGGTATTCATATAATTTTTTAAGTAATGATGCTTTGGGTAATGATGCTTTAACTCACTTTTTTTGATCCATTTTTAACTTATCACTCTCATCACCCTTAGATCATCAAATCACATTACTACAAAAAATTAAAATAGATGATCTAAAGGTGATGAAAGTAGTGGATTAAAAGTGAGTAAAAAAAATGAGTTAAAATATCATTTTCTATTTTTTAATATCAACGGTATCGTGGGTATTTAGAAAAAAAATTTAAATATTCAACAACATGCTTTAACCATAAATTCAAATAAATACCATATATAACATTCATAATTTTCAAACAATGTACAAATAATACATTTATATAGTGTTGAATAACAGTTTACAAAAAATGAATATTTTTAAGACCAATTGATAAAAAATAATGCATTCAAACTCAATGCGTTAATATTTTAATCATATTTTATTAATTTTTTAATTTAAATTAGAATATAACAGTACGGATATCCACTAATACAGATACAATAATACTCATACTTGTTCCATTAACATGTGGTATATTGTTATCTGTAAATATTCATTTATAATATTCATTCCCTATCTATTTTATCCACATATTTCCGCAACTACAATTTGTTTTACATCCTTATACACACGTGTAAAAAGAAAAAAAAAATAGAGTAAAAATAAATGTTATTTGAATAAAAGCTAAACGTATCAGACTGTTTAAATTATTGTAATCGTTAATATTATTAAGTAAAAAAAAAAAAGAGAATAGAGAATAGAAACTTTGGACAAATTGAGACAAGTGATTAATAATTTTCGTGCCAATCCACTCTCATTCTCCTCTTCAAACTATAAATATTTATTTTTATTTCTTTTCAAGTCTTCCCTGTTTCTTCGTCTACACTTCTATACAACCATCACTTATTTATTTTTATTTAACCTTTTTCAAATTTCCATTCAGTGATTCAGAAAGTGATCCAAAAAGGCGAATTTATTTCGATTGTCCATGAAACAGAAGCTTTTCCGAAAATTTTGGACACATAGGCATCATCAATGATTTGACTGATAGTAATTTTGGGAACATTAATTTATTTTATAGGATACCATTGTGTTTGACATGATAATAACCTTAGTGGAGAAGCCATTATTGGTGTCTCATAGAAGCCGGATAATGCATACTCTTTCATAGAAGCCACGTAACTCTACACAACAAACCCACTCAGACACACATTGTGACCAAACACAGACTTAAGTCCAAACCTTCGAAAACTACATGAAATTTCTATGATTTGACTTCTTTGTTTCTTCTCTTTATAGCAATTCGGCACCTTCCCTACGTGCTTTTCTTCCTTTGCCTTATATAGCCATAAATAAATTAAAAAGGAGGACTTGTCAGAACCCTTATTCTTTTCCAAATCCACCATGCCTTATTCCATCACGGCATCAAAGTTTTCAGAGTTAAGTTAAAAACTTAACCTCGGTTACCAATTCAAGACACTATTTCAAATCTGTAATATAACGTATGCTAAGACAAAAGAATGTAATTATTGGTTATTATTTATGATCCTGTAAAGAAAATGTTTGCATGATCCAAATTAGAGTACAACTATCGCTGTTAAACACCTAATCCAAGATGAGTCTCTGACATTAATTATGTGTGGGTCAACTCTTGTGGACAATATAGGTACCTCACGGCATCTTCTTGCTTTCGTTGTTTCTTACCTTTTCGTGTTTGGATTTGGCAAGGATGGTCCAAAACCTAAGAAAGTACCAAATTTTTATGTCTCTTGAAAGAGAGGAAAATGCTAATTCCTTGAGTCATTGTTAAGACCATCTTGTACCTTCGTTTGTCACACACCAGAGGTTCCCACGCACCTTCCACGAAAGAGTAACTCCCTCCAATTTCTGCAACAAAAAATTAGTTTCTTTCATCTTACACCCTTTATTATTAATTCAATTTTATTCAAAACTACAAAAGCCATAGTGACAGAAAAAGAGAACGTTAATGAATATATCACTAATACTTTTTTGAAGTTACTTATTTTTTATATTCTTGGTTTACAATCATATACATTATTTATCACACCTATCAATTTCTCTTTCATTCTTTTTTGTTCTACTCATCGACATGAGATGTCGATTTCAAATTTTCCTTTACAAAACCCTCGAGTATACTTGAATTGTCAACTTCTGATAACACCACCATCACTCTTTCCTCCAACACTTTCTTCCATTCTTCGTCTCTCTATATAAATGCACATGCCCACATTAACAACCTCCCCACAACAAAAGTTTTCCACATTGTTCTCACTACACAACACAAACCCCATTAATTTGTTTCTTTTTTTTGTCGCAAGCGTAGTGTTGCATTGAGGAAGTGAAAAAAGTAGCGAAAGCAGCAATGGGATCGAGGAAGAACCCGGTTGTTTTTGAGGACTACTTCCCTGCAATGATGGAGAAACTGGGAACTGAGGGGTTCATGAAGGAGCTGACGAACGGTTTTCAGTTGTTGATGGACAGAGAGAAGAAGGTGATAACGTTTGAGAGCTTGAAGAGAAACTCTGCATTGCTTGGGTTGGAAGGGATGAACGATGATGAGATAAGGTGCATGCTAAGAGAAGGTGATCTTGATGGTGATGGAGCACTGGATGAGATGGAGTTCTGCACTCTAATGTTCAGGTTGAGCCCTGCTTTGATGAACAATTCCAAGGAACTTTTGGAGGAAGCCATTTTCCCTTCTCATTAGTTTCTTTCTTCTTCTCTCACACAGCTCCTTCTTTTCTTCTAAACTGTTTTTCTTTTTTTCTTCTTTTCTTCTTTTTTCCTTTTCTTTTTTCTTCTTATGGAGCTGTTTGTGGTTTGTAATTGTGATTTGTGGTTAAGTAGTTGGATGAACTTTGCTTATTCAACAATGCCACCACTTGATCTATATTCATCGATAATCATCATAATCATCAACAAATCAATCTTAAGCGTTGAAACCTGAATGCTCTGAATCATCTTATATATTGTGAGTTGTTGTATATTTAAAGGGATTGTGAAAACATGACAAAAACAGACAAAGTTATGTGCTGGAAGATTGAAGACATGGAGAAAAGCAATCTAAATTTCCTCATATACTGCAGTCAATTACTGTTATATAGAAATGCTGAAATTTAACAAGTAATCCAGGCACATTGCAAAGAAAGAGCTTAAACAGAGCATGTCAAATTCCTTTTCACTTGTTATTTCCCAAATCTGAATTTTTATGGACTTTTTCATAACTACTTTATTCCATAATTAACTTTGACGTACAAATAAAAAAAATCACTTTTCCAAGTCTTTCTTATTGACATATTTAACAGTTTAAAAAAAATAAAGACATTAGAAGAATAGAAGGGTCCGTGAAACTCCTTCTTTTTCCTTGATAGACTACAGTATTTTTTTTTCTTGTATTCATTCATTTTTTTCATCCATTCACATCTCACAACTCTTTCGATATATTTTGGTATTATTCTTTAAGAAATAATTCAATTTACTACAGTACAGAGTTACAATTTTATAATAAACAATTTATATGGAAGTTGTAATTTATGATATAAATTGTGTTGTATAATAACTTCAAATAACACATATAAACCATGCGTATTTCATGAACTAAAAAAATTGTGTACATATCACATAGATAAACCTCATAAGTGCAATAATTAAACCTAGAAAGGAAATTAAATCTTTTTCTTTTCCGAAGTCACACGGTTGTGAACTAGTCTAAGTTTTTTAATAAAAAAAATTATATTATTTTTACATACGAACAAGTAAATGGATTTATTGTTTTTTAATTATTATTATATAAATGAAAAGGAGGAAGATTTTGGCGAAAACCTCTTTCCTCAATACACAAACCTTGTGTCATTGCGTCGTGACTGTTTTAAATGAAAGAAAGTTAAATGCAACCTTTTTCCACATTATTTTTTGTGTCGGGAATGGCTGGGCAAAACTATTTTCCTTATCCAAAAACTTAAAGCAGGGAAGAAGGTCCTACCCCTCCCCTTCCCCTTTAAACATTTTTCTTTTCACCACTCTATTCTTCCTCCAAGACTTGGGTGTCAATCTCATGGGCCCTAGTGAAATATATACTGGGTTAGGCAGCCCAACTAACGGTCCCAACCACAATCAAAATGGTTTTTTTTTTTTAACTCTAGCTAGCTATACAAGTCCCTATATATGCAATAGTTCCACACATCAATGACAAAAATGTTTATTTATGCCATATTATTGCAACAACTGCGCACACGTGCAAAGCAGAAAGCGCATAGTGAGAGATGGCGCAGGTGCTTCATTTTACGAAGCTACACGGAGCAGCGGTATCACGGTAGTCTATAATCCCCATGCAGAGATATTGAGAAAAGGAAAAGCAAGGGCAACATACAAGGCAGAAAGTATGGAGCTGAGTTTTACTTCTCAGTGCGTTAATGTTGACGTACTTTGTTGATCAATCTCTTCTAAACAGATAACATTCAAGAAAATTTACCATTCAACATTCAACATTAACAAGGTACAGACCACACGTGTCCTTTAGCAACCGAATAGAACGCAGAACTCTTTCGGCTCCACGCACCAGCAAAAAAGTAACAAAGGGTCTTTTTACCCAAAATGTCATCATCATCACTTTGGATAGAGGATATCATAGTGACCAGGGCGATATAGCAATGTGATGAAAGGAGAGTTCTTTACGGAGCTACAACTAGCATTTGGGAGATCACCAGCCGCTGGCATGAAATCATGATGATTTACACTGACACCCCCAGTATCACATGAGCTGCGGTCAAGGTACACAACACGGATTGGAACGCCCAATGCATCTGAAAGAGCAGTGATGTGCACATGGTCGCTCTCTTCACCCATCGGTTCAACAGATAGTTTGCAAAACTAAACCACAAAAAATAACATGAATTATGTTTTAAAACCACAGAACTAAGGGTTATATTGTTTCTCTTTTGCCAGATATTAACTTTACAAACAACTTTTCAAAGAATTACAAAAATTTCAACATTCAACCAAACCTGCTCGACTGTTGTATTGGTTAAGCCCAGTATGAACGGTTCAAAAAATTCAGTGCGCATTTGTATTTCAGCAGAGGTAACAAACCTGAAGAACATAACGACTAACAAAGCACATTTGTCAAGACATCTGGAAGAAATGAGATCAAGGCACTTGGGATAGCTTTTAAGTCACTCACCATAATCGGATATTGACTGATCTCGGCTTCTAATAACGAGCTCTTCATGACTGCGATCACATTAATAAAAAGTTCAGTGAAAAAAAACAGCAGAAATAGGAAAAGAATAAGAAAATTGCACAAACAGAAAATTGCTGAACTTAAATATTATAGGAGAATATCATGCTTCGGGTTCATGATTGTAAACAATTCGTGGTGAAGGAGAAAGTTAACACCTTATGGACGTCTCTTTCCCTTGAATAACACATTCCAGCTGCTCAAGGAATAACTGAAATTTTTTTACAACAATAGTATTAATCAAAAGTAAGTTCACTTATATCCTAAGAAGATGAAATTAATTGCATGAGCTGGCTAACATATGCAAATGACTCTACAGATTAAGAATAAATATAACCTGCAAGGGTCCAGTCCTCCACTTCCAACCATTTTCTTATAAACAGTAAACATGTATTTCAAGCATTGACTGAACTTCCACCATGACGAATAGAAGAACAACGTAAAATAATTTCCAAAAGCTCTCCGTATTAGAAAATTTCCTATATATTAAAACGACCTATATTTGTTCTATTGTATGATTTCCATATTTATTTTAATTACCAGAAGTTTTTATTTCCCTTCTGGTGAAATATTTTCATTTGAAAAATTAAAACTTAGAAGAAAAGCAATAAGTTGTGAATGCCTTCCGGTTCAAAAAGACAACTCAGACCACAGCTCCTGTATGTGTAAAGGCACTTTGCCAGGTTCATAGGCGTAACAAAACTCTTTTTTGTGCAAGATTTCACAAGATATCAAGCTCAGGGTGATTTGAAAGCGAACGTGAAGAATAAGAAAAGGCAGCAATGATATTGAACTTGGTAACTATCAATCACATGATAACCAAGGCAATCTACATCATTTTATTTAAATTTTTGGAAGAAAAGAAAAAGAGTTCAAATTTATCCCCACACAAAGTTAGACATGGATTATTTTGAACACATGAATAGAAGTTATCTCTAATCACCCAATTCTCACATGACAAAACTGTTAAGGAATTAAACAAGATAAATGAAAAAAAAAATTAAACATTTCCCGTTGTTTAAGGGCTTAAATTTGGGTATAAAAAAGTATAGATTGAGACTTTCAACCATGACAAAGTTTAGGAGAGATTAGAGCATCCATAATGCATGGTTTCTTAAATGGATTACTTAACATAATTTTGTGGACCTCGTAATGCCACATAGATTTTAGCACTATTTAATGAAATTGACTCCAATGGAAAAATTGCTAAAGTGGTTATTTATTCTAAATTTATGGATCCTTCAATCAATTTTCCTTTTTTGTGATTTTTTCAGGAACTCAATTGTATTGATTGAGTTTCATTATCAGCATAAAAAAATTTTAGTTTTGATTGTCCTTTTAGTTTTATAATTTCTCTCCTCTGTAACTTATTTTTTGTGCAAAATTTGTAAACAGCGGTGCTTGAATAATTTGTAGACAAAAATTAGTACACCCAATGCTAGCTCATACGCTGTAAGGCCAGAAAAAGTTAAGAAATAATGCTTAGCATTAATCAACTCTCTTAAGCACTCCCATTGAAGATAGTCTTAGTACCACCCAGTGCAATATACCTTTTTCGATTAATAGCAACCAAAATTTTGGACATTTTTCAAACTTCAGTTGGGTGTAGGCAATTTAGACAAGAGAATATTAAGATATTATTAAGCAGACATGTTTATCCCACAAAGATAAGGAATTGTAGTACATAACTTACCGCAAAAAAATCTTCAAAAGTCAAGTCTGCATAACCCAAGGTCTGCAATGCTTTTCTACTTTTTTCAACATTTGGTTGGATACGATCGACTTCTGCTTGGTCTTGACATTCCATAATATGCTCCTGGGAAAAAAATTGATGAGAATTCAATCATTGGCCGAAATTATTGGAATATTTAATTCCATGCTCCATACACCCGAAAATAGCCCTCCAATTTAAAGTAATGGATATGCTTTTGAGGTAGATAAACTAAGACATACAAGATAAGAAAACATAAAGCTTCGAAAGAAGCAGTTTCCATCTCCCCGAGTGCGACGAATGGCAGCATATTGCTCATCAAGAACCTGCATTAAGGGTAGTATAAAAAGCTCAAGAAACATGAAAAGATGAAAGGAGAACATAAAGCACAGATGAAGCTGAGCTAAAAGGTTAACAAACCTTTATTTTCTCTAGCAAGATAGGACTGCCAGAATTATATTCAGCGGCTAAGCTACTCAGCGGTTCCTGCCAATTTGTCACGTGAAATCATTGTCCATACACAGATACCCTCATTCTTAAACTTATATTCCACCCCTTCCATCCAGAAAAGAAGTAGCCGAGAATAAAAAAATGATAATGGATACAAATGTAAAACAATATGTACGTGATAACTTGTAGGATTTTCCTGAAGCTCAAATGGGTCAAATTCAGAGTTTCAAGGAAAGTTATTACCACGATAAATTATAAACCAATTAAACCTAAAGCACTGGATAAGAAATGAAATAAGATTGACAGAGTTATTATTCACTTAGCCTTGCCTTGTCACCCACGAATGGAATTTTCTTAGCTTCGTCAGCCTGAATTGTATACTGTTGCTGCATTATGTCATCGTCCCCAAAATTGTTCCACTCGTCAAATTCAGAGTCTGCAGCAGTCACAGACGACGTTATTTCCCCATCCTCCACTACTGCGTCTTTACTCTGCATTTTCCCCCCAAAGCAGTTCGGTCTTCTTCAATATCCACTACTTTCTAGGAGAACAAACAATCTATTCAAGAACTGAACAACCCTGCCACAAGTAACATCCGTTCATATCAGTCTCCAAAATACGGCTAATATTCCACTTATGAAATTCAATTAAACTCATACCTAGGAGACAACCACAATTTTACAATAAAAAACTATAGCGACAAAGCTAAAAAAAAAATTAATATATTGGCAATCAAGATATTGCAATATTTTCTTGGTGTCACATCACAGAACAGATATATCGACGCACACGGCAACATTAGAATACAAACTATGAAAACTGCATAGAAACCTACCGGCAATTTCATTAGCGGTGCAAGGAAAACCCTCGGAGCTGCAACTGCAAAACAAATACATCACGTTGAAGTCTATTTCAATTCGCATTGAGAAATGAAAACAAAAGTACAAGAAATGAGAAAGGTTTAACGGAACCTGCGCGCTTTAAGATGAGAAGAGAAACCCCATAATCACTGCGATAGTGAGGTGCAAGACTGAGATCAGTAAACGGAAATCCCTAAATTCCCAACAGAAATGAAACGCATTGCCGTTATCGTTTTATAATGCACGGCGCTGACGGTTCAATTTATTAGAATATTTTTACTTTCAAGATTGAAGATTTTTATAATTTATAATTAATCGTACATAAATATTTGTTTTTTATCAGCGATCTTGATTTCATATTGAAACTGTGTTTTTATTCAAGTTGAAATAATTTCGTTAATTTTTAACTCTTTAAACCTTGTGACGTGTAAAATTATGCCCTGAAAATTTGTTTAAAGCTAAACAAGTAGTCTTCAATTTATTTTATGAGACTCGTAATACGTTTTTAGAACAGTGAATTAAAAAAAAAGGTAAAGAAATAGATATTTTCCTAAGAATTTTTTTTTTTTTTTACTCTGTTAGGCATCAAGACAAACCATTCATTCTAATATAACGGTTGAGAAATATTTACTAGGACAAATTAGGTAAATTCACCGCTAATAAACTATAAATTATTTATATAAGAAACCTGAGATTACTTATAATATACAACTTCAAGATTTATTATGTATTTATTTCTAAAATTTTATTAATTAAAGTAAGTAAGGAAGCATGATTTGAGGATGACACTCATATTCACATAGTAGTATTTGAAGGAGAGGATGAGAAAAATCGAGAGAATGACTTATATTTTTATTTTTCTCAAATACGAGGATTTGAGAGAGATTAACGGTAAAAGACACATGTAACTTCAATTCATTTTTACTTCTAAAATTACACTTACAAAAATAATTAATTTCCAAAATTTTAAAGTGTTTACCAATTTTTTTTTAATATGTAAATGCATTATATTTTTATTATTTTTTTATAAAAAAAATTGTTTCCAATTTGTTTATTTAAATATTTTTTATAAAATAAATCTAACTCATGTAAATATAATTTTAAATTACTTTTAACATCTAGGACAATCTTATAATTTTATTTTATTTATAGTTAAACTTAATTTTTAATTTGTTACATCAATTAAATCATTCAAAAATTACTTATAAATTCACTCACTCCCACTTTCAAATTTTTAATAAGAAAAATACAAACATTTTCACACACTCATATGTTGTAATCACTTGAAAAAAATTTACTCTTAAGAATGCAAACATGATTTGAAAATAAGTTTCGTGTTCACTTGCTGGGTTATATATATTTTTTCATACAATTTGGTTATAGTCATTGAGATTGAGAGATTGTGGTTCTATATGTTTATATGACATTAGTCTTACACATATAAACATTTGACACTACTTTTACTCAAAAACCTTAAAGCACTTTAAGTGTATGAGTGACCCCTTTTTGGTTATGATTATGCGGTCAGTCACTCAAGTTCAGTGACCCATTTTTTGTGTTTTGATTATGGTTATATGGTCAATCACTCCGAACCATCGGCTCTGATACCAGAGATAGGTTATATTTTTATGTTATTGAGATCGAGAGATTATGGTTTCATACGTTTATATGACATTAGTCTTACACATAAAATATTTGACACCACTTTTACCCCAAAACCTTAAGTCAATGGTGTTATGAGCCTTTAGTGTTTAACTTTATCTATTTTATCCAATGTAGAACTTTTGACTCATACTTGAACTATTTTCAACATCAGTTATACGAATCAAGAAAAGGGAGGAACAAGGGAATTCTATTATTTTCTCATCTCTCCCCATGTAAAACGATTTGAGTAAGATTACCATTATGTCATTCATTCATTTCTCATTTTCTTAATTCACTACTATGATGTTGGATAGGTTTGACAATGATGTAAAAATATGATTTTTAAAAATACATGTACAATAATAATTAATATCCAAATTTTTTCAATTGTTTATAAAAAAAATTGAAGAAGTAAATATATTATATTATTATTATTTTTTATTAAAAATATGTTTTTTTTTAATTTTTATCATTTAAATATTTTTTATAAAATAAATTTAACACATCTAAATATAATTTTAAATTATTTTCAACATAAACTACAATTTAATAGTTTTTTCTGGTAAACTTAATTTTTAATTATTTCATCAATCAAATTATTTACTAACTTTATTTCTAAATTTAGTCGCATCATTATCTAAATCCTTTAAAAAATAACAATACAAATTTAATATTCATGATTATTTTCTTTGATCAAGTCATCCAGCTTTCTCGTTTATAATCAATGCAAAATCTTCAAGGTATACTTAGATTAGTATCATGATATAACATGTAATATAACACGATGTAAACTTGCGTGATCATTTATTGAGAAAGGTTTTATATTTATAAAAATGATACGAAAATAATATACAAAGAAAATTATCTACTGCAAAACTTCATGTTATAGTTTGAGTTAGTTTTTGTTAGATTAAATAAGATTTAGAATTATTTTTTTATGATGATATTAAAATCATCTAAAATTTATTATAATAAAATTTATTTGTTAAAGATAAAATTAATTTTACAAACCTCGTTTTACATACATTTTAGTAAGGCTGATTTAAATTTGAATATATAAATATGGGTTAAATATGTCTTTGGTTCCTTAACTTTCAGTAAATTTTAAAATTAGTTTATCTTGAAAATTTATATCAGTTTAGTCATTCATCTTTCGAAATATATGGATTTAGTCATTTTAATCAAATTTTATTAAGTTTATTTGATATTTCAAGCATGTTTCATACTAGTATTTGACTTAACATTAAAGCATAAATGTGTCAAACAGTATAAACAAGTAAAATATAACTTTGATATGCCTACGAAACATCAAATAAACCTAACAAAATTTGATTAAAAAAATTAAATCCACGTATTTTGAAAGAGGAAGGACTAAATTGGTCCAAAGTTTCGAAATAAATTAATTCAAAAATTAATTTAAAGTTAAGGAAAAAAACATATTTAACTTTATAAATATAAAAAAAAAATTATACATTTTATCCAGAAAAGAAAAACGAACAGAATAATATGTGAACAATCGAGAGATGGCGATGAGTATTATGCCTTTAAAGCAAAGAGTCGTACCTCAAGACTACTCTAATTGCAGTTACTTTTGCTCTAATTATGCAGTTACTTTTGACTTATTTGAATTAAGAACACTGTCACAATGTTTTTTACTATCATTTAACATTATTTATTATTATTTTTTTTAAATACAAAAATTAATTTTTGTTAAAATTATTTTATTTTTATAAAAGTCGTCAAATGATCATTTTTTTTTTAAATTAATGAATCCCAAATGTGTTACCCTGACTGGTTCCGATAATTAATAAATAATTATACGAAGTCTAATTTGGTTTCCTTGTTCTGTATTTCTGCCTCTGGTTCATGATTTTGGTTATTTATTCAGGTTTGCAGACTTTGCTTCCCTTATTTTGGTGATCTTTTTTAAAATCCTAACTCAGTTTTTTCTGATGCTGGTTGCAGGATTCTGATTTTAAATCCTGCTTTGTTTTTCTGATTCAGAAATTACTTATATCCTAGGTTTATTGTTGTGATTCGAAATTAAATTCATTTTTTAATTTTCAATATTTTAAAAATAAAAAATGAAAAATTATTTAAAAAACAACATTTTATATTATAAGATAAATTTGTTAAAAGATTATTTTTTTATTACAAAATTATAAGGCTTAAATACCTTTTTGGTCCTCATTTTGTTGTGGATGATTCTCATTTTGACATAATGTTTAAAATTGTCTTCAGTTTTATTGAATGTTTAAAATGGTCCTCATTTTCGCAATTTGTGTTTTATTTGGTCCTTCCTGTAACGCTGTTTAAATCATTAAGGGAGCACTATACAGGTGGCACAATTTGTATTAGGGTGTGTTACGTGTACTGTACAAGTGTGGTAATTAGATATTTGAGGATAAATAAGTGAGCTAGGGTTTTCGTAAGGAATGTTTGGGCAGTTGGTGAGTTTTGACAATACGACTGGTTGCTTCTCGGGGATTTTTCATAACCCTGCTGTGCAAAAATTGGATATGCATTTGAAAAGGGTGCTCGAATTATTATATATATCATGACCGGTATAGAAATGGATGGGGTAATCCCTTCTTTTATACAAGAAAAAACATTTCTAGTTTGCATGGTCTAATCATTGATCCTGAAAATTTCTACAATAAGATTAGGTAGGTCTAAACATTGACAATCTTGTTCCTCCATTCACAATTGGTGTTGCTGCAATCTTCTTCTTCCTGCAATCCCATTATATAGGTATGTTACGGTCTCAATCTTCTTCCTTTACCTCTGGTTGTAATCGTTGGAGGCAACCGTGTTGTATCACTTCGTGCATTGTTGGTGGTTCAACGAGAAATCGATTAACCCCAATTTGTAGTGGATGAGCAGACTGCAACACCTGCTAAGACTGCACCGGATGCCCAAACTGTTGAGAATGCACAAACTGCCTGCTGAAACTCAAACAACTCAACCACCCAAGAATGAAGTGGAGAGTCAAGCAGCACCACTACTAACACCAGAAGAATCATCTCAGCAGTTTATGATGAAATTACAGATTAGGAGGAGGCCATGATAGCAGCTACAAACGTCTTAGTTATTTTTAAGAATTTATGATGTAGAATTCATTATTGATGTACTGCATTTAGACTCTCCTTAAACTTCGTTCAATTTCACTTTTGCCAAACATTGATGTAGTGCATTTTGATGAGAATGAATTAACGTTATGAATTTAACTTTTTCCAGACTTAGATCAATTTAATTTTTTCCAAGCTTAGATCAATATCACTTACTTCAATGCTCAGATTAAGATGTCATTTTGAACATGTTGGGACTAATATCAACATAATCAAACTAATTCATTTCTTCATTTAACAATAGTACAAAACAGATTGGACTTTGAAAGATTACACATAATAACAGTACGAATAATACAATAACAACACAAGTGAACCCTATTACTAATTGCAGCCTCTTTTCAGCAACCTCCAATGATTTCTCCAAATCATTAATCTGCCTCATTTGTGTCATGATGATGACATCCTTTTCATCAACACCACCATTCGAAAAAGTTGCAGCCCACATTATTGGAACCACCACTCTTTAAATCAATACACAAAAAATTAAAACCAATTTATTATTAACACAAAAATAAAAACAGATTGTACCCAAAATTTTCTACCAATATTCTTTGGAGTTCTTGTCATCTTCAAAGATGACATCTCTCCGCAGCTACAAATTGGGGTTAATCCATTTCTCGTTGAACCACCGACAGTGCACGAAGTGATACAACACGGTTGCCTCCAACGATTACAACCAGAGGTAAAGGAAGAAGATTGAGACAGTAACATACCTATATAATGGGATTGCAGGAAGAAGAAGATTGCAGCAACACCTATGGGAATGGAGGAACAAGATTGTCAAAACTCACCAACTGTCCAAACATCCCTTACCAAAACCCTAGCTCACTTATTTACCCAAATATCTAATTACCACACTTGTACAGTACACGTAACATACCCTAATACAAACCGTGTCACTTATACAATGTTCCGTTAATGATTTAAACGACGTTACAGAAAAGGACCAAATAAAATACGAATGGCAAAAATGAGGATCATTTTAAACATTCGGTAAAAATGACGACCATTTTAAACATTCTGTCAAAATGAGGACCATCCACAACAAAAACTACGAAAATGAAGACTAAAAAGGTATTTAAACCAAATTATAAATATAAATAATTTATTGTCTGGTTTGAAAGTAACTTTGAATTGTTCCGCAGCAAAAACTCTCTGTGGAAGAGTATTTATGGCCTCTAAATTGGTCCAAAACCAGACAGAGGGCAACCTCTGTACCAAAACCACCTATTCCAAGAGAAAATCGAGGCAAACCTCACACGAAGCCCACAGATTCATTCATCACTGTATTGCCACGTGTCATCTTCAGAAGTTCCTTCCGAATAAAAATCAAAGCTAATGCTGTATTTGGCGAATCGGTGTATTTGTGATTCAGAGAGACAGAATTAAGTGCAACCGTACAGTCATCAACCAACCAAGAAAGACTGACATCTAACTAAAACAAAATATTAGTGCAATCTGATGTGCCAATATCTTATCTACCTCAAATTTCTCCATCATATATTACAACCTCAAATTTTTTTATTTAGTCTTAAGTACTGTAATGCTTCAAATTTGTCTTAATGGCTTCACCCTATTTTTCTTCACCAAATTCAGACACGGATGCAGACATGACTAAAACTGGTAGCATGAATCATCAATGTGTTGAAAGTCATAAACAACTATAGTTTTGCCTTTTCTTTTTCTCGAGTAAATAATTAAATTAACTCCTAAAACTACAACGTGATTATATTACTCTTCAATTATATTTAAGGTCCCCAATGTTTATTCAACCAGTAAATCATGAGTCTTCGAAGTGTGGCAATATTCCTGAAGATCGAATGACACAAAGAGGACTAATTTGACTTTATACAGAGACACAAACTTAGTTGCCATCATGCAAGATTCTTTAATTTCCGATCATTCAGGGTCTAACACTTTTTTTATTTTTAAAATGACTAATATCAGCGTTCACACTACACCGTTTTTGTTTATTTTTCTTTTCTCTCTCTGCAATTTTTTCCACCGTAGAGCGAGAAAGCATAATCTGTGGAAAGAAAAACAAGAGAGGATTGTTACATCAACAGCTTGCCAGAACGCCATAGTTTATTTTTGTTCACAAATCAATTTATGATATCTGGTCTTTGGTGTGGCCATAACAACAGAGGGAGAAAACAATATAGTTTAAGGTTGAGATGAGGAAGTGTGATCTCTGTAACAGTCCTGCGAAGTTGTCGTGTGAATCGGATCAAGCCAGCCTCTGTTGGGAATGCGATGCTAAGGTTCACAGTGCAAACTTCCTCGTCACCAAACATCCCAGGATTCTTCTCTGCCATGTTTGTCAGTCGCTGACGGCTTGGCACGGAACCGGACCCAAGTTTGTACCCACCATCTCCGTTTGCAACACTTGTGTTAACAACAACAGTGAGAGCGGCAGCCGACAGAATCATGATGATGATGACGACGACGATGATGATGATGCGGATGAGATGGAGGATCATGTAGAGAACGATGAGGGTAGCGCGGAAGAAGATGATGAAGAAAATCAAGTGGTTCCATGGACATCTACACCACCACCACCACCACCACCAGCTTCCACTTCTTCAAATAGTGTTGCGACTAGTTCTACCAGGTCCTCTAACGTTGAAGAGGGGGTCTCAGATTAATGCTTCCGACATCTTGATGTACAAAATTTAGTTACAGTTGTTAAGTGCTGTTTATGCTCTTTTTGGATCAGAATTAGAGTTTCTATATAAACTTCAATGTAACTTTTATAACATCAATTAATAAGATAAAACTCTAATTTTGAGGAAATGACAGTACTAACATCTTAAAAAATTGTACCCATCCTGTTCATTCTTGTTTCTTTTTCCCTTTATCAAAGATTTTCACGAGTAACAAACAAAGTCAATTGCTAGTTTGTGTAATCTCATGCATCCACTCTCTTCGTAGTGAACGCTGCAATTATGCTTCAGTTTTGTGAACGCGAACAGACACTAATATTGATTTCGATGTTCTTGTTTTGAAAATAGTGAAGGGTGGGTCACCATCATAGAGCATATACAGCTTGATGATCTAATCAGAGATTACCCACTTGCATTAATTATTAGAATTTGTTACTGTAGTACTAATTAACTATAGGAGTTTAGTTACATTTCATGCACTCAACAACTGTTTGATGTGATAACATAGCTCTACTCCCAACACGAAATGTGAAGAAAATTGATTCTAAAAAGTCATTTTCCCTGGCCGAAGATTTGTCTGATCTGGGATAATTATAATTGCCTATATTGTATCTGAACCTGAGAATATGGAATACAGAAAATGGCCATGTCTTCTTAGATTAAAATAGAAAGTTAAGAAAACGAAAAAAAAATCAATCCATATATTTATGTCTTATGTGATTCAGCTTGAAAGAGGATTATTATTAAGTTTTGAACCTGAGAGAATAAGAAGTGGGACCAAGCAAGTCCAACATCTTCACGTGCCTTCCATGCATAGATAAATTATAGTTTAAGTACCAAATTGAAGATGGGGAGTAGAATCCAAAAGAATGTTAAACTAAATTAAAGTCTAAGTTTTTAAACAATATTTGAAGGAATAAAAAAAGGGAATGTGATGGGTTAGGAATTATATATGCAATGTGCGTATGAAAATGGTTGCGTTGCAAGAAGAGAAACCCCTGTGTGGCTGTAAGTGGAAGCTTTTGATTTGGCAAAATTTACCACCAAATATGGGAGATACTTTTTGGTTTATGAACTATGTGCTTATTCCTTGGATTCTTTCTCCTCCAAAGCCGTTGGTTTGTATGATTTGTCTCTGATTGTGGGATGTGTATGTATGAACCACGAGTGCCAAATATTCTGTATCATGGATATATCCTTTAGCCTCAAATTATAGCCACCACTCTCCTTCGGTATCCCACACATGTCAAGTGTCTTTTCTGAATAAACTTCATCTTATTAGGGTCAAATATACTTTATAAATAATAAAATATATTTAATTTCAGATCATTATTAAAATAGGAGTGTTTAATGTTAATAATCTAGTTTAAAGAAGGTAGGTGATAGAAGTGTTTAATGATTTGCGCTATATAGCAAACGTAAATTCATTTGGTGAACAAGATAATTTAAAACAACTATTGTTTCAGGTGTAGGGTTTAAGCACCTATTTTCAACACTCAAATTACTTTCAAGTTCTTTTGTCCGTGTTCAGTGTCTTTTTTTTCTTTTCGTTCGGCTGATCGGAGTACCTGTCTAAAAAGTTTCGATGCTTAACTTAGTTCAAGTTCGATTAGTAGGTAGCAATAAATGCGAGTTAAAGATCCTTGCCAACTTATCTTGTATCTCTGTTTATAATTTTTGGTATGAGCCCATGATCAGGGTTTCTTAATTATGGCCCAATTGCTTTTTAAACTTGATTACTGTCCTGTATTATCTTAATTTTACTTTTTACTTACTGATCCAGGGTTGGTGCGGCCACCCGACCGAAGGGTAGTTCGTCCTGTTGGCTGTCCTTACGAATGAGCGTCTCCACATAGGTGGAGACAAAATTCAAATGGAAATGAACGTAGGGGGTATTTTAGTCGTGGGCTCCCTTAAAGCACTCAAGAGAGATTGACACATCAACTTTCCAAGGAAAGGTCCGTCTGTAGCGGGCGCCCTACAACCGCTTGTCCTTGGTCCGCCTGACCAATGGTCCGACAGGGTAGTCGATCTAGCGTGTCCAGAGCTGAGACTTCATCCGGAGAATGTGGGATGCGTTTGGTCGCAAGCTCCTTTAAAACACTCCGGAGAGATCGCAACATCAAAGTCAAAGGTCCGCCTGTAGCGAGCGGCCTGCGACCGCTTGTCCTTGGTCTGTCTGACCGATGGCCCGACGGATGGGCTATACAGTACAACCAACATAGGCAATAAGAAATAGGACAATGATACTTTAACCTGTTTTTTTTTTTGACTCACTTTTAACCCACCACTTCAATCACCATTAGATCATCACATCACATCACTTGAAAAAAATCAAAATAAATGATCTAATGGTGATTGAAGAAATGGATTAATAGTGAGTTAAAAAAGATGGGTTAAACTATCTTTATCCTAAGAAATATATATATATATATATATATATATATATATATATATATATATATATATATATAAATTACGATTTGAATTAAAAGATGTAAAACTAATACAAGTTATAAACTAATTGAGTATAATTTATTGTCCTCTTATACAATATATCTCCGCATGTCTAAAAGCTATAATATAACAAGCCTCGATGCATTAACTTTTTCACGATCATGTTCTTGGATTTAAACAATAGATTCTATGAACGTGAATATTCTTTTATTAATTCAACAGAGAATCATGTAACAACTAAATAATAAAAATAATTAAAGTGATTACTTCTTACATGTTTCTAACATACTAATCTTTATTGCAATGCTTAATTGTTAAAAGATTATTAATAATGTTGTTCCTTTTTATAATAATTCATATATGAATACTCTTGACACTCGTAGATATAGAAACATTGTGGTACATTTCAAACCAATCTCCATACGTGTGTGATATGAATGATTAAAATACAAATGCTAGTCTTTTTAGCTAACAATAATATTTAAAATGCTAGGTTTATGTTTTTTAATTTTAACCAAAAAGGTTAACGTTTATGTGTTTAAAAACATTAGATTAGAAAAGAGAATTGTACTGATATCACCGTTAAGTTTGACAGAAGTCTAAATGGAAGCTGGAAAGTTTTACATATTTTGATGCGGATATTATTTCATGGAAAGATAATTATAAATATACAGGTGGAAAGGCATAAAAGTATTATAGATATACCAAATTCATAAAAATCCAGTTATTAAATATTTTACGAAAAGATATATGATTTTTAATGTTTTTTTCTTTAGTTTTATTTTATCTAAAAATATTATTTGAATTTTGCTATATTTTGTCACTATTTAATAAAAACGATAGTCTTTACTGAATACGGCACAAATCTTTCTAATATTTAAAAATCTTGAATACCATGCCACATTTTTATTAAGAAAATTGTTTTGAAGTCTTTTCAAATATTAATTAAATACACTCTCACGATAAACAAGATTATATATTTTAATATTCAATCATTGATAAAATAAATCGATATCTTCATCGGTTCGGTCACTAATTTACTATTTAGAACATTGTTTTATTGCAATAATTTATAAAATAAATTAATTTATTCTTTATTTTATTTATATATATATATATATATATATATATATATATATATTATATTTTAATATTTTAGTTTAAAATATTAACATGATTTTAAATAGTTATCTTAAAATAAGAATGGTAGGTTATTTAAAATAAATTATTAACATGATCTTTTTTAAAGGTGAGTGATGAAACTAAATTTTAAAAATACAAATGATCAGCCTCAATCTTCTGTATAAAATAAAATCATTAAAATTATAATTTATCCTAGTTGTATTATATCTCATCTTTTTAAGATAAATTTCTTCGAAGATATATTGGTTTTAGAAAAAAGAGAAGATAAAATTAGGAAAATGTTAACAAATTTGAAAAGGCCATTAAAACTGCGAGGCCGAGCCCATTAACAGGTCCAGTTCAATTCTCGTTGCTTCTTGCGGTTTCCTTGAGGCGACGGAAACAAGTCAAAGTCTAAGTTGAAGATCTGAAACCCTATCGATCCATTGTTGGTGTGTGATAAAGGGATCGTGGTTGTGTAAGTTGAGAATTGTGATTGGGAGAAAAGATGCCTCAGAGACACTCGAAGAACAACAACGATCTCGCGTTCTTCACGTACGACGAGAAGCGAAAACTAGGATATGGGACTCAGAAAGAGAGGTTGGGGAAAGACTCCATCAAGCCCTTCGACGCGTGTTGCCTCTGTCTCAAATCCCTAATCGATCCCATGAGCTGCCAGAAGGGTCATCTCTTTTGCAAAGAGTGCATTCTCCAGTGTCTCTTATCTCAGAAGAAAGACATTCAAAGGTATTCTCATTCGTTGCCCTTTTTTATTCTCTGCCTGCAATTGTAAAGTCTATGATTGAACTCCAAGTATACGCGTCGTTCAAATTCGTGCTGACGAATGGCGTAGAAATTGGGGATACGTAGTTATTAATTGAATTGTATTGGTCGTTCTGTAGTTATCTATGTTAAGGGTGGGAGGGATGGCTTCATATGAAGTTTTTGGGATATACTTTCATAGTCACTGCCTATGGAATTGTTTATTTTATCGAAGCTGTGCGATCGTATTGGCATTTGAATTTGACACATTTTGTGAACAAAGAATATGCGTTGTTCTGCTAGAATTCATGGGTGGAGCTTTCTTCAAGGATAGTTTTTGTTCTTTGATATGTTCAATACCCTCCACAATTTTTTTTTTTAATGTTTTGATATTTGGATAGTTGAGCTGTGTTGTTTAAGGCATCCTTTTTGAGTGTTCTATGATTAGTTTTTTGGTGAGTTTGGTTGGAATTTTATATGCTGCGACTGTATAATGGTACAGCAGGCTCGCAAAGGTGATGTCCTGCCCGTGCCTATTGGTTTGTTTCATGCCTCTGTCTCGACAGTCCTTTATGCAACCTGCAGATTGACGATTTTCGCTTGTGATGTCCTCTTTGAGATATGCGAGTTAAGATTTGAATTGGGAGATATCTTGAGAAAAAATTGGATGTTAAGAATATTCTTTATGGCTTTGCAATTAGGTTATGGAATCTGGTTTCCTAATGGACACAATAGCTCCACTTTTTAAGTTATATGCCGCATTTTAAAAGTATGCTATATAAAATGGATATATTCGTGTTTGTATGCTATCTGATGACTAAATATGAAGAATGAGAACTGATGACACTAACACATAAAAAGTTTGAAGAGCTATTTCTTTTAAAATTTTGAGCTGGGCATCCTTGTTCAAACAAAATTTTGGAATTTAGGATAATGGAAACCGTTATCTTTTTGTTTAGTAGTTTTAGTTTTTCCATAGGATTTGTTTTTTTAACTTCCTCACTCTTAATATGGATTTAATTGGGTTCTTCTGAACGAAAACTAAAGGATTGGGGGTACATCCCATTTACTCTCGCCCCTCCCCCCTCCCCCCTCTTGTTGTATAGTATTATTTTTCTTTTACTGAAGAAAAATAATGAAATCCACTATTTTAGATGGTATTTTTCTGCTTATTTTTGTTTATGAAATGAAGATTGGGGGGATTCCTCAGTAGTTAAGGAAATTAACTAGTAAGATGATAGGTATCACTTTTTGTCATAAGTCATACCAATATCATTTACCGTGGGTTATCAACTAGTTGATAAATTTCATTCATGATTTACCATTTCTGTGTGCCACTGAAGTTCAATACTTTATTACATTACCTTTGTTTTTTCTTGTGATATGGTTTCTGTTGACCATCATTAGCCCTTATATCAATGATCTTTTTCCATTGCCTTGTTTAATTTAACTTTCCTTTGTCATCAATATTTATAATGCTTCACTTCTACCTACTAGATCCCATCTCTACTTTAGATATTGCATGGGCTACCATTTAAAATTATTTATTCTATCAACCATTGCTTAACGTTTTTAACTTCATTTATAATAAGGAAATGATTTCACCATATCTATCAAGAAGGATTTGCTGTTCTCTGTGATTGCTCAACTTTTAAATCTATATCGTCTTTTTATTTTTTACTCGGTGTGGATCCAATGGCTGTTATGTTGTGAACCTTAACAATGTGATTGCGATATTGATATTTATAATAAAACAGGAAGCTTGCAGCCCATACTGCTCAGCAGAAGCAAGAAAAAGAGGAGGAAGAAGAGAAGTTAATGTTGCAAAAGGCCAAAGAGCTTGATGCATTTGATCAACAGAATCATGGTGCTGTACCACAATACAGTGACAGAAATTATAGCCGTGATAAGAATGGTTTCCATGGGGCAAACAGTGTGAAGGTCACTTCCTACGAGGAAGAAGCCCTTCGGACAATGAAGGCATTTTGGCTGCCTTCGGCTACGCCCGAAGCTTCTGTTAAGGTAGAGGCACCTTCTACCAGTACTATCTGTCCTGAAGGCAATGAGAAACTGAAGTTGAAGACACTTTTCCCTGTCCAGTTTACCGAGGATACGAGTGAGCAGAAAAAATCCAAGGCACTTGACAAGACCTACATTTGCCCAAGCTGCAAAGTTACTCTCACCAACACAATGTCGCTTGTGGCCCTCAGTTCATGTGGGCATGTCTTTTGCAAGAAGTGTGCTGACAGATTTATGGCCGTTGATAAAGTCTGTCTTGTTTGCAACAAGGCTTGTAAAGAGAGAAATTTGGTGACTTTGGAGAAGGGAGGAACAGGTTTTGCTGCTCATGGGGATCATCTTCAAGCCACAGACTTCAAGCATTTGGGAAGTGGTACTGGATTGGGGCTGGTTAGACCTGCAATGAAAACTTGACGCCTTATTTATTGATTTGGGTCGTTAGGTGTATGATACTCTATTCAGGGGAAGAAAATTGTGTTTTAACTTCTCTTAATGATGTTGTTACCTTGTTATCATGGTAATCATTATCTGTGTTATCTATGGTTTTCTACTTTGTTTACTGTATTTTAGTTTTTGTTCACCCGAGATAAACCTTGATAACGTGAAAAATCGGCTTGATGGGCGAGAGGTTATCTACCTTGTAAAAATGGATTCATTCTTAGCTGTCAGAACTGTAGGTTGGTGGGCGAGAAATCATCTACCATGTTGATGGGGTTTGCTAATATAAAATTATTAATAGACAGCTATAAACTTTTGATTGAGAGTTGTTTACCAACTTCGTTGGGATATTTATGTTTTTGAATACTAATACTTATTTTGATTACTGCATGAATTTGCAATTTTGGTGTGAACATGATTAGGACTCGCAATAGTCAGTAACGATGTGGAGAAATTTGACTCAGCACAAGTTATCTAACACGGTAGTAGATGTAACAATTAACCCTTAATTTCTTGGATAAATTAAATATATCCGAGAAACTATTCTGAATTGCAATTTAATTTTTTTAAAAGTTATTTATAATTTTTTAGTTTATTGAAAGTGATAGTGATTTTAATCAAGGTATAATAATTTTATGTTATAGCGCTAATTGTTTTAGTTTCGAATATTTTTAATTTGGTAACATTTAAAAAAAAAACGAACGAATTTATTGTCTTGCCAGATTATGCTTTGATCAACAATTTGAAAAAGTAAGACAAAAATATACCCCTGTTAAAATATATGAATTAAAATTGATAATATTTTTTGAGGATATTTTGAGGAATAAGAATATATTTGATCTTGGTGTCTTTATGTGTATATGGTTTTTGCCATACATAGCAGAAGATGAGGTGTTTGTGTGGGAATAAGTTGTTGAGGGAAGACACCAGAAATTATTTTACGCTCTTAAAACCAACGAGGCAATCCTTGAAAACCAAAACATGAAATAAAAGCGTGTGTACTTGTTTCGCTTTCAACCCACTACATGCTTCGTTACTTTGCCTAACATCTTAAATTCTAACATTATTAGCCTCAAACTACACACACAAACAGAGAAAACTTGAAAACTTTCGTTTTCAACCCAAGCTCCTAAATTCTGCTACTCTTCTATTGTGGCATCAATATACTCTAACTTTTACAAGTATTAGAATATACACCAAAGAAAATTATTATTTTTACATAAATAATTTAAATTTTTTTACACGTTCTACTTTTTGGAAAACACTATATTTCCAAGGCACAAAATAAAGGCGAAGGTGGCTTGGCAATGACATGTTGTTTATCCTCATCTACAATTCACCACTTTTCTTGCCCCACTTATATTCGCCATTTTTTTATATACATATTCTGTCCCTACCTCTTTCTTTACATAAAGATGACATTCATACGACATGAAAGACAAGTTCCCAACCTTTTAAGTTTTAACTTAACCTAACAAACTTGCACCTTTTTTTTTTTTTTTTTAAATAGTTAATATATCATGGAAGCTTTAGATATTTCTAAACAAGAAAAAGTATCCTAGTTAACCAGATTTCCTCTTTCACCAATTTCTTTACTTTTAAATTTTAAGTATAAGTAACCATCTCATCTTATACAAAGATAGATAAATTGAATAATATATAAGAAGTTGGTGTTATATTCTTCTACATTATTTAAATTTTGTTCACACAATGTCCGAACTTTAAAAATAATCCAATTAAACATTTCAAACAAACTGAAACATGTAAAATAATTAATCTCATCAAAACGACAACATTTTTTTCTTAATCGAAAATACAATTTTGTAAAGATTTGACTAAGAAACACACTTTATAAATTATGAATTAATTACTGAATTCAAATAGCAAAATATTTTTCTAGGCGTCAAAACAAAAAGAAAGTGGTACCTTTACATTTCTTAAATCAACGATAATATGAATGTGTAATTTCAACTGTTTTCTTCTACGTCCACAGTAGTTCAAGTGAGCTGCACTAGAACTAAAGTAAATTCCAAAAAAGTGAACTATTAGAACTTAGGAACCACTTAAAATAGAAAAACCACTTGTTCGTGCTATAATTACATAAAAAGACCAAAAAACATTTCATAGAATGCTACTACTTCAATCAACATGTATTATAATCATCCTTACATTATAATATAGCAAGATTTGAACTTTTTTTTTTAAATCTCTTTTATTTATTTTTTATTCCAAACATCTCTGTTATGATTACTATATTCGGGGAACTAATTAAAGCTTATGAAAATCCACGTTATAGAAGATGCAACTTGTTACTATGATAGTGAAATCTGCTTCACATCCAACCAATTAAATCTTTTGAAACATTGAAATGTATTCTCATAATCCATTTGCAAAAGACTTGTCCTTTTTCTCCAATCTCAACATTTGACCCTAAGAGAATCAGGATGCAAGTAATTTTTGGCATGCCCCTTTGATATCCTTCAAGATTTATTTATTATCTATCCGATCTTATGAATAAGGAGAAATGGATGATGTTTATTATTAGCAAAATTACCCAAATTAAGAAGAACCAAAATCAAAATTAGTAGACCTTAAACTAAAACTAGTAATTTATGGAAAAATAAAATCCTACCTATATTCGCGTGACAATGTGGTAGCTGCACGGCCATCCAAATTGACTCACTTTTAGGGTTTGTGGGTCCACACACCATTATTACCCGCGCCAACCGAGGGATCATCGGTTTAGTATTCTTATCTTATTTTTTATTTATTGTCGCCGGAAAAACATTGTTCCACTTGCTTTCCTTACATGACCTACTCAAGCCACCACGACACAACCAACAACAGAACAATCCTTGTTCCTCAATTCCCATTCTCACTATCCTTTTTTTTATCTGAAAAAGAAATATTCTTCCTTCTCTTTTCTGAAACTCCTTAAAGCGAAATCGCAAAGGGTGTATTGGAAAGAGAGGGTTTGATTGAAAAGCAAAGATCTTTAAGGAAAGAGAAGAGAAAGGGCTACGCTTTTTGTTTTCGGGGGCAATGGGGGATTTGGAAAAGCAACAGAGGGTGGGGGAAGGACGGGAAGAAAATGGAGATGGTGAAAAGGAGAGTCTTCTGGAGAGTACGGCGGTTGTGGATTTTGACTTGCTTTGTTCCTCGGTGGCGTTGCGTAGTTCGCATGGAAGTTGGGGGAAGCTCGGTGGTAGGGATGATGAACAGCAAGGTGGGGTTTTGAGGATGTGGGAGGGTGAACTCCTCGATTGCTTTGACGATCGTCGCATCGCTTTTGAATCTGCGTGGTGAGGTTTAATGTTACTTGCTTTTTATTTGAGAAGAAATTACTAATATTGTGGTTTTACATGTTCTTTTGTACTTTTCTCAATGGTACGAAATTGTGTGTTTCGAACTATACATCTGTTTTGGACGAGGACAATACATGTGTTTTGTCTGAAGCTATGCTGATTTTGGAAAGAACGAAGGGGAATTATTAGGTTATTGTAATTATTAATTCTTCATTTCCTGGTAGATAAGTCCGTATTCTAATTTTTGTCCTGTAAGATATCCTATTTCGTCGTTAATCTTTAGGTACCTGTTTAGTGTGCATCTGGGTGCTATGGATTTCCGTTCATAGATTTATGGTTTCACGGTTTAAATGATATAACTCAAGAAGGACTCTGATTTTGTTATTTTCTCAATGGTGGGGTGAGGGATTTGTGACATTGATATTTATTATTTCGGAGTCCCTGATATATTTGGTTGGGTTTTGCCGGATTAAGTTAAAATCATTTTAATTTGATTGTTCAATTACATATTTATGCCTTCTTCTTTACAATGTATTTATGTTCATGCTTCTGTGGCCAATGAAAGACTAAAATGCAAAATGACATGCAGAAACCGATAATGTGCTGTGGTTTTGTGGTGATTTTACAAGGTCTTGTGATATGTCATGTTTTTGAATGGTAGAACTTTTCGTTTTGCAGTTGTCCTTGCTACCGATTTGGGAAGAATATGAAGCTAGCTGGTTTTGGTTCTTGCTATCTCCAGGTATAATTAAATCTCTTGGAAATTAAAAGTGCATATGTTGGTTGGATTGGCCAAGTTACAACTGCAACCAACGGGAAACACTTTTAGAATTGGCAATTTCTTTGTGAGTTTTTCTTTTACTTTTGGCAATGTAGGTCTCCGAAGTTTGAATTTCCGTGTTTTGGATCGCAGGCTATAGTTTATCTTGTCCTTGTTCTTGGTGCCCTGGTTACTTTCATTGCCTATACTATCTGGAGGATTCATTACTTCGTATACCTAGCGGTTGCATTCACCATTGCTGTTGGAGTATACTTAGGATTCTACCGAACTCGTATGCGGAAAAAGTTCAACATCAAGGTGATTTTTTCTTCCTATACTGTAATTGTTTATGATGACTTAGTTATTCATAGAGATGTAATGGAATGCATGGTTTAGATTTGTCTGTTTGAGAATACCAAACGATGATGTTTTCAGGGTAGTGATAGTTCGTTGGACGATTGCGCTTACCATTTTGTCTGTCCTTGTTGCACATTATGCCAGGTCATCTCAAAATCCTTTACTTTTTGTGACTTAAATTGACTGTGATTGGAGTTATTCATTGTGTTGAATATCTGTAACATGTATTGCAGGAATCAAGAACACTTGAGATGAACAATGTTCAAAATGGCACATGGCACGGTCGTGGTGACACACTATGCATAGGTGGGTTTAGAGATGAAAGTAAACCTCTGTTCGAGATACGTCCTCCTTCTGTTGTGTTCATGGAGCCTACTGATGAACATCGCACGAAAAAGAGCACAGATGCTGCTACCAATGGTTCTTGAACAATTGGTTCTTCATCTGAATTCATTGAAAGGGATGAATGTAATGGCGGCTTCAAGACAGGTTCATAGGAGGTGGACAAAAACTGGTGTACGATGATTCATTCCCTCTAAGAATCGGGAATGGTTAACTAAGTTGTTGTTAGAATCATTGGAGGGGGACATCTTAGTTTTCAAAATGTCACCGTAATTGTGTATGTCATGTTATGTCATTCTCATGTAGTGGGGTCTTATTTTTACCAAACCCTGCTGTAGTATAGTTTGATTAGTGTTGGAAAAATGTCACCGTAATTGTGTATTATATAGTGAACCTTTGAACTTTGGTCTATTTTTACCATCTCGCGATGCCACACGAAAAAAAAAAAAAAAACTATAAAAAAACCC
>Ga0214544_1002387_pt1 | contig 39567 bp, 19 predicted proteins | sample CNSS3metaG_FD_160074 | JGI IMG/M metagenome (GOLD analysis project Ga0214544, IMG submission 160074) | Root nodule microbial communities from cowpea collected in UCLA plant growth center, Los Angeles, California, USA - CNSS3 | ecosystem: Host-associated > Plants > Roots > Nodule | place: USA...
TTTGTTGGCATCGTGGTGTGCCTAGTTTTGTAGGGGTGAGGTGAGAACCCCAGGACTGCGTTGTTATGCTGTTATCACGTGACGTTTCCTTTAATTTCGTTTAATAATTAAATGGGACGTTACATTTGTGATATAGTTGAGACTTGAGAAGGAGGAAGATATTGTACATTTTTCAAAGAAAAACATTAAAATCTTAAAAAAATTTTAAAACATGATAATTTGTTGGATATTGATAGATTTAATTTATTTTCAAAATTAAATATCTTAAGATAAATTATAGGTTTGAAAAATATAAACTAATTAACATTCATAATTATATAAAAGAATATATTATTTTCGAAATATATATAGCTTATGTAAAAATATTAATTATTTCCGTGTCACTTGCTTCGATCAAAAGAAGTTTCTTAAAGTTAAAGATAATAAAACTTACTTAAGATTAATAATGTTTCAAGAAATATTAAACAGATTAACCTTATTATCTATTAAAAAAATTATGAAATGAAATTAATTATGACAATTTAATAAATATTTTTGCATAAAAAAGTTCAAAAAATATTTTTTAAATAAAAGGTTTCATTTTGTAAGTTTCTTTTATATAATTAAGAAAATAAGAAAATAAACTTAGTACAAAATTTTAACTCAGACCTTTTGTGATATGAATATTTTTTTTTTTTTGCTTTTCTTTTAAATACATTAGTTTACCCTTATGTTATTTCCTTATGTTGTTTGCTTTTTGTTTTTTAGGATAACTGCATATTAATACTTAATACGTGAGTTGGAGTTGGAAGCCAATCCATGATGTGGCTTAGGATGGTGATAACTTAAAAGACGAAGTCTTCATCTTTGTTTTGGAAAACTGTATGAAACTTATTTATCTTATTTTAAAATTGCTTTAAGATGTTTAGAAGATATCATTTTGAAATATAATGTTAAGGGATTGTAATAGTTTTTAAATGCATTCTATATAGATATAGAAATGTCTGACATTTTTAGTACTTATATAATAATTTAAGGTTTATGAGTTGAGATTTTGGGTGTTACATTTTCCAAACTCTTAAGTTGCTATCTTCATTTGGATAATCCTATGCCGGAATAGTATTATGAATATATTAAATCATTTATAATTATATTGTCTTAAAATGTGTATTTTAAATTTTTATGAGGATAAAAATAGGTAATTTAATCTCTTATTATGTTAGTCTATATGTAATTTTGTGGTCTAAAAGAGAGTTTCTTTATAAATTGTACAAATATAAATTTAAGTTTATAAGGATAATAATTTATTTATATTTTTTTTATGTATTATAATGTTATATATTGACTATTTTTTTAAGTCCTCACAGTTTAACATGTCAAGATCAAAGTAAGTTGTTATATTCATAACTTTTGATAAATTGAAGACTACAAGACATGACTTTTCTCTTACGTAAGAGTCTTCGGGGTTCATTTACACGAGAGTCTCTTTATGATATACATAAATATTTGGGTAGGGTTCATTTTAGACAATGATCTTTTTATTTCTCTACAATAGTAAACAAAAAAAAACATTAAAAGATGACAAAAGAATAATAAAAATTAATTTTTTAAAAAATACTAAAAAAATCATAAAATAATTATAAACATCCAAATATAAGTTAAAAATAAGATCAAAATATATTAATATCCGATAGACTATCTCCAAACCAAGTTTAAATTAGTAAAAAAATAAAAAAAAATGAAGAAAAAATGTTGTAAAGAATTTATTTTAGTACTTCACATAATATTAATTATATCTGAAAAAGGTTTAACAGATAATTGATAGTATTTAATTTTCACTACAAAAATATCAACATTTCACAGAAGGTCATTTACCACCAAAGATTAATAGAACCTGAGCAATGAATTTAATTAACGAAGTTATTTTTTAACTAATTAAATTTCAAATATTTATTTTAAATTGTCAGAAAAACACTTCAAATTTATGTCAATCATTACTAAATAAATGAATGTAACCATTTATTTTTTAAATATTGTTTAGATACAAATAATTAAAAACAAATAATTTTAATATTATGATAGACTATCTCCAAACCATGTTTAAATTAGTAAAAAGAAAATAAAAAATGAAATAAAATGTATAAAAGAATTTATTTTAGTATTTCACACCATATCTTTTAAATTTAAATCTAAACAAAGTTTAACAAATAAATGATAGTATTTTTTTTTTCACTACAAAAGTATCAACATTTAACGAAGATCATATACTGCCACCAAAGATTAATATAACTGAGCAATGAATTTAATAACGATTAACGAAGATATTTTTTAACTTTAATTAGATTTCAAAGATTTATTTTAAAATATCAGAAAAACACTTCAAATTATTTTCAATCATTACTAAACAAATGAATGTAATTATTTATTTTTTAAATATTTTTCAGATACAAATAATGAAAAACAAATAATTTTAATAACTTTTTATTTATTTATTTATTTTCCCTTTCGTTCTTTTATTCCTTTCCATTCCCTCTTCCTTTGCCTTTTAAACCCTAACACAACATCTGCATACCGCACCTCGCCGCACCTGGACCTCATATCGCCGCACCTGGACGTAACTTTGCCGCACCTAGACGCAACTTTGCCGCACCTAGACGCCGCCCCGCCGCATCCGAACCTCACCCTTGCTGCACATTTTGCAGTTTAAAATTAACGCCGGCACCATCATCTTCACCGCCGAGGAACATCCGAACAAGGTATTTCACCGCCGGCACCATCATCTTCTTCTTTTCCCCAATTTTTGCGATTCAATGTGTTCGACACCATCATTTTTGCCATTCAATTAGTAGTTAAACTTGAAAAAACAGGGATTCGTTTAGTCTCTTTATTCCCGAAAGCCCGTTTCTGCGGTGCTGTCAACCAATTCTTCTCTTTCTGTCACTTTTAACTGGGTGGGAACCATTTGCCATTTGCACTTTTAACTGGGTTTTGTAGATCCTATTACCAATTGTGACATTTGTTTCCTGATAAAATTGCTTTGAAAGAGACTATTGTTGTTGCCTTTAAATGATCACCAACGAGCTTAATTTTTTTTGCAGCTGGTTTGCAGAATTTAAGTGTTTTTTATTTATCTTTTGTTGTCTTTAATGTAAAAGTAAATTAGGAATTTTCGTTGTTGTTTAAGATACTTAACAGTGGCAGTAAAAAAGACACTTAAGAGTGGCTGGAAGTAGTAGAACATACTATTTGTTTGAATGAGTTGTCTTCAGGTTTTATGTATGCTTGGAGCTGATGCTGTGCTTATAGACTGCATATATTTTCCACTCCGCTTTTTGCTTTTTTTTTAGTTTTATAGGTTTTCACTTTATAGGGTTTATTTGGTTGTTTATTACAATGTTGAACCGTCTATGTGGCTATTTCTTATTGATTGATTGCTCTAAATTTTATAATTTATGTGTGTTATTTAACTTCCTTTTTGGTTTCCTAATTTTTTTTGTGAACTATGCATATTTGAGCATTGTTGATTTTTTGTGATAACAGAGTCATACATTTTCTTTGAAACATGCACTTTATTTATGTTGTATATTTATTTTCCTTATGAGCTTTGGGTTCACTACAATGGACCACGCCCATACTTAGCTCATTTCCAAAATATTGGCAATGCAACATTTTGTAGTTTTTATTTCATTTGGGAGGGAGAATCTAAGTTTGATTGTCTCCTAATCCTTGCCTTCTTTTTTCTCTTACAGTGTCCAACTAGAGCATAAATGGGATCAAAAAAAGCAAAGGAGAAGGACCTAAAGGACAAAAGGAGGAAGGTTAAGGATAATTTGAGTTCAAAACATTCTGCGCCAAATGATGGCAAGGTTATCAGTGATCCTCGATATGCAAAGGCTCACACAGATCCTCGGTTTAGGGAGGCTCCAAAGCGTGAAACGAAGGTTGCCATTGACTCTCGCTTCAACCGCATGTTCACTCACAAGAGTTTTTTGCCCTCTTCTGCTCCTGTTGACAAGAGGGGAAAGCCCAAGAACAAACCAACCTCTCAACTTGGTTCTATGCGTCACTACTACAAAATTGATGAAAAGGAAACAGAGCAGAGTAGTGATGAGGAAGAAGAGATTGAAGAAGAATTGGTGAAAGCCAATCGGTTGAAACCAGGGAGTGATAAAAGTTCTGAGTTGGAAGAGACTAGTGAATCTGAGTCGTCAGCTGAGTCAGAAGAGGCCAGCGAGTCAGAGTCTGCTTCAGATACAGATACAGATGAAGGTGCAGATGAGGTAGTTTACGAGGAAGAAGCATCTGATGTCCAGGTACTGTATTGCATTTAAATTTGAAATTTCTCATCTTTGTTGTGTGACATTGTATATAACACGGATTGGCCCTCTTGAATTATTATTATTTTGTGGACAGGAAGATATAGCAGAAATTGAAAAAGAAACACATAGGCTTGCTGTTGTTAACATGGACTGGAGGTTTGTTAAGGTACTATGTATTTCAAGTATAATGTGCATACGAGAATTTTTTAAAATGTTTGGCTAAAATATCGCTTTTTTTGTTTTTGGCTAGGCTGTTGATTTGTATGCATTGTTAAGCTCATTTCTCCCACCTAATGGACTGATCAAATCAGTAACTATCTATCCATCCGAGTTTGGCCTTCAACGTATGAAAGAGGAGGAAATTCATGGACCTATTGGTCTATTTGATGATGAAAATGATGAAAGTGATGAAGATAACAACAATGATGACATTGACAATGAGAAACTTCGTGCATATGAGAAGAGTAGGATGCGGTAAATAACTATAAAAAACACTTGTATTGTGATCTAAATAGCTATAATTGTCTAATGCATTATCAACTTGTATTGTATTAAATATAACTCAGTAATTTTAGAAGTTTAAAGTTGTTCTATCATTTAATGTAAAATTATTAGTACTTTTTCCTTCAAGAACTCATTACATCAATAGGTATGCCTTCTGATTTAATGTTCAAAGGTGGAATATTTTACATGCTGATATTGTTAAGCTGAAGGATAGTGTTTAAAGATGATGATCATGATGACAAGACCTTTACATATTTTTACCTCCTGCCTTCGTTTTCCATTTTTCTTGTAATCTAGCCTCATGTCGGTGTGATCAATAGTGTTTTAATGTCATGCATGTTGATGGGGATTAAGCTCCCCAAAACACATAGAAAGCTAATGGGTTTCATGATCCAAATATCCATCACATAGCTAAGACTAGGTCCAAGATTTTTCAGGTTTACTCTTGTAGGTTGAAGGTGGGAAAGCGTAGCCCAAATGGAGCCCAAGAGGTGTGGGCTAGCAAGTTAGATAAGTAAGAGTATTTTAAAAGGGAAGAATGAGGTGAGGGAGGTGGGGATTATGCATGTTTCTGTTTTTATTCTTTTTTGCCTTGGTTGGGCTGTGGAATTTTCTTCCGCAAATGGGATCATTAGGTCTTGTCTGTCTGTATTTGCATTACACCTTACATTAATATTATAGTCTCCTGTTTTGGATTTGAATATCCTGCCTATTAGTGCTTTCGTTAAGAGAACTTTTGGGGAGATTCCAATGCAAGCAAACCTGTATGAGTAACCCAGAGAAATGCTACCTTAGATTCCCGTTTTGTAGCTGCTGATTCTGTTCTCAATACTGGACTAAATGCATACAGTCTAACTGATTTCCACAATGAGGGGTGTACGGGACAGATTTTAGCCTCTTTTGGCCTTGCAGAGCCAATATGGTGCCAGAATCAACATAAAGTGCTTCTGGAGTTCTTGATGACGGTATAATGTCAAGGGAAACTAAGTTTTGGTGGAGAACCTTGGATACCTCATTCTTGAGACTATCATTTTCCAACCGAGCATATTGGCATTCCTGCATTTTGTTGTGATGATCTAGTTGGGTGGGTGTCTAGAGCTGGAGGCCTTAGAAACACATTGTTATTCACTCATGTCTGATGTCTCGTATGCCTTTATTTATATTGTTGTACCTTTTGATATGCAACATGTGTTAAATAAACTGTTCTGCTGATAGATACATGGATCCACAGCGTACAACTAAGTTAACTTGAGGAAACTTTTCAGCACATCGTTCACTGTTTTAAGATACACATGTTTACCATGTGATTCACGTTCCTTTTTTATCTTTTTTCTTCTTTTCACATTAATCTTTATTATTTCTCTTCTCCCCAGGTACTATTTTGCTGTGGTGGAATGCAACTCAATTGCCACAGCAGATTACATTTACAAGGAATGTGATGGGGTTGAGTTCATGCAGACATCTAATGCACTTGATTTAAGGTTTATCCCAGACGACATGGAATTCAAACACCCACCTCGGGATGTTGCTACTGAGGTATTTAAGATGCGATTGCAGTTGACCTCCAGTAGTATGCCAGATTAAAAAATGCAATTAGAAATTTGATTGATGTGGACTTTCAATTCATGTGGTCTATATACGTGTGCACTCGCACACATGTTTACTTATGATGTATTTATGCTGTATACCAATAATTTGCAAAAATTTTTACTCTGTTGTATTCTTAGGTGCCTGCAAATTACGAGTGTAAGGATTTCTATTCTCGGGCACTTCAGCACAGTGACGTTACCCTTACTTGGGAGGATGAAGAACCTCTTCGCTCAAAGATACTGAATCGGAATCTCAATGATGAGCAGGTCAGCTAGCTTTGTAGTAATCAAAGTTTTAAATAGTGCACTATATAGAACCACGATACCAGTTAGCAATGCAGAGCGGTCCCAGACTGCTACAGGGGCTGCTATGGTGGAGTGGTTTAGTGCAACGGCTGTAGTAGACTAAGTTGCCAGCTGTTGTTGATGCTATAGCAGCTGTGTTCTTTTCAAAAAATACCTTTGAAAAAAAGATATTAGGCCTGTTGGTAGACTATTTTTGGGGATGGCCACCAAACTATGGGCGTCATCTTCTGTATCTGTTGTGCATAAGTTTTATCCATTTTATATTCTGGGCTTGCGTTGTTTCATTCTGGGTCTTGAGTATTTGCATCTTTTATATGGTCATTCCTACACGGTTTTCATATTCATAAAATTAGTTAAAGACCCGTCATACATATTATGAAGGAAACATGCGCAACAGATACAGAAGATGCTAACATATATATATATATATATATATATATATATATATATATATATATATATATATATATGCTAACATTTTATCCTTACTATTTTACCGTATACTTGTGTATCCTTTACACATGTCTATTTGTTTTTTATCTACATCATATCTGAAATTGAGAAGCATGGATATTCTTCCATATTACGTTATATGTATTTTCTGTATTTATCTTTTTTGCACTTTGCTTCAAATTGAAACGGTCTTTTTCTTATTTTCCCTTCCTCTTGCTTCCTCTTGAATAGCTAGCTCAGATGGAATTGAAGGAACTCTTAAATTCTGATGATAGTGAAAGTGATGATAGTAAGGTTAATAGTGAGCCAGATGACCAGCCTGATAAAATAGAAAAAAAACGAGCTAAATACCGTGCTTTGCTCCAATCTGGTGATGATTCAGATGGAGGTGGTGAACACGATAACGTACAGGATATGGAGGTCACCTTCAATACAGGTTTGGAAGATTTAAGCAAACATATATTGGAAAAGAAGGATAAAAAATCAGAAACAGTTTGGGATGCATATTTGAGGAAGAAACGTGAGAAAAAGAAGGCCAGGAAAAATAAAGCAAAGAATTCATCTGATGACGATAGCGATGATACTGATCAAGAGGCAACTGAAGAAGCAGATGACTTCTTCGTCGAGGAGCCTTCAGTCAAGAAGAGGAAAAAGGCACAAAGTACAGAAGACGAAGAACATAAGCCCCAAGACAAAGTGAGCAAAGAGGAGCTTGAACTGTTGCTTGCTGATGACAAGGGGACAGATACTGGTCTCAAGGGATATAATCTAAAATTTAAAAAAGGCAAGGGAAAAAGGAAGGAGAATGCTTTTGATGAGGAAAAAATACCAAGTAATGCATTTGATGATCCACGTTTTTCAGCTCTTTTCTCTTCAAACTATGCAATTGATCCCACCGACCCACAATTTAAAAGGTATTTTCTGTTCTATGTGCTGACATTTACGTTCTACTCAATGTTTTTAAAATCAGACAAATAACTGATCAAGACTCTGTTTCAAAGTTCGTAACATTCAAAGAAAATATAGTATCATAATTTTATAACACTAAAACTAAATAAAAAAAATCATTTCAGAGGTTCTTAATATTCAAGAGTAAACAACAATCTAAATGAAATATGTTTAACTTCTTCTAATATAATGGTGGGTGTTTGCAGGAGTGCGACATATGCCAGGCAGCTAGCACAGAAGCAGCAAAAGGATAGTGCGGATCCACCTGCGGAAAGGGAGCCTACAAAACCAAAAGGAATGCAATTGTCTTCAGATGATTCTGGCATGGTTAAAGAGGGTGAGGAAAAACCATTAGAAGTTTCGATATCAAAGAAAGATAAATATGAAATATCATCTTTGGTTAAATCGATTAAGATGAAAGCAAAGCAAGTTCAGTTACCCTCTGGTAGCAAGGCAAGGAAAGAAGAAAAATCACATATTAAAGACATGAAGAAAAAGAGGCGGTAGTTCTACAGAGCCCAGCAGGGGAAAAACTTTTCCTGTCCAAATCACCCATTTGAAATTTTGAATCCACATAATTAGAATGCTTCATTAATATTTTTGTCCAAACTACATGTAGAACGGTATAAATTAATGAGTTTGATAATTAGTTTTGAAAAATGCGTCCATTTGGTGTCATGATCCCCATCATTATATTAGCATTTATAGTTGTATGTTGTCAATCTAGATTTGATTGCATTCCTATACAAATTAACCGGTAAGAGTTTTCACCTCTGGTCTTTTCTACAATAATTAATTATCTCGCTAAGTTTGCACATATCAAGTCTAAGTCGTAATTGTGGAGCAATTTGATTCACCAAATCATGTATATGTAGTAACGTATAACTGAATTTTCCCAAGTTTACATCTATACTGGGTTCTTATATACAAGTCCATCAGAGACCAATATAACTGAAAAAAAAAAGTAAAGCAAAAATGCTTCTCGTGTGGTAAACTAAAAATGGAAAAAAAAACTACTACTTTTTGAATAACACTTTATGGGTCAAAAAATGGCCAAAAGTGAAAGCAGGAGGAAAATAAATGTAAAAGTAGGTTTAATGATGAATGATGTATTAGGTGGGTTAATAGAGGGACTGGATGTCGCCACGGGATTCACAGCGATTGCAGGAGGAACAGCAGGGGAAACAGCAGGAGAAGGCGATGGGCTAATTGGTGGTGTATTTGAGAGCACGTCATCATAAGAACCTGACAACACCATATACCATTGTTTAACAACAGAACAGTGTGGAATACCAATAAATTACCCACTTCAAACGTTGAAGAGATGAAATATACTCACAATTAGTTTCTTTCCATCCAAGATTCATGTTCTCACGATCGAAAACTATTTTATAACCAGTCATGAAGTTCTCTGCAATAACATAAAAATATAATCAGCGTTGCAAGTTTGTGTGCATGTTCAGAAAAAAAAAAAAACGTTGATGCTTGGTCTAAATCTTGATTTATGATTTTCAGAAACTAAATATGCTGTAGTTGTAACTTGTGATACTCATGACATGTCCCGTTTCACAAACCCATTCATGGTTTGTGTTTTATGAGTTAAAATTGGTTTTCGAGGATGGATTAGGGATTCGTATGATCTGAAACCAACTTGGTGTTTTGTTTAGTTTTCAAAATTTTCAATTTTCAATCATTGTGTATTAATAACATTCTTATGACTTAAAGTATATGATTTCACATGATATATAATACGCTTACATTAATATTACTTATTTTGAAGTAAGATGATATATATAATTCTTAAAAGAAAAAAATACTGTTTCTCTTCTCCTTGACTACGGGTTGCATTTCTTATTTCTTTTAATCTTCCATTATTCAACGATGAAACCTAAGATGGATAAATATCAATAAGTATAGGATTTTTTTTTTGGGATTCTTCATTTTTTTATTTCATTGTCGAATATAAGACACTAGAATAAAAAAAAATTATGTGAGTATTGACCAGTTAATGGATAACTGACAAACAACCGATAGGACCAAATTAGAAATAAAAATCTACAGGACACCGAATAACAATACAAATTTTATAGGAAAAAAAAAAGAGAAAATTCTTAAGAAAAAAAAAACATGAAAAAATTTAGTGGGACCAAAAGCATAAAAAATAAGTCAATACTAGTCAGCCTTGTTACTTCATAGATAGATGCAAATGATAGGAATCAAAACAAAAATAACTATTTATTCAGGACCAAAATAATTTATGGAGGGCCATATGTAAAATATTAATGAGGGTCAGAAAAAATTTAAGTCTGTATCTAACATTAAATTGATATATTAAGGCAATTGATCAGATTTATTTAGTTTTACTCATTTTGGACCCTTGGGTATAGGTCGAAACATGACATTATAAAAAAAAGTTAGAAGATGATTTTTTGACAAATTGACAATTTTCTTTTATAATTCGAGATGAGATTTGTTATGTGACTTTCCGTTTTTGTATTTTTTTCATTTTTATATATTTTACAATTATTTAAATGATGACACCTGAAAATTTAAGAAAAATTTGTTAAAAATTAGTTATCAGAATATTATTTTCAAAAAATATTGTGTCTATACCTAAATAAACTGTTCCAATGTGTTAAATGAATGTTCCTAATTGTAGCTGTTATTCTAATAAAAGGCACAATGGTTGAAGGTTCCGAATGCAAAATTTGATGATGATAAATTCTATGAAGAAACAAAATAATTCTGGAGTTAAATACTCACGTCCAATGATATTGATGCTGTTACTCTTGTGGATTCCCAAACAAAAAAAGTTTCCTTCCTTCTGCATGCCACAAAGAGGAAATGAGACTATGAAGGTTTAGAATGATTAGATAGCATAAAATTGGAAAAATATTTTGTGCTCCCACCTCACTAACAACTACTACTATGGGATCCGTCACATAATAATCATCTCCACCTTTCATCGTTAGATTCACAGAGGGAACTGCGATTGTCTCATTTTGACTGCAGGTAAAGTAGAAATCAGTTTCTGATTCATTGTTCAAAAACAAAATTAAGTTAATGGTTGCTTTCAACCCAATATCACCTCGTTATGTCATAACAGTACTCAAAAGGGACAACAGATTCAGGTGATTGAAATGAATGCCGATTTTCTTTGATCCTTGAATTGAACTGCAAACAAATTTTTGACAGCTTATGGTTTGGAACTCATTAATCCTTAAAAAACTGTTGTGTAGTAGATTACTTACCATCTCACCAAGTCGTGTATAAGCTGGATCCTTTATGTATGTAAACGAGGTACCAGAGTCAAATATTGCATGAAACTCAAGATCAGCAACAAGATCTTCCACAACAATTTGGGTTATGCTGATGTTATAAGTTGGACTGCAGGGTTTAATTATGCACCAGCACAGTTAGACACAAGAATTTTTGTTGCTTCTGTTGTAAAGTGTGCAGACAAACATCCACTTACTGCAATTTGTCAACGTTGAATGGTGTTTTTCTTTGGTCTGGTTTGCCAGTATCACCAAACGTGATTCTTCCAACACCATCATCTCCAAAACACATTGAAAAGGAATTTGAGATGAGCCCTTTTTTGGCTAGGACGCTTGGAACAGATCGATTATCCATTCCAAGTCCAAATAGGCCATTTGGAGTTCCCCCATCTTGAAATGCACCAGTTTGAACTTGGCCGCAACTGCAGCAGATTAATCAATATCAAGAATCAAATGGTGATTACAGAAAACAGTATTTGAATGGTAGTTGTAGAATCAACGAGAAGGGTTTTGGCCAAGAGTTTATTGAACCTTCAAATGTAAACACACTCAGTATGTATTTTCAGTATTTTACCCAAAAATAATTCTTGTGTCTGCAGCATCTGTTATATCATCATCTGTGATTAAGTGCAACACGTCCTCTACCAAGATCCCCCTAGTTGAAGTATCGTTTGAAAGATAGTCAACTCGATATCGACAACTGCTGCCAGATGATGGACACTGTTGTCTCTGTGTACAATAGCTGCTGTTGGTGCATGAAATTGTGTTGCTTGTCGATGACTTATCAAGATTATAGGTGTTAAGTTTAATTATCTGCCAATTTGAAGAAGGAAAATGATGATAATGATTGAGTATGAAAAATATACTAGTTTTGTTCAAGATTCATAAAGAAAGTGCAGAGAAAGGAAAAGTGAATCCATTTAACCAAGAATGATCATGAAAAATCAAACACAGACGATTAGGGTAGAAAAATATGAATACCTTTCCTCTTGATATCAATTCGGGCACACACCTGGTACAGTTACAAGGTAACCAAAACAAGTCACTGCCTGTATCCAACGCCACCAGAAACCATAAAGGTGGTGTCCCAACCGAAACATTTGCATAATACAAACTGAAATGCAAATAACGAGGAAATATTATTAGTATATACAAACAGCAACATAGAAACTACGTAAAATGTTAAGTTTTAGTTTTTGGATGAACAAATTTAATCAGTTTTAGTCTCTCTGTTATCAACTGTTTTCAGAAAAAGAACATTAAATTCAACCGTTCAGAAACCAAAAGGCAATAAAACTTGCTCGCTCAGATATTGAAACTTACTGCTATTACACTTATAGATTGAGCGATTCTTAAAAGTGTAAAATGTGAACAAGTATCAAAATAACAACTAAACCAAACCTTTTTCTTTAACTGACAAACCCTTTGGCATCAGAGTTCAGTTCACTCTAAAATACAGAAAGTGCTAGAACTTTTCAAGCAAAGAAAATTACATCTACACTTTCCCAGCACAAATATTCTTCCAGGGTCATAATTTGAGGCTGAATACTGACATAAACTGACCCAGAAAACTTAACTTTTTAGAAAGCAATACAAGTTGAAAAATTGACAAGTGGGGGTGAAGAATTGTCATACAATCCAAAGGCGGGAATCCGGTAAGTGTCATTGCCGGCGTCGAAAGTGAGCGGCGTAAGATGATCGGCGGCGAGTCTCCGACCCCGGAATATTCGATCTCTGTGGGTCATAGCAGCATAGTATTGAGGAGTTCCCTTTTGAGGAAGATCATGAACAATGCCCAGAATCCCCTTAACCGGATCCGAGAGCCTGTGGTTTATGTGAAACCCAAATGTGCCCAAACCATAACAACTCTCCGAAGCCAAACCCAACATCACCACTAACATCACCCATGCCAAACTCACACACCCATAACCCATGACTTGTTCAAGCTAACACTTTTCTGTGTGGGGTGGAAAATTATGTGGCTTAGTTTTTCCTCAAATTTTGTTGTGCTCCTCAATCTTGATGAAAAATGTTGAATGACAAAGAAGATATGGTTTATGTATGGTTTATGGTGTTCGACGCGAACAGAACAGAGGTTTCTTTGGTCAAGGATTACAGAGTTGTAGCTGTAGACAAAAGTTTCAACTGTTTTGTGTGTGTCCGTTTGGGGATGGCTCGACACGTCAAATATGGGTCCCTTATTATGTTCATTAATTAATTCAATTTAATTTAATCAGAAGCTAAGGTTTTTATTTATTTGATAAAAGTAAACGATAACTTGTTTAGCAATTCTTATTTATTTGTGTTACTATCTAGCTAAAATTGGATGATTACAATCATTATTGTAAATCTTTTAACTAAATAAATTATAATAATGTGTCCATGGTGTATATGATTATAGAAACAAGAAAATGCATCTATAATTTTTGAGTTACATATGTTTTTTGTGTGGTTCTTAGTTATAACTAAAAATTAAAATTAATTGATTTTTGAAACTTTAATTTAATTTAATTTTTTAATTTTAAAAATAAGTAAATTTATTTAATATTTTAATAGTACTTTATAATAATATTTAAGTTATTTATATAATTTATTATATATTTTTGTTTAAATTTTAGTTAAGAGATAAAAAATATATTTAATCATTTTTTTTTATAGTTGAGTTAATGCAACTTTCCTTTGAGTTTTACATGAAATTATTGTTTTAGATATATATAAAGTTAGTAAATATAAAATTACTAAATACTCTTATTTAAACGACGATAAAGTTATTATCAACTCAATGCAAATCATATATATTTTTTAAATTCATGTATTGCTCCTTTGGTTAAGTGAAATTATTTAAAGTTACAATTTTAAATTCTTGACTTTATTATAAACAAAGTTCGGCATACTTTCTTCGTGATTAACATGTTTCAATGCTTGAATGTCAATTCTTCTTTCTTAACATTATTGGCTAATAATAGTTAAAGATCAACTTGATCTTTAGTTAAAAGCCATATTTTATCATCTCAAATTCTGGATATATTTTTTATGTATTTTGACTGAGAATTATCAAATATATTTTTAATCAGGTATATTGAGAAATACAGAAAAAGACATTTTTCATATAATACAAAAAGAGTATATAAAAAAATGATAGAACTATATAAGTATTCGATTTTTTTTTTATAATTCTTATAATGTAATAAAGTTTAATTACTCGTATAGTACCCAGTTTGGGGCTAGTGTGTTAAATAGGTACCGATTTTAAAAAAGTGTCAATTGCATCCAAACTTTTGAAAATTGCTTCAATCAGGTCCCTTTCAGACAGAGTTGTTAGTCAACGTGCCACATGTCAATCTATGGTTTTTTTATTTTTTTTTTAAAAAATTTTAATTTTTTTTAATTTTTAATTTTTTTTTTAATTTTTTAATTTTTAAAAAAAAATTAAAAAAAATGTCACTTGTCAAGTCCCTGTATGTGACACGTGGCAATGCAATGTCACGTGTCAGTATCACTATCAGATGTTATTGTGTTGATTTCGATTTAGTCCCCATATATGTCTTTTTGTTTCAATTTAGTACCTAAGTATGTGTATCTGATTCAATTTTGTCCCAATTTTTTTTAATAATTAAAATATTTTATCTGATAGTGATACTGCCACGTGGCACTGACAATACCACGTGTCACACAAGGACTTGACACGTGGCATTTTTTAATTTTTTTTAAATAATTTTAAAAATTAAAAAAAAAGTTAAATTTTAAAAAGAAAATTAAAAAAACCACAAATTGACACGTGACACGTTAACTAAGGGCGTTAGTCAACTCTGTCTGGAAGAGACCTAATTGAAGTAATTTTTAAAAGTTGAGATGCAATTGACATTTTTTTAAAATCGGGTACCTATTTAACACACTAGTCCCAAACTAAATACTATACAAGTAATTAAATCATGTAATAATTTATGTCAACATAATAGAATAACTTTGGGTAACTTCTGTGGTTTGGTGGAAGGACTAGATCAAGTCAACAGAAGTTCTATTATCAAATCAAATTTATTATTTAATTAATGGTAAGCAGTACAACCAAAGTGCAAGTCCATCTTGCTAAAAAAATCTTTTACAAGTCAACCTGTATGTAGCCATAAATTTTTTTTTTTTTTTTTTTTACTTTCCATTGATAAATATTTTTTATTTGGTGTATAAATTATTTTTACATGATATATAAATTAAGATGAATTTATAATACATAGGTGAATATAAATTTTATTTTTATATTTTTTAATAAAATTAAATTATACTTAAAATATGTTAAAAATAATATCAAAGATTAAAGTATTTAAAAACTTATTATAATAAAATTTATTATTGTTTGATCTATCGTGACATTTGTAGTTAAATATTCAAATATCTATATATCTCAGTGTTAAAAATGATAGATTAGAAATTTCATATCGATCAAAGAAAAAAAATTGTAATATAAGAATATAGGCAAATTTTACTATATAAATCGATTTTATAAAATAAACTGGAGTTAAAGTATATAATTTTTTATTATTCTTATTTGATTGAATATAATTTTCTTAATTAAGATTATGTAAAAAGGTAAAATCGTTATGGTTTTTATTTTAAGCCTCATATAAAAACTAATAAATTGAATTATACATTTTATAGTTTTTAATTTTCATAGGTTTTATTTAAATTTTTGCCAATATATATTTTTTAAATAAAATGAAAAAAAAAGATAGATATAGCTTTAAAAAAGCATGTGTCGTTCTATTGAAAATATACAGAAATAAATATTTTATAAACTAGAAAATATACCATCTTAATTTTATAGAGCTAACAGTTTAAATATATTTTAATTAATATATCAATCAAATAGTTAGATGAGCTTTTACATCACATAATGATTATGATTTTATATTTATATTCTAAATATAATACTGGTTTGGTTTTGTAATTTTGGTAGTAATGAATTTATGCATAATAATTTCTCTTTAATTTCTCTACGCACTATCTCACTCATCAAGTCACGTGCCCATCAATGAAATGTCAAAGGTTTGGTAACAGTTATTCTAAGCAACGTGCACGTGACACAATCAATAACTTCAAAACTAAAATTGATAAAAATGCAACATAATTTCAACTTCAATTCCACTTAAGAATATTTCTTTCTAATCATATCATATAGTTCAAGAAAAAGAGAAAATATTGTTCTTTCTTATACTAATTTTTTTTATGTAAAAAATTATGGAATTATCTTTGTTTTTTAATAATTTTTCTGTTTAATAATTTTTAATTGATTTATGTGTATAAATTCTTTAAATGAGATAAGACTTTTATAATAAAAAAAATTGTTTAATTTACTATTAAAAACTTTAATATAAATAGAAATAAATTAAATATAGTTAATTTTATAAAATTTAATATTTTTTTTAAGAAAAGTCTCTTACTTTCCTTTACCTTCTCTTTACATTTTTTAACTCTCTACCTATCTGTTTGAAGGTAGCACTCTGAGTGACGAGGTCTACCTTTTCATCTGATCATTTTGTTAAATAGAGTAAGTTATTCTTTTGATTCTCTTAGAGTTATTTGATTTGTACGTAGGGTTGCATGTATATGGTTTATACTTGCATGTCTGGTGTAGAAGCTCTTGGTGAATTTTTGTTCAATTTGGCCATGATCAAATCAATGATATGATTCTTTCTTGTACAAATATTGCCTTCTCTATGAATATGGGTGCTTAGAGACCGATGAAAATATGTTTTGTGCTCTTAATCAAGTAAAAGAAGTTAGTTATTTAAAAAATTAATGTCATTTGTTTTGAAACTGTGTTTTTATTGTGAATTTGATTTATTAAAGCTGAGTTATGAATTGAATGTTGTGGTGAAAGTGATCTGGTGTTTGAATTGTAGTGATTGTTATGTTAAGGTTGAAATGTGTAATCTATTTAATGTGGGATTGTTTTAAAGATTAGTTAGTTTTGTTAAATTGGTATAGAGGGTGCATTTTGGACTGGCAACCTTAGTTTTGACTGTTGATGAGGATTCATTGATGAGACATGTGATTTATTGAATTGGAGCTTATTGAGCTAAAAGAAAGTTAAATGCAATCTTAGAAGTTACATTTAGTAGTAAATAGCGCAGGAAGAGTCAAATTGATCAATTAAAATTCATAGAAAAAATTCCAAGTTTCTAGTGTAGTGTCGGGCGTCTCTACAACGCTGTTGGGCGCCACTTCGACAATGGGCACTAACTTTACTTGCATTGGGTGGAACTTCAGTACCGTTGAGCGCAACAAAGTCAGTGAGCTTACTGACTTGTTGGCGCTGGACACCATCAAGGGACTACGAGCACAACTATTGAGTTAAAATTCTGGGAGGTAGGTTTAGAGGTGTTCTCACTTTGTGCTTTCCTGCCCACTGTCTCCATATATATTGGTGGAACTTAGTTAGGACTAAGGGGAGCCATGACTCTCCCAAAAGTTTTTAATTTTTTTATATATAATTTATATATTTTAAAATTATATTATATATGTATTTTATATATTTTTATATATATATATATATATATATATTAAGTTTTGAAATTTTTTTATCATTTTATTTATATATTATTTATTTATGTATTTTTATTGTTTAAAAAATAAAATAAAAATTAATTTGATGAATGTTCGTTAATAAAAAAGAATAGGATTTTGTCTTTGTACATAAAAAAGTATGAGAGTAGAAAGAAAGATAAAAGAGATTGAAGAATAAAGAGACTCAGAGATGCATTATCACAATATATCTCATAAATCAACATTAGTATTCTATTGTGATTTATGTATCTTATATTTATGATTCTCCTATTCCTATTACGATGTTTCTCCCAAATTAAATTTTCTCCAAATTAGTATGAACTCTAATCAAGATTTTAGGAGTTCTTTTATGAAATTGGCATAAACCCGATTATAGTTTTCCTCAGATTAATACAATTACAAATTATGAAACTTAGGGATTTTGAGTTTTCAGTTTAAATTTGTAAAATTTTATGAATGTATATGAGTTGCATTACAAATTTTGTTACACATAATAAATTAATTGAATAGCATTAAATTCGAATAGAGTGAATTAATGTGGAAAAATGATTTAAGTAGAGAAAATGAAGATTTTATTTATTTAATTAAAAAAATTATATATAAAAAAATTTAATTTGGCACCCCTGGAATTTTTATCCAAGTTCCGTCACTATCCATATAACCTGTACTGGCCTGACTCTTCTAAGGGCTCTTCTAAGGACTCCCCTGTTTGAGTTGTGCTGAACGAAACTTTGGTGGACAGAAGTTTGTTGAATTTAATGTGTTGTTTGGTATTGAAAGAGTTGTTGTTATATGTATATATTTGGATGAATGATAGGGATGTTTAGATGTTGAATGAGATGATATGTATTTTGAATACGATGAATGTGGAATGACTTTCAAGGAAGAAAAAATTTCACTCATATGTTAGGTTTATTTAGTAGACTCAAAAAGAGATTATGGAGACTCTAAACGATATTCCAACTCATATAGAAGAAGATAAGTGATAGATTATTTTTAACTTTTTTTAAATCTATGTAATATAATTTTCTTTTTAATTTCTATGTAGTATATAATAGGAATCAATGAGAAATAGATAATAGAAAGATTTTTATTTCTTTAAAAAATACATTATTTAATGTTAATAAATAATAAAATATAAAATTAAATACAATAAAGAATAAAATATTTTTTATTTTCTCTTTCATTGTCTTTCGAGTTACTCATTAACTATAGTCATTTTTCACTTTCACATGTTTTCTCATAAGTTTTGTTATATTTTTAAAGAAAAAAATAATTCTCTCTTGTATCAATTGATAGTGAAATATTAGTTTCATACTATTTTGTCTATCATGAATCTTTTGTGCAGTTAGTTTTTATGAACATAAAAGGAAAAGTTATCCCTTATGTATTTTTTATAACCAATTTTCAACTGTGATTTAATTATCATAAAATTTTCTTTTACTAATTACGTCTCTTGATTTTTTATTAGATTTTGATAAAATATATTTCAATCTTAAACTTAAAAAAAAAAGTTATATTGATGAATAATAAAATTATAGATTCCTTCTTTATAAAATGAGAAGAGAAGCTACCAGTGAAGATAGAGTGAGTAAGGATCTATCTGCTCTAGAAGTTGAACATTTTTCTTTAAAAAAATTTAAATGTTAATTAATTTTCTTTGAAATACTTTTAACTGCCATCCTTGTTTATTAAAAGATCTTACTTTCTATAGGTGAAATAATATGCATTGGACGATAATATCAGTAGAACGTTTTATTTCAACTATTAGACGAAGTCAGTTTTGAAAAGTTTTTCAATCAAATTTTCTTTAGTTTTGGATTAACAACTCGTTTGCTTAAATAATAATAGGGATGTTACAACACAAATTTAACTTCTTCACATATTTTGAAGTATGATATGAATGATGCCATTGTTCAATTAGAGATTTTTTTTTCTTCAGATTCGAAGATTTACAATTGAGGAGGTTTATATATAACTTTTTGTTTTATTAGTGTCAGGAAGTAAATACATAAATTTTAAATGCATTATTTTGTCTTCGCCAAAGTTATTGGTCAAGATCCATCGATGAGTAAGATATATTGTTAGTGAGAGTCGATGGAAGTTTCTATGACGGGAATTGGTTCTAAAGGAATCCTTTCTAGTTGTAATGGGTGATTTAACCTTGTCATACATGAAGGTTGGGTAGAGGAAAGCCATGGTTTTTTTACAAACCAACATGCTATTGGGATCCTTATGACAAGGCATAATATTTGATGTCTGACTCAATACGTGAAAATCCTCTGGAGGTAGTTATTGTAATGTTTTAGATTATAATGTATGATTGGAGTGAAAATATTTGTATGTGATTGCTTGTTGATTAATTATTTAATTTAAATTATAAGTAATTTTCCTTTTTAAATATACTAACTTAACCTTATTTTTGTGATTGTGTTCTTTTGATCGTGAGTTACATGGGAGGAAGAAATACTACGGATGAAGAACCTTGAAGTGATCTAAGTGAAGAGTAAAGTAGATGTAATCAACTAACTTGTATAACTAATTTTTTATTACACAATATTCCTCTTATCTTTTATAAATCTTATATTTTGTAATACTTTATACATATACTTTTGAGAAATATTATAATATATTTATGTGGACTTACGTACGTAATGTTATACAAAGTTTTACTAATCCGAGATGTTACAATTTTCTCTTATATGTTCTAATTGTGTCAATTAGTTGCTCAAATTATCTAATGCAATTTTAATTTTCTAGGTTTTAATCATGTTAATTAAATACATTAGAGTGTGTTTGGATAGAGTATTTTAATGAAACAATTCATTTTTTTGAAGAATTTAAATTTCTTTGTAATCAAATGCTTTGTTTGGATAGAGAAATTAAAAAGCATTTCAAATCAAGCATTTTTTTGAAGGATTTCAATGAGCTAAATTAGTAGAAATTCAAATACTCTCAAAATAGGTGAAATTTGAAATTCTTCTCACTCAACCTCACATTCTAGACGATCCGAACGGGCATGACGACTCGGACGTACCCGACGACCCGAATGGGCCCGACGACCCGGACAGGTCCGACGACCCGGACGGGCCCAACGACCCGAACATGCCCGACGACCCAGACGGGCCCAACGAACCGGACGGGCCCGACGACCCAAACGAGCCTGATGATCCAGACAGGTCTGACGACCCAAACTGGTCCGACGATCCAGACGGCCCCGATGACTCAAACAGGTCTGACCTAGACGGGCCAGAAAACCCGGACGAGCCCGACGACCCAAACGAGCATGACGACCCAAACTAGCCCTTCCAAATCATTGGGCCCGACAACCCGAATGAGCCTGACGACTCAGACGTGCCCGACGACCCAGAAGTGCGCGAAAACGCGGACAAGCCTAACGACCCGAACGAGTCCGACGACCCAGATGGGCCCGACGACCCGGACGGGCTCGACGACCTAGATGGGCCCGACGACCCGGATGAGAACGATGACCTGGACATGCCCGATTACCCGAATGGTCTCGACGACTCGTACGGGCCAGACTATCCGGACAGTCCAGATGACCCGGACGGACCCGACGTTCTGAATGGGCCCGTACGAGTTGTCGGGTCCGTCTAGGTCGTCGAGCCTATCCGGGTCGTCAGATGTGTCCAAATCGTTGGGCCCATCCGAGTTGTCGGGCCCGTCTGGGTCCTCGAGCCCATCCTAGCCGTCGGACCCGTCCAGGTCTTCGGGCCCGTCTGGGTGTACGGGCTGTCCGGGTCGTCAAACCCGTCCGGGTATTCGGCCCTGTCCGGATTGTCGGGCTTGTCCAGCTCGTCGGGCCCGTCTAGGTCGTCGGGCCTGTCCGGGTCGTCAGATGTGTCCAAGTCGTTGGGCCCATCCGAGTTGTCGGGCCCGTCCGGGTCCTCGAGCCCATCCTAGCATTCGAACCCGTCCAGGTCTTCGGGCCCGTCTAGGTGTACGGGCTCGTCCGGGTCGTCAAACCCGTCCGAATTGTCGGGCTCGTCCAGCTCGTCGGGTCCGTCCATGTCTTCGGGCCCGTCCAGCTCGTCGGGCCCGTCTTGATTGTCAAGCCCGTTCGGGTCGTTGGACCCGTCTGGAGCATTGGGCCAGTGACCTAGACGGGTTGGACCGGGCCATATTGGCGAACTTCACGACACAATTGTGCAGTATGGGCCGTCAGGCCTCTAGATCATCGGGCCATCCAGCCTGTCTGGGCTTCCCAGTCGATCCAGCTTAGGTGGGTCGTCGGGTCTAACCAATCCGGTTGCGTAGTTGGGTATGCCTGACCCATCTGGGTTGTCGAGCATGTTTTCAAATTTATCATGAACTCAAAACATAATTAAGCGTAAAATAAATATTGTTAAAATTAAATTTTATCTCACAATAAATTCAATTTTTTTTCCAAACAAGAAATTGAAATGTCAGGTATTTTAATTTCCTTATCCAAACAAGTTATTTAAAAAATGAATGGAATTTAATTACAAGCAATTCAAATACAAAACATTTTAATTTCTAAACATTGTTGAAATGCTCCATCCAAACATAAGATTAGACTTTATACCAGTTGATTGATGTGGAGTACTGTTGACTTTGCGGATGACTCAATTTTATTATAAATAACTAATAAACTTTTATCTCTTAATCGCGTTCTTATTAATAATATTCTAATTTTCAAAGGATTAAACTTTAATCTCAAACCTGTTATCCATAAAATCACGTAAGTAAATTCAAATTAAAAAAAAATCAAAGTATAAGAAAAATATAACTATTGCAATTAAAATTTAGAGAGTAGAATGACATTTTTTATATTTAAAATACCAAATTCACATAATTAAAACTTGACTACAGTCACATAATTAATAATTGAATTCATGCAATAAGCTAAAGCAACTAAACTATTCACTTACTATATAAATTTCTATATACGAATTGTGAATTTGTCATTTCACTTTAACCAAGTGGCAATACTTTAGAGTTAGTGTTGGTGATTGTGATGGGTGAAGTTGTTTTACCCAGTCTTTTTGCTTGTGGTGTCAATTTTTTCTTTTAGGATTTGTGTTTTTCTTCATGTTTATGTCTTCTCTTTGTGATGCATGAATGAATGAATGATGAAAACGACAATTAGTTCATTCATGGCATTTGCACCAAAAGAGCTTCCATCATTGCCAAAGAGCTTCCATATTTAATTCAAAAAAATCCATCCCAATTAACCATAAAAATATACCATATAATTCCACTTAAACATAAAATAGAAGCTAAATCAAACTAATTTAGATCAACTTTTTTAAATTTTAATTTTCTAGTTTTAAACTTTTCTTCCATAAAGATAGACATTTTTTCTCTTTTAAATCAAATTATAATGAATTTTTTACTTAAAATTATGGGGACTACAATTATTTCACCCATAAGTTTTGTGAGAGTGATATAATTTAAAAAAAATTAAAGTCCATTTAAAATATGAATTATATGAATTACATTTTTTATACGACAACGCCTGTACAAGCATAAAGGGAAAAACTTGTCAGTATATCCAACTCCATTCATGAGTAATGTTTTGACAAAAATCAATTAATAGAAAAATTGAACTTTTCTTATAGTGTGTGTTTTACGTCTTGTCCTCTAGTGTCATATATTCTAAAGTTTGAAGCTATAAAACAAACTAAATTGTTTAGTTGAAGACAAAAAAACAAGTTGGAAAAACTTAGTCATAATTGTTTATCAATTTTATTTTATAAAATTCTGATTGTATGTTTTAATCAATTTGATTTTCAATGGCCTAATAAAAATATATTTTTTAGTTCTCCAACATATGTAATTTGATATGCTGTAATACTCACTCTCATATTCTCTAAATTTTCTTTGCATATTAGTGATAAATACAATTTTCCCATATTATCTTGTTATTGTTACATTGAAAGTATAATAATAACGTGTAGTTAATGAAAAAAAAAGGAAGAAATACATATCTTTATACCTCTTCTTTAGATGTAACACTTATCTTACATGAGATTTGAGTGTAAAAAAAAATTATAATTTATTGTAAACGAATTAATCTAATGAAATTTTATAAGCTAAACATTTTATTATCCACTCAAGTGAAGAAATTTGAACACAATGACCAAAGAACTAAGTGGAGGTGACTTATCATCTATTCAACAAAAAGACTTGACCTTCACAATCACTTATTTTGATGTGTTTCTTTAATTCACTCACACCTTAACCTAAACAAGCCTCAACTTTAACCATCACCTTTCATTCATATAAATAAGATTATTAATTATATAATTGAATAAAAGATTATTACATAAATAAGATTTGAGTTGAAGATCAATTGTTATTTCATCAACCTAATTGCAAGTAGTGAAAGAAAAGATGAATTGATGATCAAATTGTGTGTAAAAGAAGGTTTGAGTCTTAGTCAACTGAAGTAAGTAGAGTTATTATATACAATGTATACTTATCGAAGACTTTTCTTATAAGTATTTTTATTTTTGTTATTAATTTCACATCGATAATAAATAAGATCAAATTTAAATATATTTTTCTATTTTAACTCAATTAAGAAAAAAAAAATCATGGTTGGTTTCGCTTTCGGATGACCCAGAAAACATGATTCACAACTACCTATCACTTTATTTTCTTTCTATAATTAATAATGTAAATATATTGTGAGAAAAAGATGTAGTTGACTGAGTCAATATATTGTGAGAAAAAGATATAATTTGTGTAGATATTTGAAGTTTTGAAAATTAGTTTGAATGAGTAGTGCGTGTGTAGAAAAGAATGCAGAAAATGAGTGTCTTATTAGTGGAAAAGTTAGAGAGACTTGCAACACGGTGTGGAAGAAGAATGAGATGACTACGCGTAATCCCCGGAAACAAAGCATTGTACACGTTGTGATCAAATTAAATGTATTTGGTGAAGTTATATATTATTTACCTTTAAAAGTTTAATCCGCTGAAAATTTTCTTTCAATGAATTTAAGATGGTTATTATAAATTATTTTAAATTAAAAATAAATATAAATAATTTCTTAAATTTTATTATAAATATTCTTTTATTTATTTTGTAGATAATTTTTTTATTAAAAATACTTATTTTAGTTTTAAAATGAGGAATTTAAAAAAATAAAACAGTTAGATCTAATCAAACAATTACTTAAAAAGTAAAAATATTAAATAATTGTTTTAATTTTGAAAAAAAAATTATTAAAGAATAAAATTGAGAATAGAAATATAAACACTAAAATGAGATATTTCTTTATATATATATATATATATATATATATATATATATATATATATATATATAAATTTTTAAATAACGAATGAAAACACACACGCATAACGCTGTATTCATTATTTTTACAAGAATATCAAATAATAAAATTATTATTATTGTTATTATTATAATTATAAAATTAAATATAAATGATTTTTATAATTTTATTCTGATTTATTTTATAGTTAATTTTTTAATTTAAAAATGATTAAATTTAAAAAACGTTCAAATAGAAAAAAAATTGTTAAATTTAAACAAATGGTCACTTAGAAAGTAATATTTAATAAAATTATTATTTTAAATTTATAAAAATTATTTAAAGGATAAAGTTAGAAAGTAAATGTGGTCATAAAAAAAGAGGAATCTCCCTCGTACATAGGTATAAATATAGATAGAGAAAAAAGATGTTATTAAACCTAATTTTTAATTATGTTAACTAAACTTTGTTGAAAACTTGTTTTAGTTCTTATTTCCTTATAATTACGTTATATAATAATAAATGTTTAAAATTTGAATCACAAGTTGTGGAATTGACAATTTTTTGACATGAAAAAAAAAAATCTGATATAAAATGTTAGGATGAAGTTTTTTTCTATAATAAAATCACATTATTTGCAACACCTGAAGTCAATACATACTCATAATCTACTCTAAAGCTATTCAACAAAAACTACTAGTACGTGAAAATAAAATATATACACTCCTTCACGAAGTTTATATATATTATAAAAAAACTACTATTCTTTTAGTCAAGTTCAACTGTCCAAACCTATTTACTCATATAGTAAATACAATCACTAACATTTTTTTAAATATAATAATATTTAAAAATATATACATCATGTTATGTTGAATGATAGGTTACAAACAAAGTGCATTACACTTTTAACTATAAATTCAAATATTTATAAATTTCAAACAAAATGTAAATATAGGTTATAAATAAATGAAGATTTTTTAAAATTAATTGATAAAAAATAATTTATTTAAATTTAATGTGTTAATATTATAAAAAGTACTCGTATCAATTATCTAGATATCTATTTTCAATATTTATTCTCTACTTGTTGCATGTTTTATCTGCATATATCTACAGGTACAGATTTTACAATGTTTTTGTTACATCCCTACGTGTCCAACAACATTAATAATTCTAATTACACAAAATCCAAAACTTCACTATTTTTTTGGTACTAAATTCACAAACCAAAAATCGAAACTAGAAGCCCAAGGATGTTTGAAAACTAAATTGTGAACCTCATTATTCTCACTCAAACATCTACCCAGCTTGATGCTTCACAACATGTTGATTCACTTAATTGGTGTGCCAAACTCTTGATCTTAAAGTTGCATCATCTCGCAACTTTGGTAAAGAAGAAAGAACATATATGGAGTCATGAATCTTCATTGCATTTAATCAGGAAAGGGCAAAGTGTGGATTTTAAAGCTTATAGGGTTACGGAAAGTAGGTATGGGAGTGTACAAAGCAATTTCGTATATTCATTCTTAACTATAACTTTTATTTAGATTCCACCATTTGTGTTTCTTTTAATTGAATGTTTAAAATTTTCGATAAATTTCAATTACGTGTATGGTAAATGAGTGATATTAATAGTAAATTTTAAAAAACAAAACATTAATATTTTCAATTATATAGGCATTTGAGACTGCGAAGAAAGTTGGAGAAAGGATGAAAGGTAAGAGCACCATTGATTAAACCCAAACTCAAACTATAATTGGTACAATAAGATTAAGCCTCTGTTTGGATCAAATCATTGGTTTTTAGTTACAGAATTAATATTAATAATAACAAATTATAATTTAGTTTTAATTTTAATTAATATCAATAATAACAATAATGAACATTAACACTAATTTAAATAATGATATAAAATAAATTGGTTTAGAAAATGATTTTAAATTTATTCCAAAATTTTTTATTAATTTTATTTTTATATATTTCCATTTTAAACATTTTTTCATTACAATTAAGAAATTCAATTTTATTTTAATAAAATATATACTACTTAGTTTAAATTTATTCACATTTCTATAACGGGGTAAATTTGTAATAATATATTTTTATCAATTAAAATAATTTTTTAATTTAGTACATATATCACATCATTCACAAATTCTCACAAATCTCTTATCTAAACAACACCACAATTCTCTCTCTATCCCCTCACATTTAGGTTGTGTTCATATAAAAAGATAAAATTAGAGGAGAGTGTGAGAATGAATTTGGGTTGATATAAGTGGAAGAATATGTGTGTTATTTAGAGTGAATTTAGGCTCTGTTCACATAGAGAGATAAATTTGGAAGAGAGTTTGAAGATGAATTTGTGTAGATTTGTGTGAATTTGTATGGATGGATATGTGTGTTTTTTTTTGGATGGATTTAGATGATAAAGTGAATGAATTTAAAGATAAATTTTATGAAAGTTAGTGAATGATTTGAATAATTGATAGAAAAAATAAAAAGTTATAATAGATAAATTTTGAAAATTACTAAAATGTCCTTGAGAGAAAAATATATAAAATAATTTTTAGATTAGTTAAAAATATTAAATTTTAAAAATTGTTATTTAATAAATTTTATTAAAAAAATCAATAAAAAATAAATTAAACTAAATTATTATTGTTATTATTATTTTCATAATAATTACTATTATTTAAAACTATTAATAATAGTAATAATAATAATTATTATTATATATTTTATTTTTATTATATTTAATTACTATACATATACATTATTATTTATCATTTTTATTATTATTAACTACTATATATATATATATTATTTATTATTATAAATATATATTATTAATTTTAATAATTATTATATATATAATTTAGGAGGATATTATTGTAAGTTACTATATTCCTTCAAATCTGCACCACTACTTTGATGAGATACAAAAAGTGATACATCTCTCAAATCTCTGCATTTCGTCTCTTACAAATCTCTATATATGAATGCAATTAATTCTTCAAATCCATCCTCGACAATCGGTGCTCTACAATGATCGCTCCATGCGAACAAAGCCTTAGGAACTAAAGTAAATGGATTTGGAGATAAATTTTATGAAACTTAGTGAGTGATATGAGTGATGTGATAAATTAAAAAAATATTTTAATAGATAAAATTTAAAGATTACTAAATTACCCTCACTAATAAAAATGAAATTAAATAATTATTAGATGAATTAAAAATATTAAAATCTAACAATATTTTAATATATATATATATATATATATATATATATATATATATATATATTAAAAATAATAATAATTATATATATATTATTCATTTTTTAAAATATTTTAATTATTGTCAATTATTATACATATTTATAGATATTAATAATATTATATATATATCAGTAAATATATTATTAATCATAATATAAATTTTTAATAATTAATATATTATTAAGTATTATATATATTATTTATTATTATTAATTTATTATATATAAATATAAAATATAAGAAGGGTATAAAAGTAAAATGCTTATAAATCATTTCAAATCTTTGTAAAATAGAGTGAATGAGATTTCAGAATTAATTTGCAAATTCGTTGTAGCTTTTCCTTTGAAATCATGTAATGTGAACATGACATCATGACATTTTTTTATATCCATCTTTGCAAATCATTGCATCCTTACCGTCTGTTCAAGTGAACAAACTCTTAGGGATGTCAATGGGGCGGGTAGGGTATGAGTAGTAGTTCTCCCGTACCCTATTCGATGGAAAAATATTCGTCCAATACCCGTATCCATATATGTGCGAGTATTCATTATGCGGGTACCCACATATTTTTTAAATATCTACGAATATCCACGGGTACCCACCGCAGTTATTTACAAAAGAAAAATTTAATGTTTAGCAACATAGTTTAACCATAAATTCAAATAAAAATACAATGCATAACATTCATAAATTTCAAACAAAGTGCAAATAACCCATTTAAATATTTAAATAGTGTTGAATGATAGTTTATAAAGAAATAAAGATTTTTTAACACCAATTTTTTAATTTTTTAATTTTAAATTAGAGTGGGTACGAATACTATGATATCCGTACCCGCTCCGTTAACATGCAGGTATAAAAAATACCCGTCGTATGTGGGTATCTATTTACAATATCAATTTCCTACCCGTTACAGATTTTATCTACAGATACATATAGGTACAAATTTTTTTGACATCTCTACTCATATTCATTCATCCACTCTCCTTCACATTGACTCCCTAATCCCTAATTCAAACACCACCTAAGAGACTATTGTCTATTTTTTGTATTTCTCTCTCAAAAATATTGCAAAAGGAACATTGAAAACCAGTTTCGACAATTAAATCAGTGAAACACTTTTACTTTGATAACCAAGTTAAGGCCTATTCTTAACAAAAACATTTTAATTAGTTATGGTTCTATAGCCGTGCACATAGAAATGCATTCAATGATTGTTGATGTTTGTCATTGTACTCTTTCATTATTTGAGAATAAAAAAGGATTTACTTCTAAAAATGTTATAATTAGTACAATTAGCAAAAGATTTACTTTTTGAGGCCCATTCAAAATACACGCATGGAAAAATATAGTGAAATCAAAGGTTAAAAACAGTGATGGAGACGGATCACAGGTTCGGTAGAATTAAAGTAATGAGGATTAGGTGTTCTGTCCCAGCTTGCGGATCAGAAACATGCTCTCGTGGATTGATGTTGAAATAAAACCATCTACTTTACACGCCATCACAATTGTTTCTTGCTGGATGGACTCAAATGTTTCAATAAAATAAATTCATAAACTTATGGGTGCTAGCTAAACTATGAAAGTATATATATGTTCTTCTCCTTGGATAAGTAAGAGAATAACAATTGGGAAGAGAAAATATAATGCAAATGGCATTTACTGATTTACAATGTGGTTTTATATCGTGAGAGTAAAATTCATACATAAATTCTTCGTGACTGGACTATATCAACATACTCTTATATCAACACGTAGGATCAAAAACTACCACCGGCCCATACAAATGAATGATTACGGAATATAAACAAAACAGAACACAAGAAATCCCAGGAAAGTTGGAAGTGAATTATGCGTATAATGTGAAGATGGTGATGATGCAGTTGAGCTATGATAGTTGTTGTATTTGGACTTTCTGGATGAATCCGTGGCAGGGTAGTGACCAAGCCCAGCAGCGACAGCAGGAGGTACATCTGCATGTGAGTGTGGTCTTATAGGGATGGCATTGCGATCCTCCATGTCATAACCTGTTAAGGGCTCAAAGTGTGAAAATTTGTTTCTTAGGCATTAAAGTATGGCTACAAAATTTAGCATAGAGGAATGGTAAGCACGAGATGAAAATAAACACTGACAATCAAATTTCTTCCATCCCAATACGAGTTTTTCTCGGTCAAATACCACACGGTAGCCAGTCATGAAGTTTTCTGCAATAAACATCAGAAGTTAAGGTGTAAACAATCATTATGATCATTTAGAATCATGGGCTGGAAAATGAACATATAAAGAATGCATGCATCACTGGATTTTTTTAAGAAAAAAAGGAAGTAATGGTGCACTGACAGTAGACACCAAATTGTTACCAAGACGCGTTCATATTTAGTTTGATTCAGAAAGTAGAAGAGACTTACGTCCAATGATATTTAGTTCGGAACTTTTGACAACTGCTAGACAATATACAAGTTCGCTCTGTAAAATGGCAAGGGAAGGAACATCATGTTAGTTATACGTATATATCCTCAAAGATAACACAATTGTTGTATACTTATTTTGAAGAACAATCCAGCAAGAACTAACACCTGAGTGGAGATAATAATTATTGGATCATAAACAGCAAAATGGCTTCCACCTCCCATAGTCAAACTTACACTAGGAATCAGGCTAGTGTTTGCATCAGGACTGTCCATCATAAGAAAGAATACTTAGAGCTTGAAAGAAAAACTAAAATAAATAATATTAAATAATATTCCAATAGTTTTATAACCTCATGTCATAGCAATATTCAAAAGGGATTCTTGAATCTGATGGACGCCGCCTGTCTTGTACTTGGGAATGAAACTGCAATATAGAAACTATGGTAAGTTTTGTCCATGAGGAACATCTAGCTGAATGTAAGGATATTTTATACCGTTTTAGTACTTCAAGTACTTACACTCTCAGTAAGTCTCGTATAAGTTGGAGCAACCAAATATGTGAAAGAGGTCCCAGAATCAAAGAGGGCTGTGAATTCCACATCAATTAGAGTTGTTCCTACACGGACTTGAGTGACTGTGACGTTATAGGTAGGGCTGCAAGATGTATCCGAGCATAGGAGATGTAAGCCATCTTTGCATTCAATTAATGTTACTTTAATTTCATACAATCAGAGGCAAGTAACAGGGAATTACCACTTACTGTGATGGATTCAGATTAAATGGTGTCTCGTCTTGATCAAAACTTCCCTTGTCCCCAAAACTTATCCTTCCAATGCCATCACTCCCAAAACACATGGAAAATGAATCTGCTGTAAATCCTTCCCTAGATAACATGCTAGGAACTGATATTTTCTCCATACCTAGCCCAAACAAACCGTTGGGAGCAGCAACATCTAAGAACGACCCACTCTGAATTTGTCCGCATCTGCAACACATGTAATGCATCATCATCATTAAAAATTACTCAGATAAGTGTAACATTGACTAGTTTTGGTAATTTAACAATGAAGGATACTAACCCAAATATGACATTTGCCTCAACAAGGTCATGGTGATTATCTTCTTTTGTCAAATGCAGAACGTCTTCCACTAGTATTCCTGATGTAGACGTTTCAGCAGAGACATAAGAGACCATGTAGGGGCAGTTGCTGAATGTCCCGGGGCATTGGCTGCGGTGCGTGCACAGACTGTTGTTACAAGTAACCTTCTTGCTAGTTGAAGATCCATTAGGATTGTATATTTGAAGGTCAAAATCCTGCAACAACAACGTTTTTAATAGAGAAACAAAGCAGGTGACAGAACACAAGACTTGCATATCTAGAACGTAATAACCATCTTCCTCATATTAGAAAGCTAGCACTTAAAATGTTTTTTCACTCGAGGAATAAAAAAGGGAAAAAGAAAGGCAGAAATGTCATTTACTGGGGTGGATCACATGAGAACCTCACTAAATACATTGTGGCCCAGGTAATTGAATGGGACCTACATACATTTTTTCTAATAATAAAATCATTTATTCAATGCAATGTTAAAAGAAGTATTCTTCTTGCAACACGCCCTTAAACAAACTATAGCCAATTAGAGAAAAACCCTATAATCAACAACAATATACTATAGGTACAACTTCATTTCGGTCACAAAAAACAAGGAAAAGAAAACGTACCGAAGCAAAGGCCGAAGCAAAGGCTGGGCTATCAGTAGCAGCACATCTTGTGCAATCACAGGGTACCCAGAACAGGTCACTTCCGGTATCAAGCGCCACCATGAACTTCACTCCCGGTGTCCCTATTTCAACTGTCGTATAATGCAAACTGTATGAATCTCCAGAAGAAAAAGAAAAAGTTAAAGAAAACCAGGAACCAATCTCCAAGAAAAAACATTACAGACAAAAATTCGTAACATCGCCGAAATCATTAACAATGAATGGTCAAACTAAAAAATTATTCACATCTAAATAACAACTTCTTCTTTCTGAACATGGCGACTCTCCTTCAAAATTCAAACCTTAAGCCATTGTCCTTTCATTAAACTGATAACTAAATTATTCTAAAGAAATAATTAATCGATTTAAATTAAAAGAAGCCTCTAATTTTCAACTATTCATACACAAATTTTCACATTATCAACGAATTAAAAACGGTTTTAACATAATTATTAAGAAAATTCTATCTTCCTATCATTTTATGGTTAGAGAACAGGTTGTATTTAAATTAAATTCTTGAAAAATAAAGCTTTAAATAATAATGACAAAAGAAGAGTGAAAGAGAAGAAAAGGTACAATCCAAGGGAGCTGATGCGGAAGGTGGAGTTGCCATCGGAGAAAGCGAGGCCGGCGTCGATTTGAGAGAGTTTGCGGCCGCGGAGGAAGCGGTCGCGGTCGGCCAACTCAGCGTAGTACTCGACGGTGCCCTTTTCGGGCGGAGGGGGGATTCCGGCGGCGGCGTGGGACCACTTCCTGACGGGCTCGGAGTGGCGGTGGTGCATAGTGAACGTGTAGACGTGGTCGTGGCACTGGCAAAACTCCCAGAGGGAGATAAAGGTGACAACAACGACGAAAACGAAAGAGAGCATTTTCCCGTTTGGCTCCTCTACGCTAACCCTCTCCCGAGAAACCCCGCATTGCTCGGTGGAGCCTAGGGTTTGGCGTGGCGGAACAAGAGAAGATCTTGGCGTGACGTGACTGAGATCTTGGATCGAAACAGTGTCGTTTTTGGTCACTGTGATGATGTCTGTGTATGGAGTGGGTGAGTGAGTGAGTGAGCTACCTTTATAATATGAAAATGCCAGGGCCATGTGAGTGGGTCCCACCACCGCGCTTTCATTTTTTAACGCTTCCAGCTCTCCAATGGCGGCTCCTCTGTTCGTTGTTTCTGTAAATATACACCATGGCAAGCTTCAACTTCTAAAACAATACACTTATTATGAATTTTATGAATATGGGTTTTTGAAAATGGAAGAGACTTTTTTTTTATGTAACTTTTTTTCAGTTTTAAAAATCCCATCTTGTTCATGGAATTTCGGTTAAAACAGAGTTTCTGTATATTTATGTTTGTCCTTTATAGTGTATTTATTTTGAACTATCTGAGAAGAAAGAATGATCTAGGAGAGGGGACGGATGAAACGTCTTTCATGGATAAGAAGATGAAATAAACTTAACTTTATAAAGTTTTGAAGATCACGTTCGTATCCAATTATATATTATATATTATTTTTTATCATTAATCGATATGTGTACATGACTAGATATTAATGTACTATTTAATATTAACTGGATAGCATATGAAACTAGACAAATTTTGTTAGGATAGACTTATTTCATGACTTTGATACTTTAAGTTTAATTCAATTCTATAAATAGAGATATATACATCTTAAGATGAGACTAAATATTAATGGATGGTTGGATAAAAATTCGATAATGGGTGGGTGGCATGATTTGACCCAACAGACAACAAATCTCGTTAGGATAAACTTTTTAACTCATGAGTGTGATACCATATAAATGTTTGGTAGGGATCGAAAAAGGATGATGATAATTTGACTCACTTTTAACCCACTACTTCAATCACCCTTAGACTATCACATTAGATCACATCACTAAAAAAAAAAATCAAAGTAGATAATTGAAAGATGATTATAGTGGTGGGTTAAAAATGGATAAAAAAAAAAGTGGGTCAAAATATCATTATCTATCAAAAAACATGCAAGCCTGACCAATTTCGGCCCCACCCACTTTTAGCTCATTGAACATAGGTCAGGACGGGTCAACCCGTCCTAACCATATTAGTGTTTGGTAGGGATCGAAAAAGGATGATGATAATTTGACTAAACTTTTAACCCACTACTTCAATCACTCTTAAATAATTACATCACATCACTAAAAGAAATATCAAAGTAGATAATTAAAAGATGATTGAAGTAGTAGGTTAAAAATGAAAAAAAAAAATAGGTCAAAATATCATTATCCATCAAAAAACATGTAAGCCTGACCAATTTTGGCCCCACCCACTTTTAACCCATTGAAAATATGTTAGGACAGGTCAACCCGTTTGAACAATACGAGCCATAAAGCACAACCTATCTCGTCTCTTGACGAATTGACACGCTAACGAGCTAGCTTGTATGGCACGTCCTTTTTAAAAAAGAATGTGTTTTTTTTCACTACTTGTGCAATTAACATTGTCTAACATCACAAAATGATATGATTGATAGTTCAATAACAGTGACTGCAAGACATAAAACATCTACATAATGAAATGAATGTGTTCAACATAAAAAATGTGTTCAAGAGTTTATAAACCACTACACAATTTATACATGGAATAATAAAACATCTATTGGACATATGTTGCAACTTCAATAACAACAACTGCAACATTGCTTGGTAAAGTAGTTCAACTGCAACAGTCGCAAGAATTCAATATCAACATCTTCCACCTAAACAAAAATGTTTTGTCACATTAATATCTACCAAAACACCTATTAACAATTTTAGCTCCAGCAAAAAAAACAACATTACAGTAAATTGGACATAATGAACTTTTCCAGTTTCGGACAAATTACAATGAGCTCTAATATCAAAATAATACATTAGGCATAATAAACTTTTTCAACCTTTTTGTTCCAGCAAATACATGACATAATAATACACTGAACATAATACATTAGACAATAATACGCTGAACTGACCAATGTCAATCTTCATCATTTTCAGGATCATTAGAGGGCATCCTTGGAACAAGTCCCCTCCACTCTTCTATATTTGTCATTTTCTTCATCATCTTCAAAGAAATTAAATTAAAGAAAAAAGTAGGATATAATTTTTTTTTATGAAAATTAAAAAAAAATGACATCTATAATAGACAATTTACTATCACCAAAACTATGCTTCCAACTAGAAGTACAAATAATTGTCTCCACATTTGTTGACAAAAGACGATTTCTATACTTATTAAGAATCTTATAACCATTGTTGAATGTTGATTCATGAGATTGTAGTAAATAGGATGCTTAACAGGTCCCTAACAATCAGGACAAGATTTTAAAAACGTTGATTGTTACTCTTCTACCATTCAAGAACATCCATAGGTTCTAAGAAATGAATATCCAATATAGGCTCGTCCAAATATATATCAAGTTAATTCTTTTCCATTTTAGTTGCTAGTTGAAGTTTACAATTTTATAATTCCTAACATGATAAACAAAAGTAAATAACATACATATAAGAGCAATAATAATTAATAAATTAAAACAAAGTAAATAACTTACATCTAACAGGCTTGACTTCACAAAAGATAAGAATAAGAGATTACTCTGCTTACACTTTAGAGTTGAAGATGAATTCTTTAATTTGTCGTGGACATCTTTTTCAATAGGTTTGCTAATTAAATCATCCATTATTTTAATGATGTTCCTATTACACAAAACCAAATCTGAAACATTGGAACTACACTATAATGTAAATGGAAAGTTCAAATTATAATGGTAATATACAAATGCAGTTCAAACTATAATATACACTTTAGTTCAATATGATAATATTATACACTGCAGCTCATTTCAAACTTCCAATTTCATAATACTATAAGTTCAAACACCACAAAGCACCAAACCAAATTAGCATATGCTTTGTTTCGTTGCGCTTCCTTCCGTTCAGTTGGGGGAGATGAAATGACTGAGAGAAGAGTTTCTCGCTGTCGTGGGTCACGCTGGTGCCTTCTTCCACCACCACTGTTGCGCATCCTTCTCTTCAAGGTTGAAGGAAAATGAGATGAGTGAATCGTGATTGAGAGATGAGTGATGAGTGAGTAAGAGAAAGACTAATGATGCATATCTTTTTTTTTAATTCTTCCAAACCCAGACGGGCCAACCCACTTTCTCTATCACTTACGGGTTATAAGTCAACTCGTAACCAACCAGTCCTGCAAGTCAACGAACTGATGGGCCAAACGAATTTGATTGGTATTGGTTAACAAGTTCAATATCCTGACCTAACTCACATTTTTTCTGATAGGTTGGGAAACTAACTCGTCAGACCTAACTCATTGTGTTATCCCTAATGTTTAAAAACTATTGAAATGAGAAATCGGATAAGTGCACTGCATCAAAGAAATATATATCAATAAACTCATTTATAATAAAATTCTTAAAAAAACATAAGAACAGCATAAAAATACAAAAGAAAATAACAATTTTATCATAACTAGATAATGTCATCTCTGATTTACGTATCCAATCACAAGAGAATAATTATTTAAAGTATATAATTTATTCATGATAAAAATGGTTATGGAGAAACAATTCTCAATAATCATTAACGAATAATCATCAACGAAGGATCAATTTTGAAATCTTAAAATATATATATATATATATATATATATATATATATATATATATATATATGATTCTTATATAAAATATACTCATCGATACAACAATTATTACATTAGTATAGATTATAAAAATAATAAAATAAAGAATAATAATAATAATTTTTATTAAAAAATAATTGAATATCTTACGACTTTTGTTTGTTAAATTTTTTTTATATATATCAATAAAATTATTTACAAACTTTTATAATTTTCACTATTTTTTTATAATTTTTTTATCGTCATTTTCTTAATTCAAATAATCTTATTTTCATTTTATTTCAATTTTTTTATTTTCTCAAATTCATTCCTAAACAAAACATTAATACTTGCAAACATAATATAAAAGGATATATTAAAAATTTAATAAAACAATAGCAACTTACAAAATAATACTCCTAATAAAACCTACCTAAATCTATGTGTATGGTGTATTTAACTAAATCACCAGATTGCCATGATGGCTTACACAACAAGATTTGTTATTTACATTACTTCTCTTCTCTTAGACTATATAATAATTGTTTCAATCTTTTGATGAGATAGATACCAGATCAATACGACATGAGGTATTATTTATTTGAAGAGTTTGAAGTTCCATCACGATTTTATTTTGGAAAATAATTTATTAATAGTTAAATTTTGAAAACTTTCTTTTATAATTTGAGGTGATATTTTTTAAGTGATTTTTCACTTTTTTATTTTTTATATTTCAAAACCATTTAGAAGATGTCACCTCAAGTTGTAAGAAAAAATTATCAAAATTTAGTTGTCAAAATATCATTGTCCATTTGTCTTAGGATACATTGGATATGATAATTGACTCTAAAAATATTTATCTCAAAAGATATGAGCTCAGAACATGTCTCATACTACTTATAAGTCGAGGTAAAGGATAATTTAAATATCCTTTCCTTCCTTATCTTTTGAAACATGTTGTGGAACCTCAAGTCTCAAAGTAAATAATACCTCAAACTTGATAATTTTGAAACAATAACTATTTACATATTCAACATTAAGAACATGTACTTAGAGTCTAATTATCCTTACCTACATCATTCCGTTAAAAGTTACTTCTACACTATGAAAATTTGTGTAAAACCTTATCTCCCATGGCTACTTTTCTTCCCATCTTTTGTGATTCACATGGGGGAAGCAGAGATGAAACCAAATTTATCCGAGAGTTTGGTTCGTGCTAATGGTGAAACAACTTCAACTTGGTGAAGAAACTGCACATCATGAACCAATGGATTTTCTGTTCTGCGTGGAGGAGAGCCAGAATAACAACATGGCAAGCATCCATTGCATAGGAATTCCCTTGCATCTGGATTCTGCATTAACAACATTCACTAACCACCATCATAACGCTGTATATGTGATCTAATTTTTCACACCAATCACTTATTTTTCCATTGATTTTAGAAAATCCAAACCTTTTCGGAGATCATATCGAGAACTTCGCTTCCATTATTGATATTTGAATGACTGGTGAGAAGAATAACAGATCAAAAGAAAAACAAAACGAAGGAAAAATCAGCATCAAATTATTCATGCCATATGTGTCAATCTACATGTAGAGAAAGAGAGAATAATATGTTGTAAAGAAAACATTAAATAACGTGTTGTTGGTATTCTTTTTATCATGAAAGTGAATCAAACCTGTGTTTATTACACTTAATTGGCTTGAGGAATTCAGGTATGGAAGGTGAGAGCTTTCTGGGCTTTGGACAAAGGGGTTGTGATTCAACCCTTTTTCTTTGTGTGCCTAAATCAGCAAGGTTGCTTTTCACTGGTTGATGATGATGATGCATGTTCTTACCTAAGTGATGAAGAACAATGGAAGTTAGAAGTGAAAGAAAAGAGCAAATCATGACCTGTGACTCGCTATTCAACCTATTTATCCTCTTGTTGAATTGGTTATAGTGAGAGTATCAGTTACATCGAAAGTATAGCCACACATTTCAGAGAGAAAGTTCCATGTCACAAATAAGAGACGAGTGGAGCCATAATAGAATGAATTCAGATTCAAAACATGCTCAAGTATGAAGAAATTTGCACTTGTTTGGTTCTTAGTGAATATAGCATCATTCTTTGACTATGACATTTATTTGCAACATCATACTTAAAACCATTCATTTTCTCTCATAAATTACTAAAATGCATATATATATATATATATATATATATATATATATATATATATATATATATATATATATATATATATTTTTTTTTTT
>Ga0214544_1002388_pt1 | contig 39550 bp, 24 predicted proteins | sample CNSS3metaG_FD_160074 | JGI IMG/M metagenome (GOLD analysis project Ga0214544, IMG submission 160074) | Root nodule microbial communities from cowpea collected in UCLA plant growth center, Los Angeles, California, USA - CNSS3 | ecosystem: Host-associated > Plants > Roots > Nodule | place: USA...
TTTGATAAAGAGAAGCTAATTGCCTAATGCATATCCTAACTGGACCAAGCTATGTTTTATCCTAGATCAGTAGACATCATCAAAACTGTTCTTCATTTATGGATGAAAGGCTCCCCCTTCCAACAGTTTAATCTTTTGGTGGATAATAGATTAATAGGACCATAATTCAAAGTTGAGTTTTTTGTAGAAAGATAATTCAAGTTTAGGGAAAAAAAGACTTACTATCAGTTTAAAAGAAAAATATTTTTTTAATTATTTTTACTAACGATTAATCCTAAAATAAACAATTTTGCAAGTTTGTGAAAAAGTTGAAACTTAAGAACGAAAAAAGAGACTTGAGACTTCAAGATACTGCAAGTCTACCATCGAGTTTATTTTTTTGACAACCAGAAATATATTTACCTTTAGTAGCGTTTTATATATTATCATTTTTTATTTCATGTAAAAATATATAGATATGTCAACTAGAAAATTTGAATTAGGCTATTTAAAAATTCAAAAGAAAAGAAGAATTGAGAGTTTAATTGCATAAAAAAAATGAGCTATGAACAAAAAAGAGCAAATGTCTTGTGTATTACCGTGTATAGATATTTCATTTTTGAAAGAAAAATGCTTAAACCTTGAAAAATCTTTAAAACGTGATAATTTGTTGGAATTGATGAATTTGATTTAATTTCAGAATTAAATATCTTAAGGAAAATTATAGATTTGGAAAATGATAAACCAATTGACATTCTTAATTATATAAAAAGAATAAATTATTTTCCAAATGTATATATAACTATAGAATAATGTTAAAAATTTTAATGTCAATTATTTACGCCGAAAGGAGTTTCTAAAAGCTAAAAATAATAAAAACTTATTTAAGATCGACAATATCTCAACAAAGATTAAACCGATTAGTCCTATTATCTATTGAAAAAAAAAATGTTAAATGAAAATAATTATGACAATTTAATAAATAATTTTGCATCAAAAAAAATCTTGAAAATTAAATTTTAAGTAAAAGACCTCATTTTTTAAGTTTGTTTTTCCCAAACAGTTGAATTGTCCATACATACAGGAATACATATCAGACATGAATATATGACCCAAATTAAAGTACATCCATCCAGGGGCGAAACATTGTTGTGACTTAGGGGAGCCATGGCTCCCCCAAAAATTTTTAAAATTTATTTTATATATATATATATATATATATATATATATATATATTTTAAATTATATTTATATATATTTTTTAAATTATATTTATATATTATTTATATTAAATTTATATTATGAAAAATTGTAATAAAAATAAAATAAAGATAAAATAAAAACATTTAATGGAGACATTAGTTTATAAAAGAGAATAGGGATTTTTTTTTCTGACTATAAGATTTTTTACCATGTAGGTTACCATAAAGGTGTGTGAGGAGAAAGAAATAGAAATATAAAGATTTATGATTGGGAAACATAGGTTGGGAAACACATATATTGAAAGCGAAGTATACATTCTCGCATGATCTCTCACATATCAAGATATTAGTTATTATGACTTATGTATGTTAGATTTATGATTCTTCTTAGGTTGTTTCTCCCAGATTAAGTATATCCTAACTTAGGATAAACCCTAATTATGATTTTAGGGATTCTTTTATGAAATTGGCATGAATCCTAATTATAATTTTTCCCAAATTAGTATAACCCCTACTTTTGAAATAAATTTAGGGATTTTGTGTTTTCCACTACGAATGATAAATTTTTTAAAGTTATAAATTTATACAGTGTTGCTGATTTAATTAGAGTGACATGAGTTTTGTTATGTTTTGCGATGTGATAATTGGGATTTGCGAAGATAAATTATATATTTTTCCTAAATAGGTGAGAGGTGATAAATTTATATTAGAAAGATTATGATAAAGGATAAAAGAATTGATTTTTTTTTTAAAGAGGAAGGAATGTGATAAATATTAAAAAAAGTTGCAGTTGGTTAAACTTGAGAAATTTCTTGGGAACCATGAATTTATGACAATGAAAAACAAATATCTAAAGTTCCTAGAGTTGCATATAATAAATTTAAAAATTCATTAGAACGGGATTCGGAAAAAGCGTCCTCAAATTTATCAATACCCACTAAATCAAATTGATGAGTACGAAGAGCTTATTCAAAACGGTATTTATGGATTGGTATCATGACATAATAGTGAATTATAGTCATATTTTTTTGGATTCTAATATTATGCGTGTTTGTTTTAAGTAAAAAAAAATGAATTTTTAATTATATATAAAAAGTTTAATTTGACACTCCTATATTTTTTTTTCTAGTTCCGCCACTCCAACCATCAAAGTTTACCAACCAACTACCTTATAATTCCGGAGAAAAAAAAAAGTGATTAAAGTTGTCTCAATTAAGAGAAGGAAATAACATGTGAATAAAAAAGTTTATAAGAATATGAGAATACTATTGATATAATAACATTTTAATAAATATAAAATAACATTTTAAATGAATTTCAATTAAATAATAAAATTATAAGTTTTTTATTATTATTATTTAAGAATTATAGTTTTATTATTATTACTATTTTTAATTTTATTATTATTTTATTTATTTTAATTTCTGTTTATAATTATCTTATTATTATTTAACTTTATTATTAACATTTATATATTTATTAATATTTTATTATTATTATTATTTTAGAATTTTATTATTATAATGATATATATTTTATTATTTTTATTATGTTAAACTATTTATTAATTATATTTATTTTATACTGACAGTTGTCATCAGAATTAAACTTACGGAACTGGAAACACATGGAAGGAGAAACAAGCATAGTGATTGCAAAGATCAAAAGAGAATTCCACGCCAGAATTTCCATAGCCAACAAGTAGTACTTTTTGGATGACCTCACTTTTGAACATACTTAACCCTTCAATACGAGGCATTACATACTTTACATGTAATTTTTTTTTTATCAGTAAAAATATATAAATATAAAAAGACATATTTACGGGTGCACTCAACCCATCTACATAGAATTTAGATTTTATATTGCTTGTTAGGAAATCCAAATAAACCTATAAACATTAATAAAGAATCGATTACGAGAACATAAAATGGTTTTTTATTACATAGAATCGATTTTATATACACCATTGTTTCTCTATTTACAAAATGGTTTTTTTTAATCAATATTATATTATATTTCAATGTATTTTTCGTAAATCTTCATTATTATATGAAGAAAATTAACTACAAAATATTTATTTTGTTTTTCATTTTTAATTATTTTTTATTTATCAATTTTCATACGTTCTCTTTATTTTATCGCTTTCATTAGCAAATTTGTGGTTTAAAACAAACACATAATAAATGATCAAAATAACTGTATAAAATTAAAAAGGAAATAAATTATGGAAACTAAAGGATATTTAAGTCAAAAAATAAATAAATATCTTTTATAAACAACAATTGGGAGCATAGCATTTAATTGAAATTTTTAACATTCGTAAAACATATATGAATACTTTTCTTTATAAAATGGACATGTTTTAAAATTTAGGTTTAATTATTCAGTGTAATAAAATTTACATTTAACTCTTATATTTAAAATTATCAATTAGGTGATATTTTTAATCTGTTTTAATTCTTATAAATCTATATGTTAACAAATTTAAGAATTAAAATGGAATGGGTAGGAATTAAAATAAATATTTTTTAATATATGAATTAAAAGGTAAAATATGGACCACTAGAAAGCTTAAATTAACAATTGAATCAAAAACCTAGTACAAAAGTATTTATTATCATCCTAAAAAGTTGATTTTCACTAGTCAACCTCAACAAAATAATACAACAATATTATAAAAGAAAAACATGGTTGTCGTTGTTGTAAAAAACTTCAAATCAATAATTTTTTTTTTCATTAACTAACTATTGATTTTTCAATCCTCCAAGTTCTATTTTTTTTTTCGTAAGAGAATTTTTACATTTTTACACTAGAATAAGAATTAACGAACATAGTTAATGTTAACTAAATATTGGAATAAGTAATTTGTATTATGATATACTTTAGGATGGATTAAGTATGTTGTTAGTCGCAAACATACGAAATTAGAATTCATTAATTTCTCAAAGTTTATATAATACTTATCTTTGTACTTTATTCAAACCGTCCTCCACTTATTGTTCTCTCTTTACATCGAAAAATGGGGCTTCCTTCACTACCTTATTAGATTACGTTAATGATATTGTTCTTAATGGAAATGATTTATCTGTAATTTCTCACATTACAAATTTATTAGATACCGCTTTTAAGATGAAATATTTCGATGATCTAAGATATTTCCTTAATTTTGAGGGTGTTCGTGGAGCTTTTGGTATTAATATTTGTCTGAGTAAATATGTTTTACATCTTCTCTCTGACACAAACATGGTGGATTCTAAAACTCTTTCTTATACACCAAACATGATATTACTTTTATTGTTCAACACCTAAGTTAGTTCATTACTCATCTCACTATTGATCATTGCACAACTTTTTATTATATTCTTCATTACATTAAAGTTGCTCATGGACTAGGAATCGTTTTTCCCTTTGTCAATGAACTTCAACTCAAAGATTTTAGCGATTCTAATTGGGTTGGTTGTATCAATACTAGGAAATCCATAATAGGGTTCTGTGTCTACCTTTGGTTCTTCTCTTATTATATCCTGGAAATCTAAGTAGAAGGTCACAATTTCATGAATTGCTCACATATTGGCTTAATCACAATGTTTCTCCTAGACTGTGATAATAAATTTTCTCTTTATATTGCAACAAAGTTTGTCTTCCATGAGAGAATCAAACATATTGAGATTGATCGCTTGTAACATCCTAGTCGGATATTACTAATTTAAATAAAACAAAATAATTAGTAATAAGTAAGCAATTTATAAAAGGTTAAAATACTTCTTTGGTCCCAATTTTCTTCAAGTTTTTTCAAATAAGTCCTAATTTTGGTTTTGTGTTCAAATAGGTCCCAATTTTCGTCAATTTTGTTCAATTGGGTCCTTTTTTGCTAACACCGTTTAAATCATTAACGGCCATGAACAGTGACTACCACGTGTCACTTCGTGATTTTTTTGAATTTTTTATTTTTATTTTTATTTTTTTTATTTTTTTTAAATATTTTTAAATTTTAATTTTTTTTAAATGTACACGTGTCAACCTAGGAATGTGCCACGTGTCACTTCGTGGCTTTTTTGAATTTTTTTTTTATTTTTTTTAAATTTTTAAAATTTTTTTAAATGTCCACGTGTCAACCCAATAGCGTGCCACGTGTTAAAGTCAATGTTCTAAATTCAATTTGGTCCCTATATTTGTTATTTTTGTTCAATTAGGTCCCAATTTTTGTTAACATTAACCAATTTGGTCCCTCTCCAAATTAAAACCAAATTTAATTTTTATGTTAAAATTCACATTTTTTATTAAATAATTTTATATAATATATTAAAATTCACATCATTATAACTTTTATATCAAAATTAAATTTGGTCACAATCTTAATTGGTTAATATTAACAAAAATTGGGACCTAATTGAACAAAAATAAAAAATATAGGGACCAAATTGAATATAGAATATTGACTTTGACACATGACACACTACTTGGTTGACATGTAGACATTTAAAAAAAAATCAAAAAAAAGTAAAATAAAAAATTCAAAAAAACATGAAGTGACATGTGGCACGCTCCTAGGTTGACACGTGTACATTCAAAAAAAATATAAAAAAAATTAATTTTTTTTAAAAAAAATTAAAAAAAAAAATAAAAAAAAAAAATTCAAAAAAATCACGAAGTGACACGTGGCAGTCACTGTTCATGGCCGTTAATGATTTAAACGGTGTTAGCAAAAAGGGACCTAATTGAACAAAATTGACGAAAATTGGGACCTATTTGAACACAAAACCAAAATTAGGACTTATTTGAAAAAACTTGACGAAAATTGGGACCAAAACCATTCTCACTACTAGGCACCACGTGTTTCAGTGGCCATTGCCCACACCGTTATCGCTTGGCGGAATCACCCTCATCGCCAGGCGCCAAGCGTTCCAATGACCCCTTATTTTTGTAGTCATCGCCTGGCGATTCAAACCTCACCATTAGGCGCTACACCAACAACATCTTTTACTAATTTTTACAATCCTGGACACCCTTTAACACAATCAAATCATGAAAAACACACTACAGGACTGTTAAGTACCTACCTTCCATGCAACATGACTAGAATCCACCTCTCATATGACTTACTATCATTTTTATCCCCACATGTATTCTCCAACATAATTATGCCATCACTTAGAATTAGTTAAGATCAATCTATGCTCCAATGAATTATCCATCATTCACATGTTTTTGTAGTCATACCAGTTCTATTACCCACCTCAAACAATACCCATAACACTCCCTTTCTCTTAATAATTCATAGTGTTAACCTACCATTAACCTCACAAAATTTTAGGAGTCTACTTATTAATTACACATTATACATCCCATATGCTATAATCCAAGTCAGGCTCATCTTATTCCTATATCCTAGGTTACTAATCATGATTCACCACCATAGAATCTACACTAAGCCATTTACTCCAATAACCTAACAGTTCTAGTTTTAGCATAATCTCCCACACATATTCCCATGAATTGGCTACCCCACAACCCACGTTGTCCAATTCTTATTACTATAAATATTAGGGTTTAGAATAACCCAGCACCACACACCAAAACTCGTCCCTACATTTTCACCAGCGTCTCCTGGCGGAGCCTTATTGACTGCCAGTCGGTGCATCAAGGTTCTTGCCTAAAACCCAGTTTCCTGCACTTAGAAAATTCCAAACTTCCCGCAGCATGACCCAACCGTCCAATTGAACTCCATTTCCATTAATTTGTAGTTCCAATAATCATATACTTTTTATGCTCCTTATATTTAAGGGCATGCCCTAATCAGTTGGGCTTAAGCTTGGTCCATAGGGTGCCCAAAACCCCTAAACTAGCCCTAACCCCTCTCATTCTGCACTTTTCAGAAAAACAGTTTCTCACCCCCTCTCCCTTTTACTGCTATGTGAGCTCTATTAGGGTTTGGCTCCCACTCTTCTTTGAGTTAGAAGAAACTCATTTTATTTCACGTAAGTTGCTTCTCAACCCGTACCCTCTCTTTTTCTAAGCTTTGTTTCGTGATTCCAACAGAGTGCACTTTGATAACCTCGTTTTCAATCTGTGCCACTGTTCCCAGCTCTCGAATATGCTCCTAGAGCTATTGTGCTCGTTGGCTTAGGTGTCGACGTCTTGGGCTAGCTTTTTTCCAGGTAAGGGAAGCTACGGTTTATGTTTTTAAAGTTATTTTGCCGATTTTTGGTATGTTTGTATGGCTGTGATGCTTGAATGAAGATGTTGGTCGAATAAAAATGTATGGTATGCGAGTATACTTGATTGATGTGACGCTACTTTTTTTTTGCACTGCACACTTTTCATAAAATGAAGGTTCCTACTTCGTTAACCGTTGAATCGAGCTGTAATTTTAACAACTGATCCTTAACACATAATTATTGACTTTTACCGGTCGGATCTTGAATTGGAGCTCTATAGTGAGAGCCGTATTTATCGTAATATCATTGTAGTTTGGTTGTTGATAACACTGCACACGTTTCGTAAAATGAAGGTTCCTACTTCGTTAACCGTTGGATAGAGCTGATATTTTAAAAGCTAATCCTTAACACATAGTTCTTGACTTTGGCCAGTCCGATCTTGAATCGGAGCTCTGTAGTGAGAAAAGTTTTTATCGCAAGATCACTGTAGTTTGGTTGTTGACAACATTAACCTTTGTTGCTTGTTTGGTACATAACTTTCTTTATAGTTATTCAATTAAGTTTGTTCTTGTTTCATTTGGTTCTTGATTCAATCATATTTAATTTGAATATAAATAAAAAAAAAAATTGGAGCTTTATGTAACATCCCGCAGAAATATTACTTTTGAAATAAATATAATAAAATAAATAATAAATTATTAACTACCAAACCTCATTTATAACGGTACTTTCCCCAAAACGCGGGAAAATTAAATTACGAAGTTGCATACACTATAAATGTTCGCAATCCGAATTTATTACAAACCATAAAATAATTAAAATGGTTAATATTCAAAAGTATGAAAATAAGTAAAAGATTAAAGTCTTCAAATTCCCATTTCATCCCGCTCTCAGAAATCAAGCGTCTCTTGGCTCACCTGTCAAATCATCTGCTCCCGGATAATAAATTATCCGATCATCGCCAAACACAAGCAGATAGGGTGAGCTATGCATGTATATATATAAAAATAAATATGACTCCCATCCCAAGAAAATAAATCTGCATAAATATTTCATTATTCCAAATTACCCATCCCTGATCTCATAGTCCTTCATGAGTCATATGCATAAAACTAGGTCTTGGGATTTTACTGTGCTCCCACGAAACTATCCCTTTCGTGGTCCAACCCTACGAGCCTATCCCGCTCATAGTCTAGCCCCACAAACTCCTTGTCTGTAGAAAAACATCCAAGCCTTCCTAGCTTGGACCCTGGCACGCACGCAATCACCAAACTATGGACTCCTCTCCCAATAGCAGCCAACGGGAATAAAACTATTCCTTGCCCATCGTGCGTCCGACGCATGTAATCACCATACTGAGGACTCCTCAACCAATAGTAGCTGACGGGAACTAACCATTTCCATGCCCATCATGCGTCCCACCACCAAGCACATCCCAGACCCCTATTGGACTTAGTCCATCAAGCCCAAGCACAAAGGTAAGCAAACTTAGTCCCTCAAGTCCACTAATCCACACAACAAACAATTTCACAGCAACCAAAACCGCCTGGCGCCACCTAGACGTCGCTAGGCGAAAACTAACAGTAAACCGCCCGGCGGTCAAACCCCTACCGGCAGATGACACTATCCAAATAGGAGTCACACAGCTCCGTCACCGCCTGGCGGACACAACCTTACCGCCAGGCGCCTCCTGCAGACAGTGACCATTGCCACTGATTTAAAGTCTTGTCGCCTGGCGGCTCGCCCCGCACCGCCAGGCGCCATACCAGTATCTCAATGGTACTGGTTTTTTTAGCACTTTTTACAAGTCTTAGTAGACCCCAAACATAAAATATCTATCACTCATCAATTATAGCATTTCAAGACGTACAACCAACCAGAATTTAATATGTACAACTAGTTCATGCCCAAATCAACTATTATCACATCTCAACATGCCTCACTTGAGTCTCAAAAGAACAAGCCATAAAATATAAATATTATACCCACCATTTACCACAATACAAATTATCCACTTTACAATGCTAGACCCAAAGTACAACAATATACACCATTTGTGCCAATTTAATTATATCATGCCCACATCCTTTTCACCATTCATTACCCAAACCTGTCCCCGTATTCAATATAATCTTACCGTTTAATACTCCTATTACTCAAGCCACTACCAATTTGATCAGTGTTGCCCCTATACTTGGATAACCAAACTGCCACTGCAGCAACCAATATATAGGGACACCCCATTTGCGCGTTTCATCCCACATTGATCATTTAAATATCATAGCTAACACAATCCCAACATATCACCACTCAAAACACTTCTCATAATGGTCCCCTTCAACGCACCCATGACCAGACCACCATCCAAAACAAACCTGCTACTTTACTGACAGGTCGCCTAGCGGCAGCCTTAGTACTGCCAGGCGGTGCGTGAAAAATTGGGTTCTGCCTAGATTTCTCTCGCATTCATGGTGACTCACAAACCCTACAATTTCAAAGTTCCCCCTCAAGTCGATGTACTCTCACATATACCACACCTCAAGTTCCGAATGCACTCTTATTATCATTGATTCCAAATAACAACTACACTACTCATAATCATCATATATGACATTCCTCCCAAAATCCCAATCTGAATTCTAAGACTCAATTTCAGATGCAATTCATGCAATATTCCACCAATGAAAAATTACAGGTAATCACACCCATACCAATCATTCAAATAAACCCCAAACGTTCTAGCATCACGGAACACCCAAAACCCGCAAGAACTGGACCAACCAACTCGTAGCGCCTGGCGGACAGCCCCTAGCCGCCAGGCGATGCATGGAGAAAAACTCAGTTTTGGGCTCTGATAGTATGAGTCGCCTGGCGGGCTGAAGGCCCGCCAGGCAATTTTTGGGTAAAATTCAGAAAACTACGAAAAATAATGCAAAACAAAAGGTACACATGCGATTTCATCCATACAAGGCACACTCTATCATAACCAAAATAAAATCAATGTAAACAACTCCCCTAACCTGGTTTCCTCGCTTAAAATTGGAATTTGAGAATTTTTTTGGATTACCAATGGAGTCCCCGAGACTCTCCTCCAAACCAGTATCCTTTTCCACCTCTACCTCACGTTTCCTCTCTGAATTCCCTTCTCCAACCGTGTAAAAATAATGGCAGACTCAAGAACACTATCATTCTATCTCAAAAGTCTCTTAATGGTGTTTTAACTAAGCTTAATTAACCTAAAACGAAATTGGCATTAAGGGAAGGTGTAATTGTCATTCAAGCACACTTAATTGATTTGTTTTCCAGCCACCCTTTGCTGGGGTTGCCTTTAACCCTTCAACTTCAAATCAAAACTAAAAATAGCCAAAAATAAAGTTGAGTTTGAATTCTCCAAGACTTGAACCCACAACCATGCAAATGCCAAATCAATGCCAAACCATCCTACCAAATCATATTTCATGCTAACTAATATGATTCACATATTATCACATTCCACAAAATAATTAATATATATTTAAAAATAATACTAATTTAATAACACACAAAAATGGCATACATAGGACTCAAACCCAAGTCCTCTCACACAATCAAAGTACTCTCAACCATTTGAGCTAGTACTTTTTCACGTCATAACATTCCGCATTTATTATCTTAAAGGTTCTCATTACCCGCATTTATTAAATAATTATTTAATTAACTATTTAATTTTTCCCGGGTCTTACACTTTACACAAGCTGTAGTTTTATTTCTAAAATTCCAAAATCGTTTGCATAATGTGTTGTTAAGTTGGATTGCTATGTTAAAGCATGTGATGAGTGAATATGCATGAGTAAAATGGTTTATGGGTTGTGAATGATGAGTTTGGCATGATCTTGGCGTGTAATGAGTATGAGATGGTTGGTTATAAAAGTGACATGAAATTGGTATGAGCAATAATGTTATATTGATTGATGGAAAATGACGTTGGTGTGGTCAAGACGTAATTCCACGATAGCTTCGTGGTGGTGCCTCATTGGTCAGGGCGTAATTCCATGGAACTCTAGGTGAGATCTCATGGTGGTGTCTCATTGGTGAGGACATAATTCCATGTTGGTTGCGTGGTGGTGCCTCATTGGTCAGGACGTAATTCCATGACCCTTGTTAGTGAGAGTTTATGGTGGTGCCTCATTTATATAATTTAGTAAAGATTCAAGTTAAGGATTGCATCCTGACACTCTAAAGAGTTAGTTAATCTCAAGTAGAGTGTACTGACTCAGGTGGTGAGAGTAGTAGGAGGCTTGAGACCCTTTAAGGCTAACCTTGTGCGTAGGGGAATGAAACATTGTAACAATTAGCTAAGTAGAGCAGTAAAGGCCACCACAAGTGCAAGCATCCGCTGAATCTGACTAATTATATGTATCCGGATGAGTCGTGTCTTGAGTCTTAGTGTATTTTTGAAAGTCATAACATGATTGGTTGATATATGTATTTTCGACTATGAAAGTGTATGTGACTGTATGATAAATCATTTTCTACTGTAGCTTACCCTTTCTACTTGTTGTATGTTCTGTGCGTGTGGTTTTCTCTTTTGCGATGATCATCAATTTATTGATGGGAGCAGATGCAAGAACTCCTCGTGGTCAACAAGATAATGGAGATTCTGCTGCATAGCCTATTTGGGTTGGATTCCGCTGATTGAGTTTTATTTTAGGGCTAAGGCCATGTATTGTCTTGTCTTTGGGATTTATTTTGAATATTGTCGATCCCTTACGCTATTTTATTACTGGCATCGTGGTGTGCCCTAATTCATTCCTAGTTTCTTTTGGATAATTGTAAGGAGTAGCGTCTATACTCCATGACTTTACTTTGTATACTATCTTGTGTGACATTTTATTTAATTAAGATTATTTTTTTAAATGGGGTGTTACATTACTTGGCCGTGAAAAGGATTGGTTTAACTAAGAAAAACACAACGCACTCAATGTTCTAGCAAAGAGGTCGTCATATCTCTTAGTTAGAACATTTTGGAACCCATCTGGGGATCAAATGGAGTAAGATGCAAAATGTTTGCAAGAACACTAATGGTAATTGCATTAGATTGGTTCAATAGTTTTTCATACGGAACCATAACATCTTTTGATGTATTTTCATGATTGTTTATGGCTCACCTTGTAGCAAACAAAGTGAAGCCACCAAAATTTAGAGACCTTTTTGATATTGGTCAACAAATGGGTGAATCCTTGAAAATGAACTTGGAGCATTTTAATGAAGTCATTATATAAATACCACAAATGAATGAAGGAATGTTCATTGATACTTTCGTAAAAAGCTTGCAAGTAGGACCTTTTGCAGAGTCCTTAATACAAAGGCAACCTTAAGATATGACCGAGGCCAAATCCGGTGTGAAATCATATATCAAGGCGGAGGAGGTGATGATAGCAAAAAGTAAAGAGGACCATATAATAGGAGGCTTGGTCAAAGGAAGTTCGAGGAAAGGATCATGGGTTGGAGGAAGGAGCATTTCAAAGAATGAGAGCTTTCAACCACATGATAAGCAAGGATCAGTTTAAGGAAAGCTCAACTTTGAACTAGTACGGTTGATGTCTAGAAGCGAGATTTATAGAGGGATGTCAATTCTAGAATTTAGTATTTTGTGTTTTTTCCTAGCCTTATTAGTCCTTTTTATAGCTAACTATCATTTTAGACTTATAAATCTTTTTTTTTTTAAATTAAGGTCTATATACCTGATTTTCTGCCTTGACTATGGTTTTATTTATTTTTTATTAATGCCTATATGTTTATAGTTACTAGTACTAAGATTTGTTATATTATTTCATATATGTTCTAAATTATGTATTTATTATGGTTTTGATTGTGATATCATCTTTCTACATTTTCACAATATGAATAAAATATAATTTATTTCTTAATATTTATGTTTTAACAATCCTAAATAGTTTAGGAGAAGAAAACTTGTTAAAAGCAAGTCGACATTCTACTTGTCATTATATAATCTGTTAAGCAATATGACTTATTAAAAGCAGGCAACATCCTACTATAATTATGTTTCTATAATATAAAGTTTTAATATCATAATATTTGTTTATTTTTTTATGGCTTGATAATAATGTAGTAAACCAATATAACATGTGGGAACATATGTTAAGTACTAATAAGGTCTAAGTTTGTTTATCACATCTCATCTAATTACAAAACCATATGAATATCAAAACAATAATATCTTATTTTTAGGGGTGTCGAGAAATGGAAAGAAATAATTTAAGAGATCAAGATTCGTTATAGGATTAAAGGTTAATAAGGTAAATTACACATGGGCAATTGATAGTCAGACTTTAGGATGGTCGAAACCTAAACTTTATGAAGATCGAGAAACTAGGGCTCATAATGCATAAAAATTATAGGGATGGTGTTAGTGAAGGTCAATGTTACTTTCTGCCACAATCGAAATCGTGACGAGATGGCGAACCAAAAAGGAAAACGAGTTTGAAAAGAGATTTTGGAGTCCCCACCATAGTTATTTCTGGAAAACTATGGAAAACCATAAAGATAAAGCAATTCTGCGAAAAAAAAAAACCATATTTTCGGATCCGGGAGTTGGTTACGCGTAGGAAAGGTGTTAGAACCCTACAGCGCCCGCCCGAAGGTGGTACCTATAATTAGATTTGCGAAATTGATGTGGTTTTCAAAATGTTAATTTTCCCCAAAAGTAATGAGACAATAATACTAAAAAGAAATAAAAATATTTTTATGATTTTTTGGGTCTGACAAGGATTGACCTTAGTCCCACATATTCTCATTTAACATGAGAAATCAGGGTTACGTAGCTTTTTATAAGATATTTAGAAAACTATTTGGGAATGATTTGATATTTTGGAGGTGAACCCGACAAGGACGAACCTTGCTCCTACGTATCTCACAGTGGAGAATCAAGGATCCCGTAGTTCTTAAAAAGGACCTTTTGCTTGAAAATGTTATTATTTTTATATTTTGAAAATTTTATATTTTTTTGGTATTTTTGAATTATTTGGAAATATGTGTGTCTAGGATGTCAACGGGGCGGGTAGGGTACGGGTAGTAGCTCCACCGTACCCTACCCGCTGGATAAATATCCGCCCTGTACCCATATCCATATCCGTCGGGTATCCGCCTATTTTTTTCATATCCGCGGGTATCCACGGCTACCCGCGGGTATTTATAAAATTATTTAAAAAACAAATATTCAATGATAAATTCAAATAAAATAAAATAAAATGCATCACTGTCATAAATTTAAATAAAGTTCAAATAAACTCAAGTTCATACAAGTCCAAATAATTATAAAAGTAAATATAAAACGACGTTCAACACAATGAAAATTCTTTAATTAGTGTTTTGATCAAAAAATTCACTTTCTCCAATTGATTCCTAAAAAATAAACAAATAATAAATCTCAATTGCCACGTGCCAAATATTCTTATTTTGATTCCATCATTTGACAATAAGCGTACCATAAACGTCATTGTCTATATAGGATATGATGTATATGCCCAATTTCAAATAAAGGAAAGAGAAGGATATCAAGGGGTGTACTTGGAAGAAGACAAGGTACCAATACTTGAGGTTTGAAGAATGAAGACAGAAGACAAGATGTGCAACTTAGAAAAAATTAGGCAAGAATGTTTTTTATAAATATATATATATATATATATATATATATATATATATATATATATATATATAAGGGTACTTTTGTAAATTAAAGTTTAGCGGGTACGGGTATCCACGGGTATGGATACTATGATACCCGTATCCGCCCCGTTAACATGCGGGTATCAAAAAAACCCGTACCCGCGGGTAGCGGGTATCCATTTTTAATATCAGTTTCCTACCCATTGCGGGTTTTATCTGCGGATACCCGCAGGTACGGCTTTTTTTGACATACCTAGGTGTGTCACACGGCGCAAGCGGCCGGTCGACAAGGATTGACCTTGGTCCTATGTATTCTCATTCAACATGAGAAATCAGGGTTACATAGTTCTTTATAAGATATTTAGAAAACTATTTGGGAAATAATTTGATTTTTTTAGGTGAACCTAACAAGGACGGACCTTGCTCTTATGTATCTCACAATGGAGAATCAAGGATCACGTAGTTCTTAAGAAAGACTTTTTGCTTAAAAATGTTAATATTTTTATATTTTGAAAATTTTATATTTTCTTTTGGTATTTTTGAAGTATTTGGGAATATGTGTGTCACACGACGCAACGAACGGAAAGACACCAAAAGATGACAAGGGAAAACTATTTTTCGTATTATTAAATTATTTGAAAATCAATGTCACTCGACACGAGCAACCAGACAGACACGATAAAGAGAAAGAAGACTTTTTTCATTTTTTAGATTTCTATTTTTTTTTTGTAATTTTTATAATTCTAAAATATTTTTATTTTTTAGAAAAACTAAAAAGATGAAATTTAAGTAAGAAGGATAAAAGTGGAAAAAAAAATATGAGGGTGCATGAGTAATTAGTGGGAGGTGCATGAAGTAAATGTGGTGTGTACAGTAAGACATGAGTTGTAGTGAGTAAAATAACAAACAAGCCCAAGATAAAAAAATAAAACACTAATGAATTGTGTGATCAGTAAAACATGGTCGTGCACAGAGTAGAAAGTATTTTAACCCAAATCAAACAAACAAAAACTTACTAATGTAGGGTGTGGGAATAGTAATCATTAGGGGGTGCGAGATTTGTAAACATCAGGAGGTGCATGAAGTAAAATATGGTCAATCCCAATACACATGAGAGTGAAAATATTAAAAGTGGTGGTGCAGGAAGTTAACAGAACCAGATTTAAGCCCAACCCCAAAATAACTCTCAAAACATAAAAACCTAAAGAGAGGGTTTCTTGCTCCTCTACGTGAGCGGCACCAACCCTTACCCACTCATGGTTGGCCAAGGCTAATGCCGACGACGCCGACGATGTCGACCACTGTAACATCCCGTCAGGATATTACTGATTTAAATAAATAAAGCTAATAATATCATAAAGATGTTGCATTTATGAATAAACTTCATTTCCCAAAAGCGCAGGAAATTTAAACTTTTATAATTTCAATATTAAAGTCCAAATCCAAGATTACAAAAACTGAATAATCCAGAACGGTCTCATAGACTTTTACATTTTATTTCAAAATACAAATAACATAAAGCCATAAAAAAGTCTCCCATGCTATCCCCCGCTCCGTATCTAAGCATCACCGGCACCACCTGCATCAACATCCTCTGCTCACGTGTACCGCGTACAGGATCATCGCCAAACACAAACAGATAGGGTGAGCTTATGAAATCAACTTACATCATAATAATAAATATATAACCAACCATATATCTATATTTTCTGCAAAGAACCAATATACGATCTCTTTCTCTATTCTCTATCATCTAGCCACAACCAGACCATTCGTGTTCTACCTCTTCTAATGATTAACCCAAGATAATTTGCTGCCAAACCTATCGGCCACAACTAACAGAGCACGTGTGGGAACCAATGCCACGGATCATACACCGTAACGCCAGGTGGAGTCCCCAAATACGAACATAGTCCGTAATGTCCCAAGACTACCAAACTCGTCAGCAATTTACTGAGGAGGGCAATCTATCTAGACCCATCTGTACTGGCCACAACCAGCACACTCACACCGGCAACACTCGCCAACCCGAGCTCAACTCAAGGGTTCCTCGTGTTCATTTGCCATCCTGAGCTCAAATCGAGGGATGCCATTCCGAGCTCAACTCGAGGAATGTACGTGCTTAACCCCTATCCCGAGCTCAACTCAAGGGATACGTTCCGAGCTCAACTCGAGGAATGTACGTGCTTAACCCATATCCCGAGCTCAACTTAAGGGATACGTTCCGAGCTCAAATCAAGGAACCCAGCAATCTTACCTTTGAATCATCACCAAAAGTCTTGTAGAACACCTTACAAAGTCCAATAACTAGCACTTACAACAACCAAATCGCCTAGCGGGGTACACGTACCGCTAAGCGCTATCCGCTTCCAAACCGCCTGGCGGGGGATACGTACCGCCAGGCGCCAAGCGCCTCAAAATAATTACAAAGTCTGCAACAACCGCCTGGCAGAACCGTCCACACCGCCAGGTGGACGCTGCTTCAGAGGCCACTATTTCCACCGCTATCGCCTGGCGGAACCTTCCTGTCCGCCAGGTGCCACCAATTCCAGGACCCCACTAATCCTTCGCTACCGCCCGACGGTTCCAATATCCCCGCTAGGCGCTATACCAGTATTACTAGCTGTATTGGTCTTTTTGCACTTATCCATTTTGATATCCACTAGCATGCACTCTCACTTCAAAAAAAATGAATTTCCCTTATCGATCAGTGTGATACTACCTGATTTCACCCTCATGTGATTTCTCCACCCCATCATAGACACGGTTGGTTTCCTTAAACTCTTCATACTCATCTCACATATAATTTTTGCACCTCTTACCAGCTTATGACTAACATCTCCATTCATAGGTAGTAACCTATTAGGTTGATCCTTACCATACCACTACTATTTCATACCCTATATCTAATAGGCTATTGGTTTCTTATACGCATGTTGCTACTCTCGCTAATTCAACCCTCAATTCAACTAGCTAAAATTGGTGAAATATATACTAACCTATGTCAAGCATTTCCGCCCAAACCCAATTGTGATCACAGATTTCCCGTCATATATTTGTTCTCATTTTCTTCCCTTTCCAAGTTACTCATCAACTCCCAAGTTAATACCAAAAAGGATATTTTCACTATTCGTTCAATGTTGTCCTCCTTCAGGTTTACCATAGTATTCAAATCAGACCCAGCATACCCAAACATCTCAAGAGTGTTTCTGATCTCACGCCATCACTTGGCGGCGCTCTATAAATCGTCAGGCGGCACACCAGTTCTGGAACACATATCCAGTTCTGTTGCGTCAGTTACCCTATTCCCGCACCCTACTCTTTCTTACACATATTTCAGTCTGATACCCCTCTGTTTCAACCAGGCGCCTAATAACAATAGTACATTGATCAACTCTAACCATTTTCAGCTTAGATTACAGTTCAATTTCACAATAATTATCCATCTCTTTCAATTTTCCCAACTTGTTAACCCTAACATATCGTTTGCACTGTTCCATTAATTTCCACCAGTAATTACACTAATTTCAACGAATCACTATGTCAAATCATCCTTTAAGATCTAACCCGTGATTTTTCCCCGATCAGAATCATGCCAGAACGTGTAGAACAGTGGAAATCAAATCACAAATTCGCGTCGCCTGGCAGATTAACGAATACCGCTAGGCCTTTCATCCAGAAACAACCTAGAATTGATACAGGCTTTAAGTCGCCTGGCGGTACAGAGCCTCACCGCCAGGCGCTGCATCCAGAAACACAGAAAACACATGCAAAATGGATGAGCCGCCTGACAGCTATGTATAGCCCGCCAAGCAGTTTCTGGAAAATTTCCAGAATTTCAGCAGAAACACAGAGCAATTAACAACCATTCATAATTTACGTATAATGATCATACAATTCATACCAAAACATCATAGATTGGTTGAAAGGTCTGAAAGAGAACGTTGTTTTAGGGGGAATGATGCCAGTTGGTACTGGATTCAAAAGAATAATATACCGTTCAAAGCAAAGGCAATATAACAAGATTACCCCGGAAACAAAAAAAAGAATTTATGTGATACATCAAAATAATCTAGGATTTAAGAATTCCTAAAATAATGATTCTTATGATCATACAATTCATACCAAAACATCAAATGAACGTAAGAAACTCCCCTAACCTGGTTTTCCTTTACTTAAAGCTTTGGCGATTAAGATTTCTCCCTACACCAATTGCCTCCTTAGCCTTCTCTTAAATCTCAAATTTTCGTGCTCTCTTTTTGGGTATATTTTCCAGCTTGCAAAACCTTCTCTACTAACCCACTTTTTCCTTTTAAAGTGTGCCTAAAAACTAGGTGAACCCATCATCATTCTATTTCCAAATCAATGTCCCACCATTTAACCAATTCATGTTTCATGCTAACAATTATAATCCAACTATCATATTATTTCACAGCATGATTAACATATAATAAAATAATAACGAATAATAACACAAAATTGGCATACATAGGACTTGAACCTAAGTCCTCTAACACAATCAAAACACTCTCAACCACATGAGCTAGTACTTTTCCACATCATACTAATCATAATTTAATGTCATAAATAATTTTCCCACCCGTATTTATTTATTAATTAATTAAATTCCACGGATCTTACATACCGAAGGTGTTGACGGTCGTCAGCGTGGTTGCCCCCCTTTTCTCTTATTCTTCTCGTTTTTTCTATCACGCCACGTGGAGCTGCCTCCTCTTCTTTGAATCTCAAACCAGCCACTAACCATCATCAACGCGGTACCTATTTCGGCTAGCCACAGACATCGATGACGACGTCGATCACCAACGAAACTTTCATCAGTGGCAACACATTAAGTTCCTCCTTCTTCACCAAGACGCGAGCCCTAACACTAACTTCATTTCGCCCTTGCGCATCCACCTCTATTTGTCGCTGCCATTACCACAATAATATGATAGTTGGATTATAATTGTCAAGATCCTTGTCAGTAATGTCGAAGCCATCACAACCCTTGCAACCAGAGTCATTGTTATCACCATTTGAAATCTATACCCGTCGGCGACATTCTCTGTTTCGATTGAGAGTTGGCTATTTTATTTTTTTTATCTTGTGCAGGTGGAGGATAAAAATGAAATTATATAATGGGTTGGAATGAAGGTTCTAATGGCCGAATGGAGTGTTGTGGTAAGGGTTGAAGATGGGAGCCTAATGGTGATAGTAGTGATTCTGAAGGGACGGTGGATATAGAGTGCTTTCAGGATGGCAAGAGTTAGTGTGAATTTTGTAAAGAATGGTGAACTTGGAGGTAAGAAAATGAACCTTGTGTGCGTGTGCATTAAGCTTTGGGTTGGATGTTTATGTGTAAAATAGAGGGAGATGAATGGAGGGCAGATGAGGAAGATGTACATATGTTGTGTGTGAAAGGGGAGAGAAAAATGGATCTAGTGTGAATTACGGCGTAGGAATAAAAATGGAGAACGGAGATTAAAGTGGGAATGGTTTAGGTTCAAACTATGAAAGCATTGTGGGCTGTTGTTTTTGTGGGTTGGGAGTGAAAACAGAGAACATGCAGAGGAAAAAAAATGAAGGTGGTTGATGGAGGAATTGGTGAGAAGGTGAAAGTTATGAATGGATGATGATGCGCGAGAGCGTGGAAGGGAGTAAACAAAATAATAGTAGTGGGAAAAATAACACTCAATTCAAGCCAAGTTTAACTCATTCATTTGCATCACTCTCAAGCCATGGTGAAAGCTAAAAGAAGTTAGGGACACTTACCTTCATAATGAAAGCCAATGCATTGGTCACCTTGCTTCCTTTCCCCGCCTTCCTCCCCATGCAGGTGCTAGAAAGTTGTGTCGTTTTGAAAAACTATATATTTTTTCTTTTGGGAATGTGAGTATGATGAAGGTTATGAATGAATGGAGAGAAGAGTGGTTGAACCAAAGTGTCATACTTGAATGTGAACGAAGGTCCCCCGGAAAACCTCCTAGATGTTGTTTATTATTCTTGGAATAAAGAAAAGTTGGAAATGATATAGTGACACACCAATTCTTACAACTTCTTTGACAACCTGACGTGTCACTGCCACTTTCTATTTTATTTTATTTTTTATTTCAAAATCCACATTGGAGCCATCCATTTTTTGTGTAGTGGCATGGTGAGCTTCATCGCATTAGTGTTTGGGGGTTTTGCCGAAACTTATCGGGGTCCCTTTTTCTAGAGTAAGTTGTTGTTGAGTAAAGGTTTTTTTTTGCATTTTTCTTGTGATTAATACTTGTTGAGAAAGGGGTGGAAGATTGTGTTTTGTTGGGAATGTGGATTGTTTGGGTTATGGTTAATTTTTTTGTTGTTGTTAGTTTCTATCATTTCCGTTTCTGAAATTGTTCGTTTTCCTTTGAAAAGGCTTTTGGCTAAACTGGTATTTCGAAAAAAAAAAAATAGGTCTTGTGTATTTGTTTGTTGAACCAGAATATTTGATTGAGTGTTTGAATTCTGATTGTTGAGTGTGTTGTGATTTTGTTGTTGACATGAAGGTGTCACTGCCACTTTACATTATTATTTTTTATTTCAAAATTCACGTTGGTTCTGTTCTAAAGGCGAAAGGGTTTGGAAGACGATATACTCTTCCAAGAAAGTTTGAGTGCGAATCCCATTTTGAGGTGCATTCATCTTCTTCAATTGGTCTTCTTCTTCGTCACTTCGTGCAAAAATGTTGAAGGGGTATTGTTGTTGAAAATTGAAGGATCAACCAAGGAAATGTTTCAAGAGTCAAGCCATACGAACTCCATTTTTTACATACACAAGGAGAAAGCGCCACAATTAGAAGAAACTTGAATTACTTAATTTTATAGTGCTATGTTTGATAATGTATCGATGTTAAAAATATTTTATTTTTGTAATGTTTGAAGAGTATGATACATTAGTACTTGTCTTTTATGATGTTAAGTAAGGATTAATTATAAAAATGTTGAAGTGATATTGTTGGATAAAAGTACTTTTACTGCAATTATTTTATTAGTTTTAATGGACATGATACTTCATTAATCTAGTCCGAACGAAATGACCTAAGTACTTGCTTACTCATGAAATAATAAATTTTAACCCAATTGGAATGTGGTTTACACATAAATATTTTATGCTTGGCTAACCTCTAAAATGCCATTGTCATGCCTTCGGTCTCTGTTTTAAGATTAAATCATCAATCTCCACTTCCTTAAAGTTAGTCCAAGTTTCCCCTTTTTTGTGTTTTTTAAAATAAAGGTCCTTATATTTGGTGTTGATTTCCACTGTCCAGCATGCTTGCATACCCATGGCTATGTAAGTGCTAACCCATGGTATTGGTTTTGAACATGTGTGAAAGGATGTATAAAACCTCTTTCAATCTTCAATCTCTTGATTAGCAGTGGGGAGTATATGTGGGTCAGTCAAGAAATGTAATTTTTTCATACTAAAATCCACAACGTAATATGATTCATCCCCTAACTACGTGCCAACCCATGAGTTAATAACTACTAACCTACGTGCAATGCTTTGCACATGAATTTTTCTTTCTTTCATAACTTCAGTAGTGACACATTTATGCCTTTCATAATTCATGTCGTAAACTTAAATGTATTTGACATAAATTTTCAACGTTTCCTTGCTTGATCCTTCAATTTTCAGCAAAAATAGAACCAATGCAAATTTTGAAATAAAAATAAAATAAAATAGAAAGTGATAGTGACACATCAGTTTATGAGAGAAGTTGTAAGAATTGGTGGGTCTATATATCATTTTCCAAAATCTGTCCTTGTGAAAAGTGAAGGTTACGTGTTAAACGGTTTTGTAGATATTAATGAATTAATGTTGGTCATGGTGTGTAATGGCTAAGGGAATGGGCTATGATGCCTGGGAAGGCGGCGTGGGTTCCTCTTTTGTAAGGTTACAGGAGAGATTGATTTTATGAAGAAAAGGTGGATAAAGAAAAGTAGTGATTTGAATGTGAACCCTGAATGTGGTGTGATTTCTCTTTTCAATGAAAAGCCCCTCTTTTTTCCTTTTTTTTCAATTTCAGTGCAGGGAATGATGAATTGGTGAAGAAAAGGGACCATCAGAAGGAAGGTCGGTGCAATGGAAAATATTAAGGGGTATAAGTGACACGTGTCACTTTCTGAATGGTAGAGAAATTGAAAGGGTACAAATAGAAAAAAAGCATAGGAGTGTAGACAAAGCAAGGGACTATTAAACTATTAAAGAGGTAAAAGAGATTTGGCTCTTTATCTTTTTTTTTAATTGTATTTTATATTTTCCTTTTTCTTTGTTTTTTTTTTACTTTTTCCTTTGCTTTTTCAAATCCGTTTTTTTTTTCTATTTCTTAAATAATAAAAATGTAAAAATAAATATGAAGAAAATTGAAAATAAAATAAAAATAAATAAAATAAAAATAAAAGCAGATAAAAGGATGAAATAAAAAAAGTAAACTCAAAGTAAAATAAGATAAAATATATATATATATATATATATATATATATATATATATATATTATAATTTGGACAAAATTGGGTGTTGATACTTTCGAAGTCAGCACAAGCATCATTTGGTGCTTATTGGATCTCGTTGCTCATAAAATAGAAAGAATTATATTCTACATAGATGGCATGGATAAAGGACAGTTTGACCAAGTGCTTCTTTATGAGATGGATGTCATAAGATGAACATGCAAGTTTTGGGAAGCCATTTCAACTATCTTTTCATTGAAAGTCGGTCAACGAAAAAAGAAAATCAAGGAGGACAAAGCAAAAATCGACTTAGAAGCCTAGTAGATGATAACTACTTAGCCATGTGAACCTCAAAACTTTTGAGAGTAGTTCTAGAGAAGTTATTTGTAGTAAAGTGCAAATTTGATTTCAAATCGTGTAACAGTTCGGGGAATGATTAGAAAGTATAAATAAGTTTATTTTGTAGTTTACAAGGATGAAACAAATCATACATTCTGAAACGTTGTAAACAGGAAAATGTTAAACCAATGTTGATTATTGCAATTTGGATCACCATTTTCATTATTTTTTTTACAATTTTGTTTACTTTTCTCGATAATTCATTTTTTCTGCAAGGTACTTTAATTTATTATATTTTCATAAGTCATAACATCCATCTTTATATATACTTTCCACTTCATTCATTCATTTGTTATTGCATTCCATCTTCATTCTCACCGAAACCTTCAAAAGCAAACAAAAAGATTGACTTGATATGTGAGATCGTTGTAAAAATCCACGTAAGAAAAATCAAATTCATTAACCTTGTGTTTGAATAGAGCATTTCAACAATGCTTAGAAATTGAAATGCTTTGTATTTGAATTGCTTGTAATTAAATTCCATTCATTTTTTAAATAACTTGTTTGGATAAGGAAATTAAAATACCTTATATTTCAATTTCTTGTTTGAAAAAAAAAATTGAATTTATTGTGAGATAAAATTTAATTTTAACAATATTTATTTTACGCTTAATTATGTTTTGAGTTCATTTGGAAACATGCTCGACAACCCATATGGGTCGGGAAGACCCAACTACGCAACCGAATTGGTTAGACACGACGACCCACCAGAGCTGGACCGACTGGGAAGCCTAGACAGGCTGGGTGGCCCGATGATCTAGAGGCCTGACGGCCCATACTGCACGATTGTACCCGAACGAGGCCCGAGGAGTTGAACGAGCCCGACAATCCAGACGGGGCCGAATACCCGGACGAGGCAGAGTACTAGGACAGGTCCGAATACCCGGACGGGTTCGACGACCTGGACAGGCCCGTACACCCAGACGAGCCCAAAGACCCGGACTGGTCCGACGACTAGGATGGGCTCGAGGACCCGGATGGACCTGACGACCTGGATAGACCCGATGACCTAGACGGGCCCGAGACTCGAACGGGTCCGACAACTCGTACGAGCCCTTTCAAACCGTCGGGTCCGTCCGGATAGTCTTGCCTGTACGAGTCATCGGGCCCATCTGGATCGTAGGGACCGTTTGGGTCATCGGGCCCGTCCGGGTCATCGTTCTCGTGTGGGTCATCGGGCCCGTCTGGGTCGTCAGGCCTGTTTGGGTCATTAGATGTGTCCAAGTCTTTAGGGCCATCCGAGTCGTCGGGCCCGTCCAGGTCCTCGGGCCCATCCTAGTTGTCAGACCTGTCCGAGTCTTCAGACCCATATGGGTGTACGGGCCCCAATGATTTGGAAGGGCCCGTCTGGGTCGTCGGGTTTGTCTAGGTCGTCAGGCTCGTCCGGGCTGTGTGGCCCGTCTAGGTCGTCAGGCCCGTCCGGATCATCGGGCTCGTCTGGATCGTCGGGCCCGTTTGGGTCATCCAACATGTTTGGGTCATCAGGCCCGTTTGGGTCGTCAGGCCCGTCTGGTTCGTCGGCCCTGTTCGGGTCGTCGAGCACGTTCGGGTCTGTTCGGGTCGTCGAGCACGTCTGGGTCGTCGTGCCTGTCCGGATCGTCTAGAATGTGAAGTTGAGTGAGAAGAATTTCAAATTCCACCTATTTTGAGGGTATTTGAATTTATACTAATTTAGGTGATTGAAATCCTTCCAAAAAAATGCTTGCATTAGAAATGCTTTTTAATTTCTCTATCCAAACAAAACATTTCATTACAAAGAAATCTAAATTCTTCAAAAAAATAAATTGCTTCACTAAATACTCTATCCAAACACACTCTGAGCGTAGGGATGAAATTAGTACACAAATTTGATATTTCTTTGATCATATTAATGTTTTGCATCGATATTGAAACATAAAACAACAACTTAGTTAAAATTGAAAAACTGAGTGTTTGTTAATTTTTTAAACAAAAGATCACAAAAGATATTTAGTTGTATAAAGAATCAATCAAACTAAATCCACGAGAAACACTCATATAACAAATAAAAGTAATTATTTTTGAAAAAAAAAGATAAAATGACAAGTATATTAAGAAAATCACAATCGCATTTAAACCTTAAATTATACTAAAAAAAGTTAATATATGAAAATTCTATAAATTAATTTCAACTTAGATAGACTATTATTTTTTATTTATTTCACGCTTCTAAAGATGTTTATCTAGAAATTTACCTAACCATATCCTTAATCTCAACCTAAAAAAAAAAAAGAAAAAAAGCACGTTCGAACCTAAAATTCATTTTCTTCAACATCCTCTCTGTTTGGCAACGTTTTCGATGCAAAGGGGAGAACCTCCACCCCCTCCTCACGCACATGGCATGCTCCAAGTTATTGAAAAATCATTTAAAAACAATACAACACGTCAGCGCCATCGTTAGTTATACTTATCATAATCATCGTCTTCATCATCATCATCTTACAACTCTCCCACCTTAACACGACACCGTTTCTTTCCCTTCACCATCAGCCGCAACACATAGCAATTTTCTGCGCCACCCGCACCCTTCAGCCATGGCCGCTCGCGCGTTGCTCGGAGTGATCAAGAAACGCGCCGTTTCGTGTCCCGCATTCCGCGGCCACTACACTTTTCGACACGTAACTATTCATACCAAAAAAACAAAAATGAGAGCTATTTTAGATTCATTTCTTTTTTCTGTTTGTTATGCAATTCATTGTGGTGGTGGTGTCGTAGGGTAGCACGCTCGTTGTGGCGGAACACGAAGGTGGCGTTATCAAACCCCCTTCTCTCTCTGCACTTGCCGCTGCCACGTGTCTTCCCGACACTGACTCTTCCGTTTCGGTGCTCTTGGCTGGTTCCGGTCCTTCTCTTCATCAAGCTGCTTCACACGCTGCTTCGTCCTACCCTTCAATCTCCAAGGTAACCCAAACGTTTTTTTTAAAAAAAAAATGTAATTAGGACATTTTTTTTTTATACAAATTAATTCTTAAAATTAACTACCAGCTCCAAGTGGTTCTAAGTTAACCAACGGTTTGTAGTTCAAGAGTATTATACTGTTATATTTTTTTAAAGTAAAAAAATAGTAATACAATTGTTTTTTAAGGAGATAGTTTTGCGGTCAACAATAGTTTTATTTAAATTGAACAAGTTTGTCTATGAAAAAAACTATATCAGTGATTTACAAAAAAAGAATGAATCCCTGGGTTTATATATTTAAGGGGTGTTTGGGAAAGCTTATTTTTTAGATGATGAAGGGCTGTTTGGATGAGCTTCTGTATTAGAACTTTTAGGAGAAAAAAATATAAAGAAAAAAGAAATTAACTTCTTATGCATTAGCTTGCTTTAGAATCTCTATCACACGGTTTTTTCAAATTTTTATTTTTAACTCGTGCATAAACTAATTTTAACAGAAAAGTTAATTTCACTTTTTTTTGTATTTTTTTTTTCTTTAGCAAGTCTTTAAAGAGAAGAAGCTTGTCCAAATAAACCTTACTTGTTTTTATTTTTACTGGAACTTTCTCTTAAAAATGACTGGTTCTTTGAAATAAGTAATATTTTGCAAATATGCTTAAGATGATTTGGGATTCATTCATGTTTTGGTTTGGATATTTGTGTTGAGCTTGAAATGGTGATAAGGGGAAAGGAAATGCTGATTTTGTTATTGAGAAGGGGTGTGGGTTATGTTTGTGAAGATATATGTTGGAAAGGAAGGTTGAGTTTCAGGATTTTGATGGCTAGTGTGGGTGTGCTGCTTCTGGTGTAGGTGCTGGTAGCAGATTCCGATAAATTCAAAGACCCTCTGGCAGAGCCCTGGGCTAAATTAGTTCATTTGGTTCAGCAGAGTGGTGGTTACTCTCACATATTTGCTGCTGCAAATTCTTTTGGGAAAAACATAATGCCACGTGCCGCTGCTCTTTTAGATGTTTCTCCAATTACTGATGTTACTGGAATTTCTGATTCCAATACTTTTGTAAGGTACGATGTGCTGTGTTTTCTTTTTCATGTTTTAATAACTAGAACCTGGCTGTTTGCTGCAAATTGTGATGCTGGTCACCTACTATTAAATCTTTCATGGATGGATTGTTTGTACTGCTAGCTTATCTTGTACTTTTTGGTAGCATGAATTGTTGCTTTTATTTTGTAAATTTCATGCTATTGGTTGCTTGCCGGTTGACCAAGATTCCCTGTTGGGTATTGTCATCATGTGAGGTATTGACTGTTTAAGCCATTGTAATGATGGGGCCATAGTACTGTTATTCTAGCCTTTGCAATGCTGCACTCATGTTCATATCATGGATTTCGTGGAAGATCTCTCTGATTTTGGACTGTATCTAAAAAGGAACTTTTTTGCCATTTAGTCCACTCCAATGTATAGCATGCTTCTGAATTTTTAAGGCTTTTACAGTATGAATGATAAAATTACCACAGATGCATCAGATTCTTAATCTTCATTACTGTCTTATATTATGCGTGATTGGAAAGATTATTTGCGTAACAATATTAGAAATGCCAGGCTGGGAAGATTAACTTTTGCTGCCTTAGCTATGAACCTCAGCATGTTTCACTTGGTCACAGTTTTATTATAATCGACTTTTCTTCAGCTCAGTAATCAATGCTGTTAATAGTTTTATCATTCATTTTTTTTTTCATGATTATTAAAAGTATTTATAAACAAAGCATTGACTGCTTAGAGATCTTATAGTAAATTGAAGTCCATAGAGAGTGAGTAGACAGCTGAAAAACTTGGATTATCTTGGACTTTTGAATTCTGGGAAGGTATTGCAATCAGAGTACATATGCTATGGATAACTTCAGGCTGTGGATAATAAGACATCAGAATAGATGTGAGCTAGTGATAATCCTGATTCGTAGGTGTGACTGAAGTGATACAGTATGGATGGTGGTTCATGCATTTAAGGAATTTTTTTTCTTGAAATGGACCTCTGCTGCAATTATCTTAGTCTTAAATTTAAAATAAATGAGTTTGCATGTGGTAAGGCGTTTATAGTTAAGAGATAGGGATATATCTCTTTTTCCTTTTTGTTGCTTTAGCAGCTGATTATTCACACTTCTTGTAATTGAGTAATTCATTATGATCCTGCTTCTATCTCAAGTATGAATACATGATGGGTTCTTTTTCTAACTAAATGTGAGATTTTGATTTCTTGTATAGGCCAATATATGCTGGAAATGCACTTTGTACTGTTCGATATACTGGTGCCAGTCCTTGTATATTAACAATTAGATCCACGTCTTTTCCTGCTCTTCAGAAGTCAGTTGACTCTAATGAGGCTTCAATATCCCAGGTTGACCTTTCAACCTTGGACGAAGGTCTGTTATTTTGTTTCTGGTGCATGGACATTTTATTTTATGGAAAATTGAAAAAGACAAAAGTACACTTTTGTTGTGAATAGGGGATTATTGGGATAAAAATATTAACATCTCTATAGTAATTAGAAAAAATATTTTAGCTGATTTCTATTTCCTTTTTTAAGAGTGTGATTGTTACAAATAGAGGAGTTGAGAATATTATTGGAATTGTAATTAATAAAATATTTCTTTCTTCTCTCTCATTATTCAAGTTGGTATAGAGTTCCCGATCTTGGGATTCTGTTATTGATGTCATCACTGCTGCTGACTAGGGGAAACAACCAGTGTCGTAGCTGTCCTCCTCAAAGAGAGTGGTGAAAGTTTGTGTTTTTTTCTTAATGGATAAGGTGAAATTTACTTCTATGGGTCTCAATGGCCTTCAAAATGTGGCGAGTCCCTATTGGTTTCGTGGGTTAAATTATTGACAGTGGAGTAACATTTGAAGGACTCTAAAAGGACGATCAAGATTAGACCACATTAATGGTGGAGGACTAAGACGAAATGACCCTAATTTTGAGATTTGGGATAATGAACATTCACTAATCAAGACCTGGATGTAGCATTGCATGGTCCTTGAGATAAGGCAAAATTATATGCTTTATCTTCTGCTAAAGAATTGGAATGACCTAAATATGCTTTGAGAAAGGACTTTTCTTTTGTTATGACATTGAAAGAGGAAGAATCTTTCAAAATTTCTGCATGGTCTGAGTCATGAATATGACCCAATGAGGGTACAAATTCTAGGGAAAGAAAAAATTCTCTCTATCAAAAGGGCTCTTTATTGTCAAGGTAGAAGAGACTTGGAGGGTTGTCATTCTTAATGATGGAACCTCCAACATAAGCTCTACCATGACAATAGAAAAGGTTTGTTGGATCAAGTGTTTACTAATTGGCTGCAAGCTATAGCTCATAGTCAAAATACAACTCTTTCTACTTTAGAGTGTAGCAACCCAAGCACTACAATTCAATTGTGACTTGATCTACTTGGCCTACGCCATGAAATAAGTGATGCAACTGCAACAATCTCCCCTCATCAATTGTTCGCTAGGGATTGAATTCTTCAATTATGTTTTGGCCCACTTGGCTTACACTGTGGGACAACAAATGCAACTTGCAACAATTTTTCCCTTAACAATAGTCCTACTAGAATTTGAACTCATAACCTTGACTTTGATACCGGTTATTGTATTAAGTGTTTACCATCAGGCCAAAAGTTATAGCTTCGAATTAGAGTGCACCATGATTTGATTGTAACTTTTAAGAGCGTAGTAGCCTAAACACTATGATTTGATTGTAACTTGACTCATTTGTTTGATCTACACCACGGGATAATTAATGCCACTTCCAATAACGGGGTTGTCAAGGGATCAAACACTAGAGGAAAGTCTACTACAAAAGGCAACCAAGTAGAATATTATTCATACAGTCAAAGATATGGGCATACTAAAGAAACTTTGCTTCAAACTCCATGAGAGAGACGAAGTACTAGAATGCATAGGAAGCAACCTCACAAAAATGGGTAGGTAAAACTATTTTAGAATGCGAAGAAGCAAACAACCAAATGTTCCTTCTCAACTAGAGTAATGATGGAATCAATGATTGGATTGTGTACCTTGTCCATGAGGTAAGAGTTCTTTCAATACAATTGGGCATGTACCTCAAAATATTTTGATTCTTGATACAAGAACAACATATCACAGGACTCTTTTTCTTTTTCCTTTGCTTTTCAATTCATATGTTAAAATCAATAAAGAACAACTCATCACTGTTGCAAATGGTGATAGTATACTCATGCAGATTTGGGAATATAATATTAAAATCATCTATTGAAGTAATGCATGTTTTATATGTCCCGTAACTGACCAATTTATCTTACCTCTATACAAAAATTTACAAAAAATTTAATTGTTCAATATTGTTTCTCTCCTTTTACTATGTCTTCTAGGACCTTGCCCCGAGGAAGATGATTGTAGTTGTTGAGGAGCAAAATGGGTTGTGTTAGAGTCCAATGACCTAAACAAAAGAAGAGAAGTCGTAAGTCAAAGAGCAATAACAAAATCATGGGCAAATTCCTAAGTATGGCTTCATCATAGAAAACTTGGACATCCCTCATTTAGTGTTATCAAATCTTTGTTCCTTCATTTGTTTACAAAAGAGTCTATTCAATCTTTGAATCTTGAGAGAGATCTAGTAGTTACAATCCGTGTCCCTTGAGGACTTCAATTAGCAAACATCTTCACTAAGGAACTTCTTCAAGGAAGATTCCAATATCTTGTAGGCAAGTTGAGAATGATCAATATTTAGTTACCAGCTTGAAGGAGAGGATTGTGAAAGATTACTGGGATAAAAATATCTTAATATCTCTATGGTTATTAGGAAATATATTTCTAAAATCTGCACATTCATTTCAGCTTATTTTCATTTTCTTTTTCAAGAGGGTTATTGCTATAAATAGAGAAGTTGAGAATGTAATTATCAAATTATAACTAATAAAATATTTACTCTCTCTCTCTATATTATCCATTGATAATACAAATCCTGCTTGGATGCTAAAAGAGCAATAGTTTAATAATATCACATATAATTAGTCTTAGTCATCTATATCTCTGTTTGATCAATTACCACTTTGAGACTTAGGTACTTGAATCTCCATCTTTGTGAAAGAATCTTAAATTGTTCTCTTTCGTTGGGCAGATCTGGGAAGGTCTGCATATATATCACAAAGTTCTCAGGATGATGAACGACCAGATCTTGGGAACGCACGGATTGTAGTTACTGGTGGCCGAGCACTAAAGAGCGCTGAGAACTTCAAATTGATAGAAGCTCTTGCCGAGAAACTTGGTGCTGCTGGTATTATTTTCTATATATGCTATTACGACAGTTATTTTAATGGCTACAGACTTGTTATTTCTGTTTTTGCAGGATTCATATGCTTCCTGATTTAAATTCCTAGGTTATTGATAGGATGGAAAATCTCTTGGTATCTAAATCCTTGTCTTTACAGATGATGGCTGGTTTCACTGTCATCAGCTTTTACATTTTATTCTGTTATATGAATTAAGTAGAATCTGCTAACTTCGTTCTCCCTTGCATAGTTGGTGCCACTCGTGCTGCCGTGGATGCAGGATATGTTCCTAATGAACTCCAGGTGACAATTTTACTTCCTTTCAAGATTAACCTCCGACCACACATATTCTTGCACACACGAAAGCAAAGCTGAACAAGAAAAGAAATAATATAGTCTCATATTCCCCTTTTTACAGCATTGGCTCCCCGGATTACTCTGCTAATGCAACAGAGACAGAATTTTAGAGTTCACATTTCAATTGAATGCATTGAATGACGAACATACACTTTTTTGTTTTGTATACATGCGTGTAATGGGCGTTGGATTGAATCTCAGTGGGCACTTTAACTTCTATTCATGACATAATATAGTGTTCTCATGTCCATGTTTCCTTTTGAAATTTGATATGTAGGTAGGGCAAACTGGAAAGATAGTTGCCCCTGAGCTCTATATGGCTTTTGGTGTATCTGGAGCTATTCAACACTTGGCAGGGATGAGGGATTCCAAAGTCATTGTTGCTGTGAACAATGATGCCGATGCTCCTATATTTCAGGTAATGGCTCTCTTTTAAATTGATCAAGCCACTCTCTATTTCAAAGTAATTGCCACTAAAGAAGTTTTACACTGTTTCTAATTTTCAGTTGCTTTAAAAAAACCAAAAGAGGTGAGTAATGAGAGAGCGCATTAATGTAGTGTAAATCCTAAAATACTGAAATTAGGAGTTTCTGATGATGAGTTTCTTAAGCAAAATTTTAAATGAAAACAAAAACAAATTTAAGATAGAGAGTATTTAAGGTGAATGAAACTTATACACTATATTGGCCACAAACCATTGGAAGAAGAAAACCGTTTTGACTAATTTATGTGATGTGTGTTGAATTGCAGGTCGCCGATTATGGACTTGTTGGAGATCTGTTTGAGGTGATACCAGAGTTACTGGAGAAGCTTCCTGAGAAAAAGTAAAAAGCGTAACACATGCGTCTGTATATGTACTGTATGGTTGCAGAATGTATCATTCTTGGAACCTCAAAATTGCATTTGTTTAAATAAGAAGAAAATGAGGTTTATACATGGACTACTGCAATATATCCGATACAAATAGTACTAAAACCACTTCACGTATTTACCAAACACGTATTGGGATGAAAAGGAGCATAGAATACTTTATCTCCAAATGAATTTTTGCTGAAATTAATTGAAAAAAAATGTTACCAAACCTATGAGATATCAACTTTAGTCAAGTAGTCTTAACATGAATTTGAGAAGTAGAGTATAAAGAATTTTAATTTCTTATTTTTTTATAGTAAAATTTAAACTTATATAACTTTTAATAATTAAATTAATTTTTATAATTTTTTAAGGTATTTTTTTATTAAACATCATTTTTGGTGGAGCATTGTAAATTTTTATGAAGATAACTTATTCTTTTTAGATTACGTCCAAATACACGGTAGAGTTTCTTGAAATAACATAATATTACGTTCTTTTAGCAAATATGCTAATTTTAGAGAGTTAATTTGTAGTCATCAATACGATGAAGAGAGTGTAAGAGAAGATGAGTTGTTATTATGTTTTTTAATGGTTAAATCATTTCAGAGGTCTCTATTTTTGTTGCGAAATCTCAAGTAGGTTCCTCCATTTTTATTTGACTCAATTGAATTTCTATTTTTGAGAATCCGTTGCAATCAGTTTCTGTCTGTTAGTTGTTCAGTAACGGTGTTAATTATGTATCACATGTGGTTTTTTTGATTTTTTTTAATTTTTTTTTAATTTTTTTAATATTTTTTAAAAATAAAAAATAAAATTGTCACATGTCAATCTGTCATTGTGCCACGTGGAAGAAACGATGTAGTGCCACGTGTCACTATTGGATGTCAAAAGTCTCAATGTAGTCTCTGTATTTGTTATTTTGTCTCAATCTGGTCCCAATTTTTTTAAAACTGAATCAATTTCATCCCTATATCAAATTTAGTTTTTATATAAATTTACAATGGTATTTTTATTATAATTGATATTTTTAACAAAATTAAGTTTATTTAAATGTATATTTTGCATTGAACTTTATTTAAATATTGTTTCAAATATTTATATTTCAATAATTTATAGATAGACAAATGTTAGAATTGTTATAATTTTTTTTAAAATTTTATATTTGAATTTATAAAGTTTTTATTTTTAAAGCAACTCTAACATTTATCTTTAAATTATGTATATATAAATATTTAAAATAAAATTTAAATAAATATCAGTGAAAAATATACATTTAAATAAATTTAATTTTGTTAAAAATATCAACTATAATAAAAATACCATTGTAAAATTTATATAAAATTTAAATTTGATACAAGATGAAATTGATTCAGTTTTAACAAAATTGGGACCAAATTAAGACAAAATAACAAATATAGGGACTACATTGAGACTTTTTGCATTCAATAGTGACACGTGGCACTACCACATCACATTGTCTCTACCACGTGGCACAATGTTAGATTGACACGTGGTAATTTTATTTTTTTTTTAAAAATTATAAAAAAAATTAAAAATTAAAAAAAAAATTAAAAAAAATTAAAAAAACCACGTGCTGACACGTGGCACATAATTAGCACCGTCACTGGACAACTAACGGAAAGGAACTGATTGCAACGAATTTTCAAAAATAGGAACTCAATTGAGTCAAATAAAAATAAGGGGACCTACTTGAGATTTCGCTACAAAAATGGGGACCTCTGGAATGATTTAACCTTTTTTAATCATGATAAGTTGTAAATAATAGGTTTAAATGCTTTTTTATCAAGTTTGTTTAATTTGTTTTTTTTCCTTTTTTTTGCGTTCAATTTGGTCCTTGATTTGTTAAATTATATCTAATTTTGTTTTTTTTTGTTGATGTCGTTTAAATTGAAAACGACAAAGTGTACATGTCGACACTGTAGACCATTTTAGTTATGATTGCTTTACTCATGACGGTTTGTGTTTTGTTCAAATAATTCCATAGTTTTAGTTAAATTTGTTCAATTTAGTTTCATCCTCCACTTCATTACCATTTATCTCCACCACTTCATCATGACCCTCAGTATCATTCTTTCATTACCTTTACCTTCCATTTCATGACACTTCACCACTGTCACCGCCACCATTACCGCTGACAAATAAACTCGTCCCCGTAGGTATTGTCATAACTCGTCCCCATTTTGATTGGGAATCCCTGTATTAACAGGGTATGAGTATGGAGAATCCCCGACTATTTCAATTGGGTATAGGGATGTGCATGAAGATGTACATATCTGCCCCGTCCTCGTCCCTGTACCTGCCATAATACCCTTCCCTATCATATTCTCATATCCATTTAAATTATTATTATTATTATTATTATTATTATTATTATTATTATTATTATTATTATATACTACTACAAACTTTCTATTTTTTATTTCTTTTAATTGTTTGGTTTGTCATAAAATTCATTTGCATCTCCAATATATTTTTTATTTTATCCTAACCTTTATGCAATTATGTTCAAATGATATATGTCATTTAAATAATTTTGTCTCACATTTGAATACTTCTATTTTTTTTAATATTTTTATGTATTTATATTTTCCTTTAACATGAAAATTTTTAACACTCTTAATTTAAGTGTTCTATAGCATAACCTTTCATTTACTAGGTAATATAAAAAATTTTATCTTCTTTACTCTATTATTACTAATTTTTGTTTCATTTGAAAAACTATTTTTGTTTCGCTAAAATAACTTTCTTTATTTCTCAACCATTGATTATGTTGATATTTAAAAAGTTTTCTTAGATCTCTAAAGTATTTTTCATTTTATCATACCCTTAATTAGACATTTGTTTTTCTTTGTGTGATTCCATTCAACAGTCTATCAAATTGTTTCTAAGACACAAATTTGATAATTATTTAATACTTTTATTTGTTGTTTGTTTTTATCATGAAGAATACTATTTTGATATATTTTATATAATTATTTTTTATTTTCTAACTCATTATCATACTGTAATTTTGTCACTATAATTGTATAAATAAATTTTATTTACTATAATATAAAATTTAATGTAATTACCATAAATTTCTTTTTATCACCATCCAACATATATTGAAGTTGAAAAAGAAATACTATCTATGTTAAAATTTTATTATTATTAGTTTAATCTTTGTTCTTTGCGTGATTTTGATCAAGTGACGTATTATAACTTTTATTAGTGTATAAAAAAGATTTGTTAGAATTTAAAAAATTGAACTAAAAAGACCTTTAAAATATATTTTAATTTGAATATTTGTTTTTCTTTTATACTTTTTAAGAATATTTTAAATTTTATCAACTACGTTTCATTAATGTTTGCAAATTTAATAAATGTTTTGATTCTCATAAAATTTTATTTGATATTCTAATTTGAAATGTATACAATTATAATTTCATTTTAATCGAAGAACCAACCCTCCTCTTAATATTAAATATTTGATGATTTATATTTCCTTTACCGTAATTTTTTATTATTTCATAAAAATTAATTAATTAATATTGAAATAGTAAGAAAGTGGGTACAAATATGGGTACAAGTATATACCCTTTACTTGATGGGTATGAGAATGAGACAAAAGTTTGATACCTGTTGGGTTTGGGCATGAGGATGAAGATGAAATTTTTCGATAGGAATGAGTATGGAATAACGAAACACATATCTGCCCCGCCCCATTGCCATCCCTAGCCACCATTGTCGTTGCCACCATCACAACCAAACTAAAACCACCACTATTATCCTCAACCACCACTACCACAACGACAACCACCACCACACTAAAATCATTGCCACTACCAAACTAAACCCACAATCACCACCACATTAAAACAATAACCACCACCACAACCACCCTACAACCACTAACATAACCACCCTTACAACCACCACCACCACCACACACTACTGCATTTACTAGCTTCAGTAACATTGGCTTAGTTACATTTACTAAAAGTGTTATTGTATATATACTATGGTAACATTTTCTTAAAAATGTTACTATATATACTATGGTAATATTTTCTTAAAAATGTTACTGAAAATAATATTAAAGTAATATTATAACATTTTTAAAAACATCATAAAAAACCAACGACTAGAAGATCTACAATCTCCTCCTTTCAACAGAGAATAGGAAGGAAGGTGTCGTTTTTCATGGTTTACCGAATGGTGAATCTTGTTGAGAGGTAGTAAAACCAATCTTTAGTTGTATCTTGTAGAGTAAAAGGAATTTTTTTTTATCTTTAAGTTCTCTAACGAAGAATTGGGAGGTGTCATGTTTTCACATAACATATGGAATTCTTTTAAATGTTTATGAGGATCTTAACCTACTATCCATGGAATTTTTGCAAAGACTATACTAGACTCAATTGTAGTTCACACTCATCATCTAGGTCATTAGAGGTGGCTAAATGTCTAATGGTTCTTTCCCCCATGGTGTTTGGGTTTGGGTTAGGAAAAGGATCAGAGAATATATTTATCACCAGTCCTTATGACGGTGGTTTAGTTTTAGTGGTGGCCTTAGTTGATGAAGAAATCCCCTTAGTAGAACAACCAAATTGTAATCTTTTGCGCAATTTATGCAAGTTTCACTCAACTTCTGGGTCAATTTGATGAAGTTCACTTGAGTTGGCTCGAGTCATGAACTACATACTCCACTAAAGATTTTCACTATTTTTTATTTCTGCATTTTTTTTTTCTTTTTTCTTTTTGTTCTTATTTTAGAGAAAGGTTTCTAAAAAGAAATAGGTTAAGATGTTGTGAGTTTTACTGCTAGGAAAGAAAGGTTTGTCAAATGGACAACTTAAGTACCAAGTCTTTCCTTGGTTAAGTATCCTCAACTAGTCTAAACATTTTCTCAAAAGAAATCCTTAATTAAGAACAAAAAATTGTGGATGCTAATTTTGAACAAATAAAATAGCTAAAGATTAAAAACCTAGATTAAATGTATAAGCATTATTAAACACATAAAAATAAAGAAGAAAAATTTACTAATTAAAATAAAAGAAAAAAACCCAAAATATTAATAATACTAACTGTGTTCTCCAACAATGATGTCAAATTTGATAAGTTCTTGTTGACACTATGAAATTAATACTACTTAAATATAGAAACTTCAATATTTCTATGATAGTAGCTAAAAGATTAGAAAGGGCAAACTAACCCAAAATCGTCTCCGAACAAACAAAAAATTGATTTCTGACAAATTAATTCTTATAAACCTGCACTAATAGTTAGGAAAACACAATACAAATAATAAAAGGGAAAGGTAAATAAAATAAAGAACTAACCTAAAACTAAAGTCAAACACACGCCTAATGCAATTAAAATGAATAAAAGTGAATGAGATGCAAAAATATGCAAAAGATTATATGCCTAAAAATCAAGAAAGAATCACCTAACCTTGTGTTTGGATAGAGCATTTCAACAATGCTCAGAAATGATAATGCTTTGTATTTTAATTGCTTGCAATTAAATTCCCTTCATTTTCTAAATAACTTGTTTCGATAAAAAAAATTAAAATACCTTACATTTCAATTTCTTGTTTGGAAAAAACAATTGAATTTCTTGTGAGATAAAATTTAATTTTTACAATATTTATTTTAGGCTTAATCATGTTTTGACTTCATGATAAATTGGAAACGAGCTCGGCGACCTAAATGGGCCGGGTTGACCTGACTACCCAACCAGATTGGTCCGACGCGACGACCTAGATAGGATAGGCTAGTCGAGAAACCCAGACAGGCCGAGTCAGCCCGATGATCCAAACAGGCCTAACCGTCCATACAGGCTACACATGTCTTGGTTTTCGAGCTTGCCCGGCCCGTCTAGGTCACCATGCCCTTTTCGATCGTCAAGTCTATGGACCAATTTGTGCTGTCAGGCCTGATGAAGGATTATGTTTTTTCCTTTTAAGATTATTGAATATGGTGTGAGTTGATTAAGAAAGCTAAGTGAAATCCCCACTGGACATTAAGATAGCAAGCTATCTAGATGTGAAGGTTCCTTTCACAAAGCACAAGAGAAGAAGATGATGGATTGATTCAAAACAAAAAGGAAATGGAGGCACATAAACCATAGAAAACCAAGAACAATTAAAGGAAGAAGAAAACATAAAATGGAAAGGAAAGAAATGGTAAAAATGTGAGAAGCACGCCACTACAAGGCTAGGCTAGAAGCCATGGCAACCT
>Ga0214544_1002389_pt1 | contig 39536 bp, 17 predicted proteins | sample CNSS3metaG_FD_160074 | JGI IMG/M metagenome (GOLD analysis project Ga0214544, IMG submission 160074) | Root nodule microbial communities from cowpea collected in UCLA plant growth center, Los Angeles, California, USA - CNSS3 | ecosystem: Host-associated > Plants > Roots > Nodule | place: USA...
TGTGTCTCTAAGACTGGTTATGGACCAACATGGAAGGTAATGAAATTAACACTTTTACTTAGATATTTTAATTAAGTGATTGTTAGAAATTTTTACTGAACTCCTTATGTTTTAAGGCTCTTCTAGACTAAATTGGACAACATGAAACTTTATACAATGTTGCAAAAGGTGGACATTGATGAAGTTAGTAATTTCTTTAATATTTTATTCAAAAATAAACTATAATATAAATTGGTAGTGATTTTTTATTTGTTTGTTTTTCAAGAATCAATCAGAGAAAGGTGACTTGTTGATCCAAAAAATAATTATGGTTAAATAATTATTTTTTTAAATATTTTTGTAAATACCTGCGGGTACCCGTGGATACCCGCAGATATGAAAAAAATAGATGGGTACCCGCATAACGGATACCCGACGGATATGGGTACGGGTACGAGGCGAATATTTATTCAGTGGGTAGGGTACGGGGGAACTACTACCCGTACCCTACCCGCCCCGTTGACATTCCCAGTACAGAATTCTATTTATGTTGAATTTATGATGGTCATTTATGCTTTGGAGCATGCTTAGAGGGAGAGCTTTCAAAAGTTTTGGTTGGAAAAATGATTCTTTTTTAATCTGTCACGGTTTTTTTGTTTGCATATGCAGTTTAAAGTTACTCATGTTTTTCGTGAAGGAAATCATTGTGCTGATAAGATAACTAATCTAGCTTTGATTCATGGATAACAATATAAGTGGTTTAATGTTTTACCTCCATGTATTATTTAAATTTTTTTCATAATTGGTATAGTTTGTCTATGTTTCGTGAAGTGTAATTTTTATCATAGGTGTGGTGTGGTTCCCCATGTTTTTGTATTTTTATTTTATCTTTTTAATAAATTTCCTTGTGATGGCCAACTATTGTTAGGTTTTGGGTGTCAAAATAGCTTTGATGTCAAAGTTCATGGTGATACCTAATATGATCTTATTTGAAAATGTGATGACAACACGTAAAAATTTTTAATCACAATCACTCTTAGGTTTAAGTTTAATTTAAGCCGAATTCATCTCTGCAAGAATAGCAAAAGTGGAAAAAGGTAGTGCAATCAAAAACAAAAAATATATAAAAATTTATACAATTTTATGATTTTCTACTATCATTCTTACTCATTATATTATACTACGATTTTATAATTTAAATATTAATTTTGACTACTTGCTCACAGTACATCGACTACACATTGGTTGTGTCAATTAATACTAATTAATTTCTTTTAATTCTTAGAACTCACAGTAGTTATTTTTAGATACAACATATAATCTATAAAGGAAACAAATTAACTAGTTAATGTAAATATTTATATTAAGAACCAATTCAAAAATATCTTTCCGAAACATAAAAGTATATTTGGAATGAGTATTATAGAATGTAATTCTGAATCTGAAAATGTCTTCCCCGATACACATATTTTAGCAAATAAAAACATATTCTGACACCCAATAAAAAATTATTTGTATTATGTGTTTAGAAAGATATTTTCAGACATGAAAATATATTTGGAAACATTCACTCTGAAATATATTAAAAAAAAAAGGTGTAGGGTAAATTTTATCTTCCTAAACACTCAATCCGGATTTTATGTATAATCTTATTCTCCTCTCTACCTCTCCTCTATCTTCTTCTCCAATACCCTATTTATTGGCCATTTTATTTCCCAATGCCCTTTATTAAGAAGAATGGAGGATGAGGAAGATGATGGTGTTTTGGGGTGGTGATGGAAGGGTTAAGAATGGTGGTGACGGAGAGGTTGAAAAAAGTCATGTGTGGAAATAAAGGAAGAAACAAATAAAGATTGTGAATGGCGTGGAGGATGAGACTTGATGATTTGAGTGGAAGAAGGGTGGTGAAGACGAAGGTGGAGGGTGATGGAAGATGATGGAAGAAGAGGATAAAAATGTAATTCTATCAAGTTAATGGAGGTGCAAGAAGAAAAAAAGAGACATGCCGAAGGAGCCTATAAAGTGTAACAAAAAAGATCTTTCCTCTCCCATATCCTATGAAAAGAAAATGAAAAATCTTCAGAAGTCCAGAAAAGGCGATTTTAAAATTTTATAAAAGAAAAAACGGAATGTTTCGGTACAAAGTATCTTTGATATTAAAACATTTTGTTTTATCATATTTTTCTTCAAATAAACAAGATTTTCTTCCATCGAAAGAGTGTTTGTGCATTGTGCACATTCCGTCCCACGGGCTAGGGCTACCCATGCTTCGTACACTTTCCGTAGTGCACACATAGGGATCTACATTTTACAACACAGATTTTAAATGTACAAATAAGATATTCTTTACAATTTCATCAGCATCTCCTAAAAATTATTATTAAGGCTTTTTCTTATTGAAATTTCAAAAAAAAAAAGAATTAATATCCAAATCAAATTAATAAATATTTATACTACTAGAAAAACCATTGCAAAAAAAATTATGTTAATCACTTGATATGAGAAGGAACCTTTTAATAACTGATTTCTACTTCTCTCTTTTTCATATATATCATTTTTTCAAGTTTTAAAAACTAAATTATCAACTATTTTAAAACTCATTTAAATTTATCACTTAACTTACAAAGGACCAGGTAATACCCTGCCAAAAGCCAGAATTAAGGTACTCAACCATACAGCAAACCAAAACACCAAAAATTCAAGAATCGATATCTTATTATTTTGCATTTAACAATGCGAGAAACTTCACCATCTACAGATTTTAAGGTACTATGTTTATGGAGGATTACCTAATCAATTTTATTTGACTTGGTTTTGGGGCTGCGAAAAGAATTCCTTTGCGTTATGAGCTACCTCTGCCTCCAAAATTGCTTCTAGAACTATGTCAGATCCTTTCACATCAGCTGTTAATGAAACAAAAACAAGTTGTTTCATATCAGATATCGTTCTAAAACAAACAGATTCTCATCAAGCATGGACAGACAAGGCAAAAAGCTATCAGGCATTCATAAAGAAGAAAAACGAAAAATAATTTGCAGTTTTTATAATATCCTATAGCCTATGGAAAATGTGCCATAGTATAAAAATGAATGAAGCTCGGCAAACAGTCTATACTTCCGGGTCTTCGAGCTAACCAAATATCGTCTATAACCAAAGGTATGCAGATTAACTAATCATATCTGAAAACAGCACCGGTTGTGTACCGGGTAAAAAGAAGCTAAATATTTTAGTGCCTTTACATATGCATGTATGGCATACATAGATAGGAATCCAAAAACAACATCACATGACCAATGATCACGCTATATAGCACACAAACTGTAAACATAAAAATACCGAGTAAAGAGTGCTGTGATTGTCCAACTCATGAGAAATTCTTGATAAGAAAAACCAATAAGACAAAAAATATCATACCCCCACGATTTGGTAACAGTCCAGCATTTTCAGCGGATATGGGTAAGACAGTAAGCTGCAGTTTGTCGTCTATCTTCTCCACTTCAGGACTACTTGCTGACAACTCATTCTTTATGGAAGGGGACTCTGCCAATCTGGCGTAAATGGTTGCTTGATTTTGCATATTGCATGAATTATAAGATACAGAAGTTGAATCCTGGAAATATATAGGCATATAAGCACACTCAGTTCCTATACCAGTATATACTTGTCTCATTTTGTGGGTTAGGTTCATAAACCTTGATATCAGTGGGTTTCGGGTGATTCTCTCCAGAATCTTCTGATTTCTTACAGTCTATATTATCCAAAAGAGATAACAGGATTAAACAAAATCTCAACAACTGCATCTGTAAACGATTATAATGCTACTACACTCCAAAACAAAGTAGTAAACAATACCATTTGGGGTAGATGTCTGGTCAGGATTGTCAGCAAACCTTCGTGTCAAAGGGCCAGGATTTATGATTGATATGCTTCGAATTTCATGACGAATAGCATCTAGCTGAGCCATTGTGTCTTGCAGTTCCTTATGAACCTAAGACAAAATAGGCCAATACAATAAAAAGAAATTTGTCACCAGAACCAAGTCTTAGCAATGGACAAAGATTCCTCAATGAAGTAAAAATATTTCACTAACTTTTATGTTCATATCTGACATTATTGTCCAATAAATACAAAATAAACCTCGTGTTAATATTCTACAATGCAAAATCATCTTTTCTCCAATTAAGCATAAGACATTTACTGACATTTTGTGTACACATATTAATTATTGCTTATAAAAAAACATAAGACATTTACAGCCCTAAATATTATGACTTGGTATGTGTTTGGTTTCTGTAGAGAAAGTGCTTAATGATATTTACCTGGAAGCAACTAGTTATTGCCTTCATGCAACCAAAACACACAATCTATAAAAACCCAATGAAACTAACTCCTGTAGGTTTTATAATACTGCTGGTAACTTGGAAAATGAGAATACCTGGCGAGCCTGGGATTGCTGCATAACATTTTCAAACTGACCACGAGCCAATTGTACATATCCGATAGCTCTACCAGCAAGTCTCCCTGCTGTTCTGGATATGATTGGTAAATCCTTTGGACCTATCGCACATAACAATTCACATTTGTACTATAAATAATATAAAATTTTGCATATGATAAACAGATGTAAGAATAGCATGACCCAACCTATCAGAGCAGCAGTGGCTCCAAGCAACAGAAATATTTCTCCATATGAAAAGCCCAGCATTGCTCACTGTCTTTTTGAAGAAAAATCAAATTCATTTGAAACCCTAAAGAGTTCAATCAAAGGGCAAAATGGAAATTATAGTCGAATTGCTAACTAACCTGAAAGCATAAATTGAAAAGCATAGAATTAGCATGACATTGTTACAGTTTCAGTGCTTCCTACAAGAGAGTTAGCTGATGAATGAACAATGGTAAAACAAAGGGAGAGGAAGAAACGCCTTGGGGAATTGATTTGTTTTCCCAGCATGATAGCAAATCTGGGAATTAAACAGCCCACCAGATAAATTGGGATTTGTTTCATGCCTTTGCTGTTTACACTCCCTACTTGCTAAATTCACTTTACCCTTCCATCTATGAAATTACCTTACTAGACATTATTTTTTCCCCTCATTTCAAATAGCCTTCTTAACACACCTTTGTTTACCATTTCCTTTATACATGTTCAGGAGTTTGTGATTGTTGAGTGTTATTAGCTTCAGTGTTACCACCGTCTCCAACTGTATGAGCAGGATTGGTGGTATTTGGAGAACGATGTACGGATGCTTTAGGAGAAAATTGTAGGACCAGACTGTTCCATCACTAAAAAGTTACCATGTATATGTGTTCATCATTGTTAAATTTTTATGATGCAAGTTGTTTATTTCGATCACTAAAAAGGCAATCAGTAATCATTATTAAATTTATTGAAAATAGTTAGTTATTGAAAAAGAGACAAGGAAATAAGTTATTAATGAATGACTTAAAACTTAAAGAACAGATGATTTCTAACCCACAGTGCACTATGTATATAAAACACACTTCACCGCCATGATTGAGAGGGTTCAAGTGATTACAGTAAAGAATGTCAAGTTTTCATGTCTCATCTTAAGATAAGCAGAAAAAAATCCAATTTAATAAAATGACACATTAGAAGGGACATGGAATAAAATATTGTGAGAAAACATTTGTTATTTGCTTGAGTTGTCGATTGCAAGAGTTGTCATGTGTTGTACAAGTTCATGTGAAGAGAACAATATTTATTACTTGCTACGTGCGACCGGTGCACTTGCCGTTTCTCACTAACAATGTATTCTCTTGTTTCTAGATTGGTAATGGGGTATAATCTGACTTATACATGAATCATTCGTTCCAGAGCTGGTTTAACTATTTTTCTCAAATTAATTTTTAAAACACATGCATACAGATATATAGCCGTAACTCACTACCTAGAAATGTGATTCTGCAAGAGAAACAACCATACCTTGGAATCAGTACACGAGAAGCAATCCTTTACAGTCTATCAGATTAAAAAAAAAGCCGCTAGCTATCCAGCTGAATGAAATTCACAATTAATACCCCTGCAAACACCTGGAATTAAGAGAAGTCATGATATTGCACAAGAGATGTCCATGAAAAACTAAGAAAATTTATGACGTCAGATAAACAACAAAATTCTCAACATATTTAATAAGATCAATACAAGCCAACAATATTAAAACTAAGGCTCAAGATAAACAAATTTTTTTCTCGTCAATTTTCAATTTTCTTCCGGTCACAAACTATTTTCTTCCTATTCCTGCTTTCTCTTAAAATATAGTAATCAATAACCTTCAGAAAGATTTTTCAAATTTCTTATTAAAAGGCTATGATACATCAGAATAATACAATCAAAAACCTCAATGAGCCAATTCCAAAATGAGGAAAAGAAAGAGCTTGTTCAACACAGTTGGGATATAGGGGAATTGTACCTCCGGGAGCTCTTGAATGTAAGAATAATATTTCACAACCATACTTGGAAACCAGTAACTTTAGATTACTGGATCAAGGGCACAAACAATAAATCCATAGTGAAGGAACCGTGACCAACAAAAAAGGAAGGATACTAAACAATATGAAAATGATATCGTGATATAACGAAGCTTTAGTAAATCCAGAATTGAAACATTATTACAGAAAAAGCATAAAACTCTTCTCTCAACTAAAATATAATGTAATGATCACTAGCACATGTGCTTTCCAGATACCAGAAACATTAGCTTAAAGTTAACCAAAAAAACTAAAAGGAAATGGTAATTCATGAAATATTGATGATTAAAAATTCAAGCTCTTTACAACACAGGGCTACAAACTACTGCCACACGGCATATGAGATATAACACTGTTTATATCAATCCATGAAAAATTTACGAAAAACTTCTGACTTGTTAAATAAAAGAAATAAATAAATAGCAAATCCTGACACACCCATGTAAAAAATGCATCTCTTTATAATACAAAGAATCTCAAACTCGAAAAGGGACAATCTCAACTTTGCATTCATAATTCCAAAATTTCCCTGTGCAAAAATGTGTTTCTGATATTTGAAGTGACCACCATTCACAAACTTATGTGCGACTTATAATAATCCAATTTTAGTGAATATAACAGGCACCCAATTTTAACCCAAAGAACGTAATGGGAGTTAGCGAAACATACCTTATAACAGTAACAACCTTCCCAATACGCAGTGCTCTAGTCTCGATCTTAATCTCCGGCGAACCCACCCACCAGTGCAACAGTAGCACCAAAGTGCGTTCTATGAATCAAAATTCAACTAAACAATGAACAATGAACGAAAGAGAAACGTATGCTAAAGATTTAAGATTACCAAATAGATTTACCTCTACCTTTCCACTGAAATTTTCGAGTGTGAAGAGGATTTAGGGTTCTAAAAATTTTGAAACAGAGGAGAGGATTGAAATTAGGTTCAGATTACAGAATATAACTTTGGATTTTCCAATTTTTAAAATCTATATAATTAAAACACAAATCTGTTTTGGAAAAATTATATAACATATATCAGATCTTAAAAACAGATTTAATTAAATGATCCTTAACTGACCAAACCAATTTAAAAGTGGATCAGATTGGCCAAATAGAGTTTTAGTCCACCCTTAGTATTTCTATTAATGAGAAAGCAAAGCAAGAAATGAAATGTAAATATTGGGAAAAAGTATTAACAGGTGGAATTTCTCGAGAATATCTAGGAGAGGGTCTTCAAAGGATGTTAGAGTTTTTAAAAATGTTAAAATGCTCCAGAAAAATTTGATCAAAAAATTAATATCTAGAGAATGAATGGGATGATAGGATGGATAAAAAGGTTAGAAAAATATTAAGTCAATAAGGGAATAAGGAGTCTTTAGTTATTTTCAAGAAAAAGGTTAATTAAACTATTATTAATTTTATTTTGAAAGAAAGTGAAAGGAAGGACATGTGTCAAGATTTTTTTTTAAAATATTGTAGTAAATAGTAAAGAGTTCACGAGAATGGTTGAGCATTTGGAAGAAAACGATAATTTTTCTTTTTGATATAAAAGATTTCATTGGTTAGTTTATTTGTATTAGACACTTATGAATTTAGTAGTTATTTTAAGTATGTACATTATGTAATTTATGAACTTATTTTATTAATTATATGAGATATTTTTATCATTTATATTATTTTTAATAATTATAAATATAATTTTTCAACTCAAATGTTATTCTCTTTCCCTATGAATGTGATAGATTTTAGGGTTGAATTATTAGATACATTTCAAATTGTGAATGCTTTTTGTGATATTGTTCAACAAAGTTCTAATTAATTACCTTACCACTTATTCTAATTTATTCGAGTCAAACAAGGATGCCCTCAATGTGATTATTATGTAACTTCTTTGGCTTCTTTAGCCTTCTAATTTCCATATACAACATCAGGGGAATTATTTCATTTAAATTTAGCATATATATGTTTTAAGTAAAATGGTTGCTGCAATATCATTATTGATTGACGGCATTATACTAAGGATGACAACATTATGCTATCCCTAGGAATTTCTACTAGTGAAGGAATTAGTTCAATAGCATTAGTTTATTGAAGCACTAAAAATCTTTATATTCTTTAGGTCCTAGTGATGGATGGAAAGTTGTTCATTATTGATGGTTCTAATATGTTCCTTTTCTATTGATATGCTGGAGGAAACCACCTTTACCAAATGGAGATTCTCCATAGACACCGGTCAAAGTCTACACAATCCAAAACTTGTATTTGTAATAGGAGGATATGTGAGTAAGGAAGATGTGATTTCTTACCCAAGAAATTTTGTCATCGCTACAATTTTATTGCAAAATATAAGTTGTCACTTGTGTGAAGCCAATTGATGCAACAATTTGTCCACTAGTGGAAAAAAAAAAATCGATGACTATTTATTATGATAAGTGTAACTAGTAACGGATCTTGATAAAAAAATTTGAAAGAGCTAAAATAATATACTCAAATTTTATATATTTAATTATTGTTACTAATATAACAAAAGTAAATACAATTAGTATTGAAATCCTTGTATTGAAATTTTATATATTTAAAAAGATTATACTTTTGAAGTTGTAATTGATATGAAACTCATTTTAATTAAGTTTTTCTAATTTTATCTATTTTCCTAGATATTCTTATATTTGAAAATGTTTTCATATAATAAGTTCCAAAGAATTAATATGAACATTTCGCCTATAATTCAAAAGAATTAATATGAAACTTTTCCCTTGTAATTCTTTGAATCATAAGAAATGGTTCTCTAATTCAACAATTCAATTCTTAGTATCATGATTCCCTTTGCATTGTTTTCATCTTCAAGGATATATTCCCTTTTATCACTTTAAAAAAAAATGAATCTATTATTTTATTCTTCATCAATATACCTATTTTTTTTTTTAAATTAAGACTAAAAAATATTTTATGAAAATCAAATAAAAAATTGAGATACGTAATTACTAAAAAAATATTATAATCAAGACACATTTCAGAAATGGTGGTGAAAAAACATATAATACATAAATTTTATTTTATATTCATAAAAATATAAATATACAAAAAACTCATAAGATGAAAAAAAAAACTAAATATGAAACTAATATTTTCCTATAAAGAGAAATGAGAGAGTTAACTTTTTTTATCTTAAAAGAGGACTGATGAGAATTGAGAGTCAGAAAAATGAATTTATGTCTAACTTAAGAAGAGATGCACTAAATGAATACAATACGTGATAAACTTAGGATGAGAGAGAACAAAAACAAATCTTAATAAATTTTATTACTTTATTATGTTTAATTTTTTATTTATTATTTATTAATATTAAATATTATATTACATAAAAAAATAAAAATCAATCTAAAAATTTTTTTAAATTTTTTTAAATTTTTTTTTTCAAATCTTGGGGTCATGGCCCCTACTATCTTTCTAAGATCCGTTAATGGATGTAACCCGCTAAGATTTTACCATGACTGTAGTTTCAAACCTAACATATATGTTTAAGTCTCTCCCTAATTTTAGGACCTTCACATTTCACAATTAGTCTAGTCACAATCTTCTTCTTTCTCACGTCTTTCGTTCTCGAGTTTTCTCACAGTTGCACCTTTGAGATTATTGAGTCCACCTTGTCATTGGCTCATTAATCAACTAGATTATTGAGCTCAACTAGATTAACGCCTTCGAGTTTTCTCATAATCGAGATGCAAATTGAACTCACACTCACATCGTGTGATCGAAGCTCACCTCGTCACTACGCTTTGAAGTTGTTTCGCCACAACCATTTGAGCTTGGAAAAATCTCCAACTAGACCACTATTAATGCTAATGATTCTGTTCACATTAAAAGGAAAGCTAAGTTTTCTCCCTTTCCTCCATTTCATTTTCATTTTCTTATTGGCTTAAATATACATTTGGTCCTTTTTTGTTGATTTTATTCAATTTGGTCCCTATTTTCGTTTTGTGTTCAATTAGGTCTCCATTTTGTCAAATTATGGTCAATTTGGTCCTTTTCACTTACGGTGTTTAAATAATTAACGTATTTGAACAATACATGTCATGTGTCAGCTCCTGGTTTTTAAATTTTTTTAAATTTTTTTAATTTCAAAAAAATTGTCTACGTGTCAAGTCACAATTGTGCCACGTGTCAATGCTAATGCCACGTGTTAGTTTGTGATAGTATTATTTTTTTTGTTCAATTTAGTCCCTATATTCGTTATTTTTGTTCAATTTTGTTCCAATTTTTGTTAAAATAAATCAATTTTGTCCCTTCCAAATTAACACTAAATTTAATATCTTTTATACAAATTATATTAATGCTTTTTCTAAAATTGACATCTGAATTTATTATTATTATTAAATTTAATTATAAATTGAATAAAATTATTATATTTAATTTTTAAATAGAATATAATTATTTAAAATATTATAAGAATATAATTATTAATTTTTTTTCTAATATTTATATTCTAAAATACTTTTAAAATTTATATATAAAAATATTTTAAATATTCAAAATATTTTAGAAAACTAAACTAATATTTGTAAAATTAACATTTATATATAAAATATTTTAGATTTTAATATCTAAAATGCAATAAAAATATTAAATATTTCAAATTTAAATGTGAATTTTAAAAATGTTAATATATATTTTTAAAATTTTAATAATTATATTTCAATAATATTTAAATAATTATATTGTATTTAACAATTGAATCTAAGAATTATATTCAATTTATAATTAAATATTATAATTTATAATTGAATTTAAAAAATAACTAATAATAATGTCAATTTTAAAAATTAAATGATTCTATTTTAACAAAAATTGTGATTAAATTAAACAAAAATAACGAATATAGGGACTAAATTGAACAAAAATAATGAATATCGGGACTAAATTGAACAAAAAGAAATAATACAATCATAAATTGACACGTGACACTAGCATTGACACGTGGCACAATGACTTGACACGTGGACAATTTTTTTGAAATTAAAAAAATTAAAAAAAATTTAAAAAAAATTTAAAAAAAATTTAAAAAAAATTTAAAATAAATTTAAAATAATTTAAAAAAAATTAAAAAAAAAATTTAAAAAAATAGGAGCTGACACATGGCATGTACTGTTAAAAAATGTTAACTATTTAAATACCGTTAGTGAAAAGGACCAAATTGACCACAATTTGACGAAAATGAAGACCTAATTGAACACAAAACGAAAATGGACCAAATTGAATAAAAACAAAAAAATAGGGACCAAATGTATATTTAAGCCTTTCTTATTTGGGCATTGATCAGATGCACTGGTTCAAGAAATGACGTAGCATTTTTTTTCGTTTCACTAATGTAGAGTTTCCATTTTGATGGTGGTTTGAACTTTTGATGTATTTTGTTTGGTGGGAGTTAGGGTTCCTAATTCATTTTGCAGAGGTGATTTTATGGTGGGTCTCAGTATTTGGTCCTATTACACTAGTAGTTTCGAGAATAATTTTTGCAAAAGTTTTTCATCCATCGTTAATTTCCTTGGTGAGTATAAAATATAGGATAATGGTATATTAACTACCATATTTTGACTCCCTGCTCACTCCCTGACTTGGCATTGATACGTGGATTTAGTTTTGAAATTTTTAATTTTTTAATTAAAGACTTATGTGGCGATAAAGAAAAGGGATAATGGTTTCAATTTTTTGAAGAAAAAAAATATCATTTCCCACAATCTGTCTTCATCTTCTTCCTTCCTTTGCTCTGTCAAACATTTTCCTTTGTTCCTTTTCCCCCAAAATTTCTTTTCTTATATTGTAATGCTAACAGCGAGAAACTATTAGGGAGAAAAGCAAAAATCAGTAGTGGTTTTTTGGTAAACAATTTTCTTCTCTCCCACAAATCGTCATTCTTCTTCCTTCCTTTGCCCGAACATCTTCACTACGAAAAAATTGATTCTGTCACCCATGAAAGGTTCTTTTTTTGTTTTGTGATGCAAAAAGAGAGAAAGTGTTATAGTGAAAAGATGAAATAATGGAAGAGTTATTGTGTATCCTCTCTCGCTCGTTGTTGAAAGCGTTAGGGAGAAGAGTTTTCGTGTAGAGGATGTAGAGGTGGTTTGGGAATAGAAGTGAAACACGACCATTTTGGTAAACCTAGGGTTTAAGTAAAATCCAGGAGAGGGTTTGGGAGAAGATCAAATTGCACAGTCCCCTATTTCAAAGGTTGTATCTTCTTCTTAAACCCTAACACAATCCTAAATCGAATTGGTTGAAGGAATATTGTTTTGGATGCAGTGGCATTAGGGTTGTGGGTGCTTTTTGTAGTTGTGGATGAAGTTAAGTTTACTTAATGTTTCGTATTAATTGTTTATTCGTAATTATTTGACAAAGGCATATGTGATGATTTCCGGCAAAGAAGGAAATTTGGCTTACATATTTTGGACAAAATTTTGACGTTGTTGCAGTAACCATTAAGGTACCATAAGTTATGTGAAAATAAAGTATTTTGTTGGAAATGAATCACATATTTGGGTAAAATGAAGTGTTAACTTAAGTTGGTATATTTGTATGATTGTTAATCATATGCAATATAATTGACTGTCCTTGTGTGAGTTAACTATTTTTCTGTAATGTAGTGTATAGTTAATAAATTGATAATGCTATATTGAAAGATGATGTGGTTGTTATGTTGTGGTGACTTTAGTTACCTTAACTCATTATTTCATTTGTGTTTTATGCTTGAGTGAAGTTCTTTATAGTGAGTACAAATGCACTGATTTTAATTTATACCTACTAAATTTTGGTTTCCTGTAATGTTTATTCAGTTTATAATTATGAGTGAAGTCAGTGAAGGAAGTGATTTTAAGTGCATGATATATTTATAGATTGATTATATTTGCATTTGCTTTTTGTCTTTTCATTAGAAATGACATATTTTGAATGGATAATTTTGATTGTTCCATTTTCCATATTTGTTTGAGGCATTCTTGTCAGACCAAATTGATTGGTAGTTTGAATAAGAAATTAACAGAGGAACAAAGGTCATGTATTCAAGCAACACCATTTGCATGGTTGGTTGAGTTGAAAGATTCTGTGAAGATATCTAGGAATCTTTTGAGTCCTCTAATCAGTAGGTGAGTGGAAAGGCTTGGTGGGTCGACATGCGTAAAGAAGTTGCTGTTTTCAACTTACTAGATGTATGTCTTGGTTTGGGTTTGAGGGTTGTTGGTGAGTTCATTGATTTAAACATGGAAGGGTTAGATAGTGAATGCAAGAATTTATTTGGACCTGACAAAGTTGTAGATGTTGAGATGTTATATGATTACATAGTAAACAATATTAGAGACCTTTCTTTAGATAATTTTTGTAAGCTTTATCTTTTGTTAGGAATTTCTGAGTTTCTTTTGCCCAACCGAAGTGGAAGAGTGTTTTCTATTTTTTTCAAGATTGTTGATGACCTTCCTATTATTGGGAAATATAATTGGGGTGATGTGGTTTATAAGTATCTGGTTCGAAGCATTTTTGATGCTAAAACTTTATTGCGGGACAAACTAACTATCAAACAATTGTATTTAGTTAGTTGTGTTTATTTGTTACAGGTAATTAATTTTTTTTTATTTCATCTTGAGTTCAAAGTATGTTTTGATGAGTTGTGAGTGACTATTGTTTATATATTTTCAGTTATGGTCTTTTGATCATTTTTTGATTATAAAATCGAATGAAGGATGTGTAACCGTGAAGTTCCCTAGAATCTTGCATTGGATGGATGTGAAAGTGTGGGACCATGTAATTAGAAGGAGTATGAAAGATAACGTGGTATGCTTTGATTTGATTTACATATTAAGCTTTGAGTATTGTGTCATATGTAGTTAGTTGTTGATGTTTTATACTATTGCAAGTTGTTTCAGGTGTTGCTGCCTCTGCACAAGAGTTGAGCAATTCCTTTATTAGAGAAGTTTTTGAGGAATATGAATGTCGAAGTAATGATGGGAGCAACTTGAACTTAATGGAAGTAGTTGATGGGCAAGAAGTTATACAAAAACTGCAGACAAAACTTTCTGACTTGAAAGCAGTGATCTGTGATAGGAAGAAACAAGTCCATAACCCTAATGGTGAAGACAATTTGGTTGAGTGGGGTGAAGCAAATATGGGGCAGAGAGGAGGTGAAGATAACTATGTTGAGATTGGTGAAGAAGATGTACCTCAGACCGATGAAGACAATATTTGTCAAAGTTTGCAAAAAAATTATTTGCAGCTGGGTAATGATTTGCATACACTTGATAGTACCTACCCAAAGGTTTTACCTAATTTTCCTGAATTGTGTGAAGGGTCTGTTCATGCTAAAAGTGCTGATTTTGGTGTTGGTATCCTGGATGAATTTGCCCAAGTAGTAGATGTTAGAAATGATGAGGGTGACCAATCCCAACAAAGCAATATGTATGTAAGACGTGGAGATGATCCACGCAAGCGTTTCAAGAGTTGTGCAAAATAAGACTCCTTTTGCAACTTATAGTACGAGGAAGTACAATAAGTAGTTCCTATATTTGAAATATGGTATCATTAGTTAGGTTTTTTGTTAATAACTTCGTAATTTTGAAATGTACTGTCACATAATTTAAGTTTAAATCAACATCAAACTTTTTAAGTTATTGAAATGTATTGTTGCCTTATTGTTTTCTATTCATATTGTGTATTTAATAGTTTCAGTTGTGTTGTATTCAAGTGTGTGAAGCATATTTTTGTGGTGATGAAGAAAGTCAAATTGGTTTTCTGAAATCTGATATTTTGATTTTGTACAAGAAATTATAAGCAGGTCCCACTTAATTATTTAGTGGTGAACATATAAAATTTGCAGGTAAATAAGGTCATGTGATGTGGGTTAATTTGGCCAACTTATCCTTTTTGATACCATCATAATATTATTTAACACTGAAAAATGTTTGGTGGAATGGTATGACTTTTTAAAGGTGGTGATAATTTTTTATACCCTATATATGATCTGATATTGTTCTGGACATAATCCACAACGATAGGTGACCTAACAGATATGACATGTCAAGAGAAAACAAACTCTAGATGAAGTCTTCACAATAGCCAAGTAGATTCGAGATCTAACATGACAATCGTTGGACCTCCACTCCTTATGGCTCACTCAGACCCAGGTATAGGGCTCCAATATCACAACAACAGAACTAGCCTAAAAAGTGTAGTGTGTGAAGGGAGCAACTTAAAAACTATGTATCTCCATTTGCAGTGGAGAATCAGGGTTACATAGTTCTTAAAAACTATTTGAAAAATGATCTTTGAAAACATTTTACATTTTGGGAGGTAAATCCGACAAGGACTTGGCCTCTCTTCTACGTGTTTCCATTCAAAATGGAAATACAGGGATCATGTAGTTCTAAATGAAAAAGAAAAAAAATTGAAAAGATTTTAATATTTTGGAAGGTGAACCCGACAAGGACTTGGCCTCGCTCCTACGTATTTCCATTCAGAATGGAAAATTAGGGATTACGTAGTTTTAAATGAAAAAAACTATTTTAGAAAGATGTGATTTTTGGAAGGTGAACCCGACAAGGATTAACCTTGCTCCTACGTATGTACAATCAAAATGGAGAATCAGGGATCACATAGTTCTAAATTAAAATCAATTGTTTGAAAAAGATGTGATTTTTGGAAGATAAACCTGACAAGGATTGACCTTACTCCTACCTATCTCCAATCAAAATGGAGAATCAGGGATTACATAGTTCTAAATGAAAAAAACTATTAAGAAAAGATGGAAGGGTTTGTAAACTCGAATTGTTTTAGAGAGGTTTTGTAAGTTGTAAAAAGTAATTATCAAGCAAGTCTGAGACCTAACAAGATAATTAAAAAGTATAAAAATTAATGATTATCAAATGAGTTTGGGACTCGGCATGAGAATTAAAGTTATGAAAATGATGATTATTAAGCAAGACAGAGACTCGACATGATAATTAAAGTTATGAAAATTAATGATTATCAAGTGAGTATGAGACTCGACATGATAATTAAAGTTATGAAAAATCGTGATTATCAAGCGAGTTCGAGATTCGACATGATAATTCATGTTATGAAAATAATGATTATCAAACAAGTTTGGAACTCAACATCATAATTAAATTATGAAAATAATGATTATCAAGTGAGCCTGAGACTCAACATAATAATTAAAGTTATGAAAATAATGATTATCAAGCGAGTCTGAGACTCGACATGCTAATTAATGTTTATAAAAATAATGATTATCAAGCGAGTCCAGGACTCAACATGATAATTAATGTTTATAAAGTTAATGATTATCAAGCGAGTCCGGGACTCGACATGATAATTAAAGTGATAAAAATAAGGATTATCAAGCAAGTCTAAGACTAAACATGATAATTAAAGTTATGAAAATGTTGATTATCAAGAAAGTCCAAGACTTGATGTGATAATTAACGTTATGAAAATAATGATTATGAAGTAAGTTCGAGATTAGACATGATAATTAATGTTATTAAAAATCTTGATTATCATACAAGTCCGAGACTCAACAAGATAATTAATGTTATGAAAAAAAAATTATAAAAAGAATGATTATCAAGAGAGTCTGATACTCGACATGACAATTAATATTATAAAAATTTTTATTTTCAAGCAAGTGTGAGACTCAACATGATAATTAATGTTATGAAAATAATGATTATCAAGCAAGTCTAAGACTCAAGATGATAATTAATGTCATGAAAATTATGATTATCAAGCGAGTTCGAGACTCGACATGATAATTAATGTTATGAAAATAATGATTATCAAACAAGTTTGGAACTCAACATGATAATTAAAGCTATGAAAATAATGATTATCAAGCGAGTCTAGAACTCGACATGATAATCAATGTTATGAAAATTTTTATTATCAAGTGAATTTGAGACTCGACATGATAATTAATGTCATGAAAATAATGATTATCAAGCAAGTTCGTGATTTAACATGATAATTGATGTTATGAAAATATTTTGAAAGATTTTAATTATCAAGCAAGTCCGAGACCCAAAATGATAATTAATGAGAATTTTGCAATTTTAATTATCAAGTAAATTCGAGGCTCAACATGATAATTAATGTTATGTGAAAAAACAAAATAAATAATTGATAAATTTTGTAAAATATTATATATCTCTTTTAGAAAAGAATATCACCAAACAAAAATAAAATTTTCTCAGTTAATGCCTAAACATATTTATTGTTTAATAGCTATCTCAAAATTCTTAGAGTGTTTGTGCAACATACTTGTTTTACTGGAAGCAAATATTTTTGTGGTGCATACATTGAAGGGAAAGGTAAAGCACTTGATGGAGTTTGAATCAGACATATTAAAGTTTGAGAATAAAAGATTATGGAATCCAAGAAAACCTGTACATTGTCAGGTAAGAGGAGCTCTCTTTTTCTTATTATTTTATGATCATCAAAATTATGTTTTAATGGACAAATCCATGAGTGTAAGGGGATCTAACTTGGTTTGTATATTTGAAAACGTGATCATATTGTTATTATGTAAGGCCAAGATATGTTCATTGAGAAAAATAATTATGATTTTGGGATTTAATGGGTTGGTATAAAAAGGGATTTAAGGAAGTTTTCTGTTTTGTCTAGGGATGAATTGGTTGTTGATTAATTTTTTTGTGGTGCAGTCTTATGAGGCGTGTGTGTATTTTTATTATCCATGATAAAGTTGGGCAGCTGATTGGAATTTTTTAAGGAGCATTTTGTTGGGGTAGTTTTAACAATTTTGCAATAGTTTTAGAAAGCAAATCAAACATCAATATTTTTCCTATCTTCTAGTGGTGGTGTGACATAAAGGGATAGAGCAATGCTTATAGCTTTATATAGTCAGTTCAAACTTGAGAATAGTTGCGATAGTGTTATATAAAAGATGAAATTATTATACTATTTTTCTAGTGTATTGTTATCCAAAATTTTATATGTGTACTGTGAGAAATTGGAGATATAAAATATTATAGTTGTTAGATAGGTGATCAGGGGTTAGGAGGCAAAGAATGATTTTATGAAACCATACAATTCTAGATGAATATGGTGGAATGGTGTAGTGGTATATTATTTCAAAATATAATCTTCAAGGTACTGAAATAAGAAAGAATAAGTTTGATTGATGCATGAAAGACGTTGGTGGTAAACGTAGCTTGAAATCTTATATTAGAATCATTAAAAACAATTTGAGTGGGTGTAGGTAAATCACATTAAGTGTAAGTTGTAAGACCCAAGAAAATTAAATAAATAAATATTTATTTAATATAAATGCGGGTAAAAGGATCTCCAAGTTAAGTTAATTAATGCAGAGAATTTTTATAAGGAATAATACAACTCAAGTGGTTGAGTGTGCTTGGTGACGTTGACAGGAGTTAGGTTTGAGTCCTATGTATGCCATTAGTGTGATCTTTTAATTTGTGTGCATGCATGAACACGTGGCATGGTGTCATAAGTATAAATGTGCTTAAAATGTCAAGAAACATGAATTGACTTGATGGTTGTGCATTTGTTTGGTAATTGTGTGGATATGAGTTTGAACCTTTATTGATGTCAAATAACTTTCTTTTTTTCGTCCAATTTCTTTTTGTCATGGGTTGGAAGGTTTAGAAATGCTATCCGTCATAGAGAGAAGCTAGAAGGGTTGAGAAACCACCTTGTAATAACACTTGAATGGCCATTAACTCCATTTTAATGTGATTTTCTTTTTTTAATTAATTGAATTAATTTGGGGTTGAAAAGTGAAGGTTAGAGGATGGATTTTAGTGAGCTAACAGAGGGACCTTCCTCGAGGCTTTAGAGGAGCTATTCTAGTGCACCAAAAAGAGAGAATTAAGGGTTGGGAAAACCTTTGGAGTTGGAGGCAAGAGCTAAGGAAAACTTGGGCTAAGAATGAACTCTAGGATTGCAATTAGAGCAAGGAATCTAGGTTAGGGGAGTTGCAATTCGTGATTTCATATCTTTTTATTCGTGTGATTGCGTGATGTATGGAATACATGTATATTTTTTCCCCTCTGCAAAGTTCTGGATTTTTTGGGTTTTTGGAATTTTTCCAGAAATTGCTTGACATCATTGAAGGCCTATCAGGCGACGCATGTCTGTGCAACCCAGTTTTTAGGTTTTTCCTTAAACTGCCTGGCGGCATTGTTCTACCCGCTAGGCGACGCGAACTCGATTGTCTAGTTTTCTGCATCTCGTGGCTCTTGTGAGGTTTTAGGGCTTTCATTGAAATTATATGTATGTTAGTGTGAATTGTAATGTGATTAAATGTCTAGAAGTGTACTGCATGCTGATAAATTGATGATTCGTTGTATATTTGGGTGTGAGGGTTCATGTTGGGATTGGGGATGAATGAATACTGCTTTCAGGTTATGAATGATGTGATATTCTGTCAAATTGAATGCCAATTGATTATACACAAATTCTTGAAGCATGATTGAGCGCGAATTGGGTGAAATTGCATAACTTGAATGAATATTTGTGGGTTTAGGGTTCGTAATTGGATGTACCGCCTAGCGGTACTCAAGTTACCGACAGGCGACATGCATTGACCAACAGTCCTTGGGTAGCTGACTGTGTACGGGCGCGAATTGGGGATTTTGTTGGGACTTTATTTTGTCTTATAAATGTGATAGAAATGGGAAATGGGGCAATTGTAGTGTTATGAATTTAATGCATGAAGAAATATTGGACTAGCATGGGGATGGGAATAAGGGAGTTATTATAGGTATTATGTGATGTTATTCTATGTTTTTACATGAGTTGAATGCATAGTTTGATTTCTAATTGGAGTCCCAAAAGAGCATGACTGATACTTGGTTGAAATTAAGGTTTGGTGTGAATTTAAGTTGTGAGTATGAGTGTACATATACCTATGTGATGCATAGAAATGTGATGAAGCATTTTGAGGCATATCGAATTATATGAGCATGCAATTTATATTTGGATGTATGCTTGGGATGGTTAATGTGTAGAATTGATTTTACTTTGCCTAAACTAGTAAAAATCCACTTTACTGGTGTAGTGCCTAGCGATACAACTTGGACTGCCAAGCGATAGCTACAAAACAAGGAGGTCCTTAGAGCGCGTAGATCCCGGCGGTCAGGATTGGACCGTCGAGCGATAAGTTTCAAAATAGTGGGCTCTTTACGTTTGGCGCCTAACGGCGAGTGGTGCCTACCAAGCAATTTGCAACAACATTTTGCCTAGTGGTGCTTAGGTTGTGCCAAGCTATAGCGTAGGGGCAGGGGGATATATGTGGATGTTTTGCATGGTTTAAAAGACTTTGGGGTGATGGCTTTGGGTATAAGACGTGCCGAGACCTATTTACAAGTGGCGGTTCGTAATAATTTGTAAACATGTGGTGATCACGGGTGGGAGGCCGGTGATGTTCAAAATCTTGTGAGAGCATACGAGTAGGAGGCTTGTATTGGTTAGAACCACTTGATTATCACTCACGGGTGGTAAGCCGGTGATGTTGGTAATGCGGTGTGAGAATAAGAGCGATGATTCGTATTGGTAGCTCAACCTGATTGTTATGAGTGGTGGTTCGTAATGAGATATCTCCACACGTGTGGTCTACAAGCGGTAGGTTCGTGGTAGCATGTGTTAACTTTAAGGTCATGGCCAAAGTGTGTAGAATCTGGATGAACATTGTGGGAGGCCATGATTTCTAGTGCATAAAGAAAAGTTCTCAAAAGGGGATTTGGGCTAAGTTAAAATGAATTGGGTTAGGGTTTATGATATGCCTTTTCATGTATGTTTATTTATATTGAGCTCACCCTTTCTGCTTGTGTTTGGCAATGATCGTGTAACTTGTTACACGGGACCAAATAATATTACAGGTGACGGTGTTGATCCATATAGCCGGAGTGGGGCCTAACTTGGGATGTATTTAAAGACCATTTTTATATATACCTTGTATTTCTTTTAAAGGTGGTTTAGACTTGGAACTTATAATAGTATAAGTCTGGAATTATGGATTTTTGGATTTAAGCGCGTTGATAAAGTTTCAAAATTTCTCGTGCTTTTGGGAAAAGTATTAAATGCTGCATTATTAAATTATTATTTCATTTTGTTTTATTTTTTAGGTAATGTGTGCCTAGGGTGTTACATAAGCTAGAGCAAATATGCAATTGTATTATGCTTGGGCTATTAAGTGAATAAATTTGGAGATAAGGAATAAAAGAATTGGCTAGAAAATATTTTCTTTCAAAAATAGGTAATGGGCAGCGATGTTAAGGGATGGAACTCGAAATGATAAAATTTTGGAGATAAGCGGATGCATTTTCTCATTTAACCAAATTTGAAATGTTCCCAATAATTGATAAGTGGACAAGTATATTTTTTAAAGGATTGAATTATATAATGAAAGTAGATGTTCATTTGATATAGAATAAAGTTGTGTGGAAGGGTATTGATGTGATCCCAACAAGGCTTATAGCTTAGGCCAACGCCTAGGACCAAATCATGCTCAAGGCCCAAGCCATGGCCCACATGCATCTCAATCCCAAAGCCCACCAAGAGGTCCAATAATAAGGGGCATGCTAAAAAAGATCCAATTGGGCTTCATCCAAGATGGCCCAAACCCACATGGGCTTCTCACACTCTTCACATGGGCCAAAGAAGATGTGAAGATTTGAAGAGGTGTATCAAAGAGCAGTAAAATAGCAATAAGATTGGCCCATTGTTTAGGCCTTGTTTTCTAGAATAATAAGTCAAACAATGTGTAGTTGAATTGATAAAATTGGGCTTGACTAAGCCTAATAGGAGATTTTACCATGAGCTACCAAAGGTCCAATGTGGACTAAGTGGAAGTCAACACTCCTTCCTACACCTCATGGATCCAAAGCATCCAAGGGTTATGAATGCTTCCTCCTTTTCCAAGGCATCATTCAATGGCCAAGATCAAGCCTTCTTCTCCAAGCTAGCATCAAAGGCCAAGATGCTTTCTCCTTCTCATCTAAAGGCCGAGATTCCTCATATGTAATGGCTTGAGTATAAAAGCCATAATTTTTCAACATTGTACTCACTCTTGAATTTTTATGCAATAGAAGCCAATGAGTTGAGAACACTCCTCACTATTGCCACTTGAGAGTCATCTTTTAGAGAGTTTACTGTCTTTGCCTCTAGCCCCCTTACTAAGCTAGAGCCAATTCTAAATCACTCACTCTTTCACCTATCCATTGCAAGCAAGAGCCTACAAACTTGCCTTTCACTCTTCCATACTTCTTCCATCATTCTCGCTGCACTTGGAGCTCTCATGTCTCGACCAAGCTCCATGATAGTGGTATCTAGAGCCATCCAAACCGTGGAGTGGTACCTTGTCTCGGTTTGGTAAGGGTTCTCTCCATAGCTTGTTTAGTTTTCCTTGTTTCCATGTTGTTTCCTAACTTCTCTTCTTCTTCTTTCATTGTTCTTCATCTTTCACGGTTCATGTGTTATGTTTATGTGTGGTTTTGTGTTCATCTTCCCTTACAACAATGAGACTACAAGCAATCTTTGATTCCTAGTGGTAGTTCTCCGTGCTTGCTTGGTTTACCGTGTTATACATTTTTCTTTAAGTTCAGCACCATTTATGTCATTCTATTAAGTTTCTTGCATTTTAATCGGTGAATCTTGCTTGTTTTTCATTTTTCTACCATTTAAGTTTTGTCTATGGTCTTCTTCTTCACTTTTTCTTCATTTCCACTATTATTTCCTTCATTTTGCTGTTTTACTAAGCTTGAAACAGTGCCACCAATTCACAACTACGCAAATGATGCTTACACTATGCGTGTGGATGGTTGGACGATTTTCTTGCCAATATTAAACCATTTTCACCGTTGGTTATGGTACCTTAGGGTCTTGAGATGTTTATCTTTCATTCATATATGATTTAAGTTCATAATCATGCTCCACTCATCTGGATTTTCGTTTGAACATCTCCAAAATTTTTCAGACAGCAATCTGCGCCAATTTCTTTGTTTTCCAGAGCACACACCTTTTGTTTGTTAATTCTCTTGAGAGTTACAGTGCCTGTTAATTTTAGCTATTTGTTATGCCTAAAAGATAAGACATCAACGAAAGTTTTGCAAAAAGAATCACTCAAAACCATTGAGAAATGCATTCGCAATAAATCATCAAAATCTAGCCAACAATCAGCGTTTTCAGTGCTTGTTGTGCCTATTTTTTCACTTTGTTTTCCAGACGCACACTATTTTTGTTTGATTCAACTGGAACTATCCACTACACCAATTCACTTGATATTTCCAGACGAAGTTTTAAAAAAAACTTGTGTCTACAAATGTCCAATACAAAAAATATGATAAATCCTCAAAGTTGAGGCAACTGTCAGCATTTTTACTAGTGCAGTATTTTTCCAGCTTTCTCTGTTTGTGCATTTTGGTGTGTTTTCAGCTTTAATTTTAATGTTTTTTGTCCATCACTATCTTGGCCTAAGTGTGTCTCCTTTATTGCTATCAAATGCCTTCAATTTGGAGTGGTATACACCCTCCCATTGGCATGAATGCATAACAGACTATAGGCCTTATTACAAGCACTACAGTTTTTGTTTTGTTTTTGTAGATCCGTTCTAGTTCCCTTCTAGGATTCTCTTTGTTGTACTTCCCTCCTTGTGTGCATTTAATTTTTTGCTTGTCCATTCTTGGCATTTCAATTATGTCTTGTCATTATAATTCCATTTGGTTTAGCATTTCCTAATTCGCTTTTCTTATGTTTTCTTTCATTTGGTAAGTAATGTTGGTTCCAATGCTTATGGATATGAATTAAGTGTTTGATTCTGATTTGGTTGCTAGCATAGGTAGCATCTTAGGGGGTGGTTGAGGAGTAAATCTCTAAAGGTTGAGCTTATTTTATTTTCTTCCCCTACCCTTCACCAAAATTGGAGAGTTTGAGCCTTAATTTTCTTGTGGATGAGTGTTGAGTACTAACATTTGCCTTGGCATAGTTTTTGTATATTCTTTTGTTGTATTTTTTTTGCAGCTATATTATGGTCATTTGGTGCCAATTCAAAGCCATTTCAAGAGGTGTTTGCTGCCTCACAAAGTCCCCAATTGGTGCTTACCTTTGGCCATTAACTAAGACCTCCAAATTCTTTCCTTAACTCTTGCAAAATTTTTCCAACAACTACACCATAAGCGTGGTGCTCTCAGGTGCTCTCTTGGAAGCAACAATTGGAGTGCTTTGGCTGAACATTATTGTATGCAAATTGTTACCACTTTGTAGCTTATTCCTTGCTTTGTAATTTGGACTACTTAGGTGTCTTGGGGAACCACAAGGTGTTCAATCCCATCTCCTAAGTAGAACCTTCATCCTTCATTAGTGATTCGTTCTTAGTTGTAAGTGTGTTGAAAGTTCTAAGTGCTTTATCACCTTACATTAGGCTACATAGTTTATATTCAAGTTTTCCCGTTGTTTAGTGGCTTAAAATTTTGAGACCAAAGTCTCTTCATATTTTGGCCAATTAGGGGTTTGTCTTTAGTGTTTTATAGCTTCCTTTTCTTGTGCTTTGTGTGACCTAGTGTTTAGTGCTTTTTCATAATTTAGCACTAAGCCTTTGTGTGAATTCTTTTTCCAACCTTTCACAAGTGCTCATTGGCTAGGATTGGCCTTGGTATTTAATAAGTCTTAAAGACTCACCTCACCTAACCTGGAGGTCCACTTGTGATTGATTTCCTCTACCACACTTTGTTCAAGTTTCATAAGTTCATTCAATCACCATGAGTACATATTCTACATATAGTCCTAGGTTGCATAAGCATGGTAGTCATGAGTTGCATCATACATTTCATAGTGACATTCCATTATTTGGGGAGGATATAAGACCAATATCATTTAGAGATTGGATGTGGGATACAGAGAAATTGGTGCAACCATTGTTTAGTAAATATAGTCAATTTGACATTCTTAGCCATGTTACTTCTAGGCTTATAGAATGTGCATCCGAGTGGTGGCAAAAGAGACAGTTTAAAGTATAAAAGGGGAGAGAATCATGCATTAACACATTTTATGAATTGAAAGCATCCATGTGGAAACATTTCACTGCCCCTTCATTTAGGATAACTAGAGAGCAACAATCTAGGATAGAAAACTTCATTGACATAGGTGATGCATTCATCCCAAGTCTTGCTAAGTTTTCTAGACTAGAAAAATATTTTAAGAACAATTTGGACTTGCTCTTGAGTGAACAAAGAGAGAGAGAGAGAGAAAAACATAAAAAAGAGCAAGCAAAACTTAAAAAGCATCGAGAGTATGAAAAGAAGAGAGAAAAAGAAGAGCTTGAGAAGCTTCGTGCTAAAAGAGAACAAGAGGAAAAAGAGATAAAAGAGAGGAAGAAAAGAGATGAGGGAGAAAAGGCTAAAGAGGAGAGTCTTAGAAAAGCCAAATAAGAGAATGGGAGAAAAGAATTAGAAGAAAGAGAGAAAATAAGACAAGAGAGTTAGCTTGAAATACAGTCACATGTGGTAGAGTTAAAGAGCATTTCACAAGAAAAAAGGGAACTCATTGTTTGGGATTTGGTGTACCATCCTTCACCAATTCCTTCCCTGAAGGCCCAATTTCCAAAGGGAGTTCTCCCATCTTTCAACTTTTCTCTTTCATTAAATCTTTTGTTTTGTTTCCTTCTTAAAATTTTGTTCTCCATCTCATTCACTTATTTCATCCTCCTCAACATTTTGTGCCAAAACACACTTTGACTTTAAAATTCTTTTCTAAAATCATCTAAGTCAAAGTGTAAGACACTTTTTTTGTGAAGTGGGCCTCTTATCAACTTCTTCCAATTTTATAAGCCCATTTTCACACATTACACATCCATGTATACTGCATGGTCTCTTTGAATTTAATCCAATTTTATTTGATGACTATTGTAGATATATTTTTGATCCTGGTCGAACCACAAATTTGGTTCCGGTAAGCCTTAAACAACCCTTTTGATCTGAGGACAGATCCTCTTCAAGAGGGAGGGGATGATGTGATCCCAACAAGGCTTATAGCTTAGGCCAACACCTAGGCCCAAATCATGCTTAAGGCCCAATCCATGGCCCATATGCATCTCAATCCCAAAGCCCACCAAGAGGCCCAATAACAAGCGACATGCTAAAAAAGATCCAATTGGGCTTTATCCAAGATGGCCCAAACCCACATGGGTTTCTCACACTCTTCACATGGGCCAAAGAAGATGTGAAGATTTGAAGAGGTGTATCAAAGAGCAATAAAATAGCAATAAGATTGGCCCATTGTTTAGGCATTGTTTTCTAGAATAATAAGTCAAACAATGTGTAGTTGAATTGATAAAATTGGACTTGACTAAGCCCAATTGGAGATTTTGCCATGAGCTACCAAAGGTCCAAGGTGGACTAAGTGGAAGTCAACACTCCTTCCTACACCTCATGGATCCAAAGCATCCAAGGGTTAGGAATGCTTCCTCCTTTTCCAAGGCATCATCCAATGGCCAAGATCAAGCCTTCTTCTCCAAGCTAGCATAAACCAAGATGCTTTCTCCTTCTCATCCAAGGGTCGAGATTCCTCATGTGTAATGGCTTGAGTATAAAAGCTATAATTTTTTAGCATTGTACTCACTCTTGAATTTTTGTGCAATAGAAGCAGATGAGTTGAGAACACTCCTCACTATTGCCACTTGAGAGTCATCTTTTAGAGAGTTTACTCTCTTTGCCTCTGGCTTCCTAAGCTAGAGCCAATTCTAAATGAATCATTCTTTCACCTATCCATTGCAAGCAAGAGCCTACAAACTTGCCTTCCACTCTTCCATACTTCCTCCATCATTTCTGCCGCACTTGGAGCTCTCATGTCTCGGCCAAGCTACATCAGGTTTTAATTAGGAAATTAAAGTGTAAAAGTGGATCAAAAGTTGGGAAATTATTTGGGTGAATTGGGCAGATTCCAAGAAGCAAAGGATATATTACAAGAATTAAAATAAAAAGTAAGTAGTGTATTAAACTAGTCATATTACTTTCTTTATTTCGGTACATAAGTATAATAATATTATATTTAGCAAATTTCGAATGAGTATCTTTGGACATGATGTGTTGATGTATGGTTGATTATGTGATATGATGTTGTATACATGTGTGTACATATGTAATGAGACATTATGAATTCTCTTATAACTGTAAAGTCATGATCGTTCTTTTACCCATAGGGCTTTGTGGAGTTAGGGTAAAAGGATTTCTTTCAACCATAGGTCTTTAGCATGAGCTTTGCAAGAGTGCTCTTACCCAAGGCTTTGTTGAGCGGGTAGAGGTGTTGCTTATAAGTCTATGGAAAGCAAGGGGAATGACCTTTCCAAGAGGCGTTATTACGCAAGAAAGGTAGAGTGGTTGGATATGAGAGAATGTCATACCGTTGATATTACTTTATGGTAATATGATTTGATAATTGATGTGATTTTGGGAACATGTGATAGGTTGATATCTTGGTGGAGGTTATGCATATATTATGCTAATGTAAGGTTAGTTGTATGTTGGTAATATACTCTTGTATGATATTTTGTTTGATTAGCTCACGCATCCTTTCTGTGTGTTGTTTGTGTCTATGTGATGATCGTATAACGTATGTGTTATACGGGACCAAATGTTGATGCAAATGCTAGTGGAGATGCACTAGTAAGGAGCTTGGGGATTACCTTAGGAAGAAATATTTTTATTTCTAATATTTTTAGACAATTTTATTTTAGAAAAAAAAATGTATATGTCAAATGGTTTGGACGTTGGATATTCTTTTAATTTGCAAAGTTTTTTTGGTTGAAATAAAGGGAAGTCTTTCTTAAATGCGAAAAATGTGTACGTAATTTAGTAAAATTCTGACGGGGTTGTTATAATCACTACTTCTTCTTTTAATCTTCAAATTCGCGGTTGTGGTTCTTTGTACCCTAAGGAGCACAAGCAGAAACTATGATCATGAGGTTCTTCTTCTTCCTTCCATTTTCTCTCTTGCTTTCAAATTCCGATTTATCGATCAATCTTTCGGTGGTTCTTGCTTTCGAAGATTTGAGTTCTTTAACATTTGTATGTTGAAGGTGTTGTCATACTTGTGCCAATGATCGTTGTTGCTAAACGAGATCAGACTGTTTTGTAGTTGACCCATGATGAAATCTGTTTAGTTTTTTTTCTCCTATTCTTCTTCTGGTAAATGTCATGTATTGAAGCCTCAAATCAAAACTTGTTGTGTAATAGCAACTTTTACTGTGTCAAAAAATTAATTGCTTAAATTTTTATTGTGTCCCTGTTTTGTGGTTCTGATATATTTATATTTGAAAGTGACATTACTTAATTGTCACTATCTCTGTCTATTCTTTAGTTTTAGTCTCATATTATTCGAATATGCAATTTGGGAAATTTCATGAAACTTTCCTATTATGCTTGTCTGGTTCTAATAAAAGGATGAAATTAATTATTCACATTGTGATTGTGAAATGCATTTGCCTCGTAATTATTATTGTTTTTGCATGGCAGTGAATCAGATAAGGCTAAAAATTTTTAATATGAAATTCTTAAAAGTTTCTAGTAAAAGATAAATTAATTAGGAGTTGGTTTGTGCTAAGAAAAATCTGAATATTTGAAAATGACAAAAAATAATATTTTTTACTTTTATGTGGGTTAGTGAGTCAACCCACTTAACCTACCAATCGGTTATGGGTTGAACCAGGTTATAAAGACTCTGGTTTACCATAAATTGAGTTGGATTTGACTTACTCATTTTTAACCTGATTCGTGGTGAATCAACTATTGTTACTAAGTACATGCAAAAAAAGTATGAAGAAAAGAAGTTATCTGCTAGTTGTATTCAACTCATTGCCATCATCAATCTCTTTTCTATCATTTCTTGTTTCTATCTTCTTTAAATTGTACATATAAGCTAGCGAAGTAAGGGATTTTCTTCCTTGTAAAGTCAAACAACAATTAATTGTCTTTGGGAATTGGATTAGATAAGTTAGACATGTCTATACATATTCTTCAGGTTACAAAGTTACTAAGTACATGCAAAAAAAGTATGAAGAAAAGAAGTTATCTCCTAGTTGTATTCAACTCATTGCCATCATCAATCTCCTTTCTATCATTTCTTGTTTCTATCTTCTTTAATTTGTACATATAAGCTAGCGAAGTAAGGGATTTTCTTCCTTGTAAAGTAAAACAACAATTAATTGTCTTTGGGAATTGGATTAGATAAATTAGACATGTCTATACATATTCTTCAGGTTACAAAGTTACTAAGTACATGCAAAAAAAGTATGAAGAAAAGAAGTTATCTCCTAGTTGTATTCAACTCATTGCCATCATCAATCTCCTTTCTATCATTTCTTGTTTCTATCTTCTTTAATTTGTACATATAAGCTAGCGAAGTAAGGGATTTTCTTCCTTGTAAAGTCAAACAACAATTAATTGTCTTTGGGAAATTTAACTATCATCATGTATGAATATTGTTGTTTGTTGTGCATGCAAATTTGGATGGTAGGAACTCTCATACACTTTTTTAATCGTATTTACTCTTTAATTCTTAGCAAGACCCTTAATTGAAAGACATCACACTCAAATATTATCTAAACTCTTAAACATGTTTTTGTCTTTGAACTCAAAATCAAACCTAGTAAGATAATGACTAGAATATTTTTTCCAAGAACAAACTAAACTGTTTCAAAAAATTTTCAAAATTAAATTGTTGGATTTTTGTAAAAAATGTTACTATAGATAAAATACTATAACTTTTATGTTTGTATCATTGAGAAATGAGTTTAAATTTAGGTTCATCTTATACATACAAAATGACCTCCTCTATTTTTTAGGTATTACAACATAAAGAATTTATCAATAATATATTCTTTTTATTTATATTAATATATATATATATATATATATATGTATATATATATGTATATATATATACATATATATATATATATATATATACTACAAGAAAAAGTCTTATTACCAACGGTCTCATGTGGATCAATGGGAGATACTCAGGAAATCCTAGTCGTCAATGTGAGAAGCCAAAAGGGTGGAGAAACCATCATGTTAATGGTAATTGAAGACTATTAACCTTGTCATTAAAATTTTCGTTTTATTTTTTTTAATGAATTTTTAAGAGTGGGGAAAGAGAGATAAAAGGAGGAAATTAAGGTGAGAAAGATAAGGACATTGTGTGGTAGCGTAAGGATGTACAGGAGAGCACTGCAGTTGAGTTTTGGAGAGTACTTGGAAGGCTAGATAAGATCATTGAGTAGAAGCCAGTGTGGTGTTTTCTTAGGAGCAAGAAAAGTCTTTAAAAGAGCACTCAGAGCAGGAAATCCAGGTAAGGGGAGCTGAACCATATTTGATCCTTTTATGTTGTGTGTATCTTCTCTACGTTTTAACCCTATTATTGTTGTTGAATATCTAGTGATTTTCATTTGGCTTTACTTGATGGTTGTTTTATTTTATGTGATGTTTACACATTCCTATTTACGAAATTCTATGCTTCGTATTTGTTGTGGACATATGGTCCTCATTTACTTTGGCTTTTGCACTATTGTGTTTTGTACGTGTGCTTCCTTGAACTCTATTACGCTTTTCATTTTAATGGCCTATATATATGAGAAAGCATATGGGTTTTCTTTTCTCCTTTTTCTTCTGAGGCTTGTGCTTGTCAGGGGTATCAATTAAGAATTTTTTTTTATGGAATTCAATCCTCACGATGGGACCCACGGTGATGCAACCAAAGTGTTGTTCGAAATTAGGTTTTGCTCATGCAACCATAACATGCTTTGATTTCTTTTCTTTTTGTTTCACGGTGCAGACAAGCAATTCACTTTAACTTCTTGTTTTAATATTATTTGATGCACATATTTGCCTTTGATGGGACTTTTGTACATTCTAGTGTGGTGCAGTACACACCTTAAGTGCTTAGAAATATATCCTTTTAGTTGAAGACTTAAAAGAATGCTCGGATTCAAGAGATACATTGAAGACTAGTACATTTTATATTTAAAGTTCTTATTATAATAAGCTTAACTTTCTCTAGTTAGTTGTAAGATTGTTAGAACAACAGCCAGCTCGCAACTCCTCTGACAAAAACTAAATTTTTGCAAAACTCAATGTGGTAATCGATTACCAACTTATGATAATCGATTACCAACTCAAAACTTTTATTTTTCAAAAATCCACTTAAGATAATCGATTACCATTTCGATTACCATGAATGGTAATCGATTATCATTAACAGTTATAACTTGGCTCTTCAAAAACGATTCAAAATAATCGATTACCATTTCTGGTAATCGATTACCACTAATAGTTATAACTTGGCTATTCAAAAACGACTCGAAATAATCGATTACCATTTCTTGTAATCGATTACCACTAGTAGTTATAAGATTATTTATGGCAATTGTAACTTAAATTTTCATATTCTTGACCTAATTTCTAAACAAGCTTCTATAAATAAAGTGGTAGTCTTTCATTTAAAAAAAATATAAGTTAGAGAAGTCTGAGTACTTGAAAAATCTCTGTGGGAAGGCTTTGAAAAACCTAGTGTGGGTAGAGCGATAACTTTCATCAAGTGAGATCTTAAGTAATTGAGTGTTGTTGTTGTTGCTAGGAGAAGCCAGTCCTCCTTTGTGTGATTCAAAGGAGGTGTTCATTCCTTGTGTGATTCAAGGAAGGTGTTTTCATCCCTTGTGGATTTCAAGGGAGGTGTCTTCATCTCTTGTGTGATTCAAGAGAGGTATTTTCTAAACCTTTACTCTTTTATAATCTGTTTGTACTCTGAGTATTATAGTAATTGAGTTAATCTCTTTGTTTAAGAGATTAACAACTGGACGTAGGGTCTTTTGATCTGAACCACTATAAATATCAATGTTTATCTTTTACCCTAAACTCTTTATTTATTTGCACTTGCATTTAAAGTAATTGTGACTTTAAGTTAATCATTAAAATTTTGAGAAAATTTTTAAATCTGTTAAGTTTTATAAAAATCCAATTCACCCCCTATTGGTTTTTTACCACTGTCTAGTCACTCCGCTACACGATACCAACACTATTTGGTGTATTTCCAAGTTAGGGGTTTAAAGATTCATAAAATTGTGTTGTTTCACGTCGTTTTTCATATTCTGGAAGCGTCGACGGTCGCTGGGCTAGTGACGTGGTCCCTGGGCAACTACGTTTATTTCTAATGTGCGAAGTTGTAGTAAAATTGACTTTCCCGGCTCGCTAACCGTTTGATTAAGCTCAAATTTGGATAGTTTGTTCGTAACATGCTATTCTCTGTTTTGACCGGTCGGATTGTCGATTTGAGGTCTGTAGTTTGCGAAATATGTCATGTATTATTGTAGTATTTTTGGTTTTATGATGATAAATTTTCTTAGAAATTTTGGTGTAAGAATTATGGTTGTGCATGGCGTTGCAGGAACTTAAGTGTTGGCACTCACTTGTGTGGGATGAACATTGTTTTGCGTTGCATGTATGTCATGCTATGGTGAATGCCTGTACACTTATATTATAATGTGAACTATATGTGCATATGTATGGGATGGTATGATGTGATGTGAGTTTAAATGACTGAGTGTTGATGTTAATCTTAATTTGACATAAGGAATTAGTAAAAAGGGGGTTCATGTAGTTACTAATTGAGGTAAGACTTATGCTTTGTATGAATAAATGAGTTATGTGTACGCTGCCTTATTATTTCCTAATTTCATATGAGCATGGTTTACTCTAGAGTTCAAATTGAATATTGGCATTGGTTTAAGATGTGAGTATATATTAATTATAAAAGAGAGGAATGTGTGTTTATACTTAAAAGATGCATATGTGTTGTGATTAAGGATGGCAACGGGTCGGGTCGGGCACGGATAGTGTCTACCCGCAACCCGACCCGTAAAAAAAAATCCGCCCGCTACCCGCCCGTTTACCCGTCGGGTATCTGCTTAAAAAATATCTGCGGATATTTTTAAAACCCGCGGGTACCCGTGGATACCCGATACCCGCAAATATTTTAAAAAATATATATTTTTATAAATTTTTTAATATAAAATTGTAAAAATAAAATATAAATTAAATTAAATTATAATTATAATTAAATTTGACATAATAAAATATACTATTAATTTTAATTTTAATTAAATTTAACTTAATAAAATATAAATTAAATTTTAATTTTAATTTTTTACGGGTAACGGGTACCTGCGAGTACAGATAGTATGATACCCGTACCCGACCCGTTTATAAGCGGGTATTAAAATACCTGATATCCGCTACCCGCAGGTAGTAACTATCCGCCACCGATTTTATCTGCGGATATCCGCGGGCACGAGTATTTTTGCCATCCCTAGTTGTGATGTTGTAATTTGGAGTATATGAATGTCTATTTTGATTTTTGGATGTTAAGAATTGAATGGTTGGATGGTAGGAGCTGAATTAGAGTACCCAAAACCAGTAGTGTCACATTACTGGTATAGTGCTTGGCAGTGCATAGTGGACCCCAGACGATAGTAGGAAATAAGGAAGTCCTTTTTGTTATGGCACCCGATGGTGATGCGGAATCACCAGGCGGTCTGCACTGCCCTTTCACTTATCGACACTTAAGTTGCGTCATGCGATAGTGCAAGTGGCATGGTACGTTTTATGATGTGTTTTACATGGCTTGTTGTGTTGGTTCTGTTATGGGATATGCATGACCGTATCACGAGCGGGTAGGTTCGTGATTGGTGTTGGAATGCGTGATTAATATGAGCGGGGAGGTTCCTTTTAATGATACTCTCGTGTGAGGATACGAGTAGGGAGGTTCGTATGTTTTGTGCTCACACTTGAGAGTTGCTGCGAGCGGGGAGGTTCGTAGCTAGATGGATCACGCGTGTTGGACTACGGGCGGAGAGGTCCGTAGAGTTGGAACTACAAGCGGGGAGGTTCGTAGAGTTGGACCACAAGCCGACAGGTTCGTAGAACCATTGGAATCCCTAAGACCAGCTTGAGTATGTATCTTGTATAGTGCAGTGTGTTTTTCTTAAATTCGTTTTGATGTGTTGAGATGTAGCCTTGGACCAGTAGATGCTTGATAGTGTCATGAGTGGGTAGGTTCATGACTAGTGATGAACATGTGATAATATGAGCGAGGAGGTTCATATTATGATGCTTTCGTGTGAGAATACGAGCAGGGAGGTTCGTATGTTCCGTGCTCACACTTGAGGGTTGCTGTGAGTGGGGAGGTTGTTAGTTGTTGGATCACGTGTGTTGGATTACGGGCGGGAAGGTCCGTAGAGTTGGACAACGAGCAGGGAGGTTTGTAGAGGTTGGACCACGAGCGGGCAGGTTCATGGGAGCATGATATATCCTTGGTCCATGGCCAAGTAATTGTATGGGTAAATTGATCAGAAGTTTCATTTGTATAATGAGACAATGATCTGAAATCCTTGGGTATCGATTGTTAAGATTAAGCGATTTAGATGAAATAAAGTAGTTTAGGGTGAATCTCTATTTTTATTAATTGTATATTTATGTTGTTATGAGCTCACCCTTTTTCTGTGTGTTTGGGGATGATAATATGACTTGTCACATGGGAGTAGATGATGTTCCAGGTAATACTGGTGAGGCGTACGGAAAAGGGCTAGTATGGGAAAGCTTTTTAAGGAAGTTTACTATCATTTTATTTTCAGATTTTTGTAAATCGTATTTTTACTAGAATATGAACTAGTATGGATTATTGGAACACTATGGTTTAATTGGATTAGTTTAATAAATGTTTTAAATTTCCCGCGGTTTTGGGAAAGACAATAATAATAAATGCGAGTTTGTATTTATTTCTATTTTACTTTATTTAAATTAGTAATAATCATATCAGTGTTCAATTTGTTGAGTTTGTTTAATTTTGTTTCCAATTGGTTTGAATTTTAAGCTAGAGTTGAAGAATTATTGTTCTGTGAAGTTGGTTGATGGTTGTTGCCGCATCGGTCTGAGGCCAGAGAAAAAGTGGTGGAGCAAAGGTTGATAGTTTAAGGTGAACGCATATTGGAAGAAAAATAACCAAGTAAGGGGCAGCATGGGTAGCGTGTCCTTTGATGCTAGAGAATGGGTCTTGTAGTATTGAAGTGATGTAGTTTGTTTCTTGTTTGTTCTTCTGTGATTGATGTGCATTTCACAATTCTTTACTACCATTTTTTTTCATTGCCATGTGCATTTGTTAAGTGCAGTCCAACGGTTCTTTTTGTCTTCAACACTTCACATGATATCTCTTTTAAAGGCCTCCAACATGTACAACTTGCATTTGAGCTTCAAGACAAAAAGTCAACTATGCAGTCAAACTTAAACTCTTTAATGATTCTTTTCTACAGTAGTTTGATTTGCTGCAGAAAATTCCCCTTGATTCTCCTTAAATCAACTATGCACAAGTGTATTTAATTGTCTTTAGAGGTTTCCAACAACTTGTGCATGGTTTTTAACCTCCAAAGTGAAAGTCAACACTAAGGTCAAATGTTTAAATATAAGAGTAGGAACATTTTCATGAGCGTATCACACAAAGAAGAATTTCAATTATAGCTTAAGTCTAAACAAGGTAAAATGTAAAAAGTGATCAACACTAATCCTCTTGATGAAAACCTATTCAAACCATGTATGCATGGCTGAATTAGCACAAGTATAAAGACTCTTTCAACCTAAAATGTGGTAATCTAGCTAGATGCAAACCACAAAACTAGAACTATACCTATTCAATCTTAAACAACAATTTAAAACAAATTCTATCCTAAAAACAACAAAGAAAAATTGTATCTAAGTAATGAAACATGTTATGAAACCTAAAATTCTAAAAATACCAAAATAAATTTAATTTTGGACCAAAACAGAATTAAAAACTAAACTGAAACAGTATCAAGAAAATTCTTTGCTACATCAACCAATCCCTAAAGCTCCCAATGATGGGCAGCAAAGGCCATCACCATCCTCACTAAATCCCAAAATGCAAAACTCATTCTATAAAGCCAAAACATCCTGGCAACTTTTATGCACTAGGTTGCTATTATGTTGTATTTAACTCCTCCTCAAGCTTTATTGAACTCTTCTTGACTCCTCCTTTGATTCAATTTTACTCCATCAATAAAACCCACACAAATTACCCATTCTAATTCAATGAAAACACCTAAACCAAGCTATTTGAGCTTAGTTTAGCATATTTGTTGGTTGATATAGTCATATTATGCATCTTTAGTTTTCTTTAGTATATACGTGTAGTTTTAACTTAGTTTTATAATTTACAACTTGCTTGCATGATTAGCTTTTTGTTTGATTGTGATAAAACATAAAAATCAGTTTAGGTGGCAGAGTTTAATTTTGGAAGCTACTTTTTCTTGTCTTCTTTTTGCTTAAATAAAAATAGTTTTAATTGTAGTTTACTGCTTAAAACTTGTAGGAACTATTTTAGATAAATTCTAGTTGATGTTTTAGATTAAGTTGTTTTCATGCACAATTTTGCTGCCAAATACTTAAATTTTGAGTCTCCACACATCAATTTTCGTGCACCCTGTTATTCTTGACTTTTTACCTTAGTTTTCATCATTCATATACTAATTAGAATGTGTTTGCATCATTGCTTAACATTTCCTTAGCTGATTTGGGTTATCTTAGCTCATGTTGACCAATTTCTAGTTTATTTTGGAAGTTTTCACTAGGCAGATTTTAATTCTCATGTTCATTATGATTTGCGATCTATTTTAAAATTTTCTTTTTCTCATTAGAAGTTTTCCAACTAGTTTTATCAGAGTTTTGTGAAGTAGTTATCCCTAATTCTAAATTTCTATAGTTTTAACATAATGTAGTGTTACTTTTTGGTCTTAAGTACCTAGATTTTGAGTTGTAGTTCGTTTTAGCAGTGTGAGTTGTTTTCTAGTCATATTTTGGCAATAGAAACCTATTAGGATAGTTAGATTACAATTCCATAGGTTAGCTTACTACATGCGTATGCATTTGGGTTAATTTTGTAGACTAGTCTTGGTTTTAGGTAGTGATTTTAGGTAAATCTTGTAGATGATAGTTTATGATTTTGGAGTAAGTTTTCTTAAGTCATTTTAACTTTATCTAGGTATTTCTTTCTAGTTTTACTCATGCTCTAGCATAACCTTAGTTTTAGCCTTGTTTTATAGTGTTTTTAGAGGTTTTAGGTAGTGAAATTTTGAGTTTTAGGTAGGATTTTAGTTTTGAGTTGTTTCTTAGGTTCCTTTAATCATTTTATATTTTTTGAGTACGTCCTTGTTGTTGTTTTTACCAATTTTAGTTTACTACTTGTTTTCATGCACATATTTGTTGTGAAATAGTTATCTCAACTCAACTTTTTAAAGATTAAATATGACTATTTTTAAAGAATTAAGTGTGTCAGCTTTATAATGGCCTACACAATATGCATAAATGTTTTGAGACATGCCATGAATGATTAATAGGTACTAGGTTGTCCTAATTTTATGCCTAAATGCAAAATCATAAACTGTTTGACAAAATGCCTCAATGAAGAATATGGTTTCACCAAGTGCTTGATGAAATGCTTGAATAAAGTAACATAAGAAACATGAAAATGCCCTAAAATTTGCCTATAATGATAAACTTGACTAAGTGAATAATGAAACTAAATTAAAACTCAAAAATCACCAAACCACCTCTTAAACCCAACTTGGCTACAAACTAGTTAAGGGTTTAGGAGGAGGCATGCGTGAATGACTAACACCCTGCCCTCCACCAAACCTTACAACCTATCTTGTATATTTTCTCTTCATTCCTTTCTTTCTTTCTTCTCTTCAAACTCAAAAAATGTTCTCCCATTAATTGCTTTAACTCTTCATTAGTTTTAGCCTATTTTCTAGTCTCATGTAGTCAAATTTATCATTTTTAGTTTTCTTCAGAAATTCTAAGTGTAGTTAGTCTAGTTTAATGATTTTAAGGTTGTGTGAATGTTTACTTCTCTATTAGATAATGTTTGAAGTAGATAATACCCTTGCTCGTGGTTTCTAGTTCAATTTTACTAATTCTAATGCTATAAATTTTAATCATATAGGCATATTTTGATTCCCTAGTAAATTTGAGATAGTGGTTCAGTTTTTTATAGTCCTTTATCACTTAAAACCTACTTAGATACTTGCATTACAGTTTTATTCTCAGATTTATAATATTAGCAGTAATTTTAGTGTTAGGTGCTAGTTTTAGATTCTAAGTAGTGAAATTACAATTTTCTTGTTAATTTTGAATTTTGACTTCATTTTTATCTTTCTTTTACAATTCAAAAGTTGTCTATATAGTGGTTAAGTAATTAAAATAAGTAGAATAGTGCAATTTTCATATTTTATAATTTTTGCCTATTCTAGTCACTAGTTTTACGTTCTAGGTTGTCATATTTTGAGTCATTGATTTTTTTTGTAAGTTGAGGTTTTTCTTAGCTAGAGTTTATGATTTTAAATTGTTTGGGATAACTTCTTTACAATTTCTTAGGTTAGTTTAGTATAGGTGCAAATTGTAGGCCATTCTAGTGGACTTTGTAAGGTTTAAGTTGTGATTTTTAGCATTTTGGTTTGGAATCAGTTTTTGAGTTATACTTTGGTTCTTTTTAGTCAATTAGGACTTGAACATGTGTGTTTAAGTGTCTTTAACATTCTCCATCATCTTCCACTTGCATTTAAGCTTCAAATAAAAAAGTCAAAGTTTAGTCAACTTTGAGCATGTGCATATGTAATGCAAACTGGTTCAGATTCAACATTTTCTCGATTTGGTGCTTTCCTTGTGTTGAATCAACTTTGTACAAGTCCATTTTAACTTATGTATACTATCTATATGGCTTCTTGATTTACAGGTACATTGACTACCTTGTTTTCAGTTCCTTCTTCTTTGACTCAACCTCAACCCTTCTCTTTGTTGTTTTTGGTATGTATCTGATGAAGGATTGACCCCAACCAAGGATGGAGGCACATGCTTAAGAAGACTAAGCATGTTTAGAAAGGAAGTTCACTAATCCTTCATCCCTTTCATTTGTGTTTGTTATTTTTGATTCCCTAA
>Ga0214544_1002390_pt1 | contig 39536 bp, 11 predicted proteins | sample CNSS3metaG_FD_160074 | JGI IMG/M metagenome (GOLD analysis project Ga0214544, IMG submission 160074) | Root nodule microbial communities from cowpea collected in UCLA plant growth center, Los Angeles, California, USA - CNSS3 | ecosystem: Host-associated > Plants > Roots > Nodule | place: USA...
TTTATTTAGTAGTTTGTCAAATTTTGTTAAAAAATACTTTATTAATATATATATATATATATATATATATATTTTTTTTTTTTTTTTTTTTTAAATTTTTTTTTATTTTTTTTTTTTTTTTTTTTTGTATATAGGTTGAGGTAACCCAATTGCCTACTATTAATATATGTTATTTTACTGATAAAAAAAAAAAAAAACTCTAGGTGTTTTCCTCTCAACTTCTTACCTTCCCTAAAGTTCTATCTTTAGGGTTAGAGATCATATAAAGCCTAGGAAACTTACTATATAATGGTTCAACCCTTACCCATTGATCTTCACAGAATTTGACTTTGTTCCTTCTCCTACTTTTCGACCTAAGTTCTTATCAAACCATATACCCTCCTCAGAGCTCCCAGATACTTTACATAAATAATTTCACCATTGATTTTTTGTTAAATGTGTTATTTTGACATAAGTTTTTTCAAGATCCATATTTTGACTCTAATACCTATTTTCCACACACCCTTTTGACTCTAATACCTATTTTCCAAACACCCTATTACACATGTTCCTACTTTACCAATCTCCACTTTCATTTAGCTAACATGACTATATTAAAATTTTCAATATCTTTTATGCCATGTCCCTTCCTCCTTGGATTTACACAAGTTTTCCCACTTAACCCAAGCTATCTTCCTATCCTCAAAAATCCTAGTTCTAAAGAAAAAAATCTTTATATTTTTATGAGTTCATTACACACATTTTTTGGAGCATTGAAAAAGGACAAAGCCTATAATGATAATGCTGAGATTACTTATTTGATGAGGTATATCATTCCCACAAAAGATAACAATTTACCTTTCCATCTACATAATTTGTTTTTGAGTTTGAAAATCATGACTTGTGAGAACAATTTTTTCGTAAGGGTTCCCTATTGACATGCCTAAGTATTCAATTTGTATATTCATACATTTGCGGTTTACAATCTTTGATAATTTTTGTATTTATGACATATTTAGTCTTAATCCTATTTTAAATATTCTTAAGATAGTTTTTATGACCTAAATGTTTATCAACAAAAAGGGTGTTATCTGCGAATTATAGAAACCCCACTTTTATTCCCTTATTACCCACCTTAACACTAAAGTATAAATTTTTCTTAATAGTTTGTCTAATTAGCCTAAATAGGTCTTCGGCTACTAAGAGAAATAGAAATTGTGTCAAAAATCTCCGGTCCTAAGCTTTTTATTGGGACAAACTCCTTATTTAGACAACCTTTTATCAAGATTGAGATAAATTTAGAAATTTCATTCTCAATTGGAATATCTACTGTCTTTCACTCAAGAATGAATATAGGTAATAGATACGGTACTTAAATCTAAAATTTAGGTATTTATTTTTTAGTTGACTCATTCGTGACTGAAGTATATAAAACAAATGAGTATTTGGCATTCTTTGCAAGGAATGCCTACATATAAAAGAGTATTTAAATTTTGTTCTCAACCATCTATAACAAAGTTTCCTTTGTTCAAACATCTATCAACCAGTTAATAAAATTTATATCTGTACAAATATGTAATGTCAATACAGAGTAGTTAACCAGTGAGAACTGTCATAGTGGAAAAGGTAATTACTACATAAGAATGAAAAAAAAAAACTGAACAATGATGTATTCATTTACATGATAACTTTAACATTATTTTGGACATAAATAGTGACTTTTTTTTTTTGGAAGGACTTAATATATTAGGTTTTGTTACTAGGTTTATTATCTAAACAAAATGAATGCTGTGATATTGTAAATAAGAAATATCTTCTTGTTAGTTTTTGAAGACAACATTATAACTGTGATTGCTTGTAGTATTCAGTGGGGAACACATAATTGTCATCAAGCACATGAAACCTAAGAAACTCTATACTGATTTTGCCTATACAACTGAGATGAATAAAGGAGACACTCCACGTTGCAGCCATTTCTCTCTCAGGTAACTTCTTGTTTTTTTTTTCCCTATATTCTTCTTCTAGTTTATCTGTAAGATCAAAATACAGTTTTTTTTTTTCAGTGAATAAATGTAATTTGTTATCTTGGTTTTATTTTCTTGATAAGTTTTTGTTGGTAAAGGGAGTGCACGTGATAGTTGAAATATAGATAATTTAATTAGTATATAATATTTTTGTTAATGTAAGGGATTTATATATTTTCTTAAAGCAAGGAATAAAATTGCTTCTGATTTCAGAAGAACTATACTCTATATTTATCATTTTTTTAAATTTAATAGTTTAAACCAATAACTAATTACAATCATTATATTTTTAAAAAAAAAGTAAGACAATAACTTTTTTTCATATTATTTTAGACATAATTGATCTATATATGTATTGGGAAATGTAAAGAAGTAAAACTATAGCATTTTGACGTTCACAACTAATGAGGTAAAAGTGATTATTGTTGAAATATAAATTTGATTTTGGACCTCAAAAACAAAATTTCTATAAATATTTAAAGCATAAAGATATTTTAGAAGCATGTTTAATCTTTAGGATATAATTTTTTATAGTATTTTGAATTAAAATGTTTAAATATAGACTATTATTTGTGGAAAAAATTCTACATAAACATAGCTATTAGATTAAAAATGTGTTGGGCAGGGGTCATGAGTTTTTTCAAAAAAAAAGAAAAAAATAAAATCACTTAATATTCTCATGCTAATTTCATAAGTGTCACACTTCTTTGTTATCAATGCAATGCAGAGGTTACGTTGCTGAAATGCGCCAAAAAGACTTAAGCGTGTGTTTCCCAACCCAAGTAAGTGGGTCTGCGACACAACCATCACTTCCTCCGCTAGTGGTTCAAAGATTCCCATTATGGAGTTGCAATGTATGTCGAGGAGAAAATGTGTTTAATATCAGTGATCAAAGTGACCAAAGGACATGCTGTGAGAGAGTTCAAGAAACTCTGACACATAATAATGTTCCTGCAATAGAAGAATCTGAAATTACCAATCTCATTGACTTAAATGGTGGTAGTGATGATAGACATAATGAAGGTGATCATATGCCAATTAATCAAGAGGAAAATAATGATGCTGATCAGGTTCCAGTCAATGAAATAACAGGTAATAACTTCACAATCATCACTTGTACAAGAGTATTTTATCTAATATATCTGAGTAACTCCTTGCTCCAGACCTTAATCCTGACATGGAGAATGATCTTAATCTTCAAGTATCAAACAATGTTGGATCTTCAGTTGTCTGTCCAAGCCTTATCCAAGAAATGCATGCAAATGAAACAGGCGAGTTAATTTATTCAACTAAATTTGAGCATCCAGTGATAATAATAACATTTTGATGTTAGAAATTTTAAATTTCCAACTTAATTAGAACAAAACTTTCTTCTTTACTTTGAGACAGGTTTTGAAGGCATTGTAGCTCGTGCGTCTGAGGCGGAGCTTGTTGTTAACAATGTCACAACTGCGTCTGAGGCGGAACTTGTTGTTAACAATGTCACAACTGCGTCTGAGGCGGAACTTGTTGTTAACAATGTCACAACTAAAGATAACCAATGCCTGCAAGAATTAGGAAAAGCCCTGGAAATTACTGAACAAATAATCGTGCCTGAACACAATGCTGAACAGTTTCCTCAAGAGCCAGTCACTGAAGATAATCCTCTTGCAGGGGATAGTGAGAAGAATGGAAAAAATGAAAATGAAATTCGGGATCTTCATCAAAAGAAGTCTTCCAAGAAATATAAAAGGGTGCGTTTCCTTAGGGAAATACTTAGAGAAGATGAAGAACCAGTGGCTGAGCAGATCAGAACAGAAACACCAGCACTTCAAAATCCTTCCAACAAGTGTGCAGACTCACAGAGACAAAAAGCTATAATGGAGAAGGTGGTTGATGAAGGAGACAGAAAGAAGTTGGAAAAGAAGGGTCAAGCAGGAAGAAAGAGGAAGTTAGTTATAGATGAAGATGATGATGATGATGCACCATTAACTGATCTCATCAAAAGGGTTGGAAATCGAGTATCAAATGAAGAAGGATTGCCAGAGGGAATGCATCTTTCTTCAAATACTTCACCTCAAACCTTGGTAAGTGATTTTCCTAGAGAAGGAACAGGTGTTCGTGTTCGTACTGAAGTAAGTAACAATAAAATGTCCCTTTTTTTCTGAAATTTTTTATAATGGAGTCTTCCATGCCAGAAGATTGTAAGATAGTTAATTTTTTAACATGCGTGTTGATTTTTTTAGAATTTAAATAATTGTAAGATAGTATAAAAGGGGGAGGATGGTAGATTTTTTATCAACAAAAAAATATATATATATATATATATATATATATATATATATATATATATATATATATATATATATATATATATCATGATATTTGAACTGTACTAACCCTTAAATAATGTTATAAAGAAACTGTTGCACACTGTTGTACACTTTTAAAGATGAATTTGTAAGATAGAATGACAGGATGAATTTAAATATATTTAAAGATCAAGTTTCTGGTGTTTATTTTAAAATATTTGAAGGTGAAATTGAGTAGATTTAAAGATAAAATTTGTAAAAATTTGTGAATGATTTAATTAATATGATAGATAAAAAAAATAAATTAACAGATAAAAAATTACAAAATTGTTCTTATTTCCCGAACACAAATTCTACCTTATTTATTTTGATCTAATGTTTGAAATGCATAAACTAAACCTCAAATTAATTTATTTATAAATTAATTTCAACTTATAATTTCTTTCCTGAAAAGTGTCTCAAGAGAAGGTTATCCATATACTTTATAAATTGACAGACTAGAGAATAGCAGAACCAATTCCTCATGCATGAAATCACAGAATCGGTTCTAACACCACCAAAACCGATTCTCTAACTCAACAAAATCACATAATCGGTTCCAACACCAACAGAACCGATTCCTCCAACCATGCACTTCCACACAACCCCTCAAAACCTCCCGCCCTTCACCTCTCTCACCAGTCATAGAGCTGCAAAACATGCAGTCACCCTTGCACAGAATCGGTTCCTCACGCAACCGGCAACCATGGAGTTGCACCTCCCATGCAGAATCGATTCCCTTACATGGAACTGGTTTCCTCACCTGTGTGGGGTAATATTGTAAACACACATTCCATCTATAGTATTCACCCCTAAATCCCCTACCCTCAACGAAGATAACATCTACTCTCAATCTCATAAATCAGGCATGCTCAAAACGACACAATGGAACATGCAATTCGGTGGCATTTTCGTCTCTTGTAACAGTACATATTTAGATGTGAACACAACAATGTTTAGGTACTATTATGTTATACCTACATAATAGGCTAGAAGACTAAGATCAAATCTCTTAATACAGTAGCATGTTACTTTTGCATGAACTATATAGAATAATGTCACTGAACAAATGCTTAGTTACAATTTAATAAAACATCTGATGCTTAGTTACAATTTAATAAAACATCTGAAATCTATATTAAAGAAGTCGTACATGTAGCGACGTAAGTATAGAGTCTTTAAACTCCAATTTCAGTAAATATTTGTTCCATCTTATCTTCACATGAGATTTTGGAGATGTCCACCTATGTTAAAGGTCCGGTTGCAAAGAACCCATGTGGGTACTATTGGGGTAAACTACATTTGAGAATTTTTGTCCATTATGACCATGATTGAGTTTCATCTCTTCTTCTTTTATTGTATCACTACTGATTTTTATTTATGCAAATCATTTAATGTCTCTGGAGTACTCTTTAAATGTAACTCTAGATTCATTTCTAGAATCTAGAACTTAAGATCATCAAACTCCAGTATGATTCCTCAATGACTACTTGAATGAATCATTTGCTTTAGTCCAGGACTCTATAACCAGTTAAAGCCTTATATCTATTACTAACATCTAAAAGCATGAGGAGAATTAGTTGGACCATAACTTGAAACCAATTTCTACTCAATTCCAAGCCAGTAAAATAAGATAATTGATTAGTTCATCTAATAACAAGCACAAACTAATTCAAGAACATATTGAATGAAAGCATAGACAAATATCTAAGAAGTAAAAGTACAGAGAGTTAAAATTGATTACATTCGACAGGAGAGAGTTTAGCTACTCATAGAATATTACAATGCATTCCCAACAACATCTAAAAATAAGAGCATCTCTCTCGAGCCTCCAACATTGTATTCCAACTCTACTACTATATATTTAATTCTCCACTCAATGTCTAAAATGAGAACATGAGTTTTGTATTCGTAAACTGTCCAAGGCGATACTCAACTCCAGATTTGGCACTCAGTTGCAGAGGTTTCCCTCTATATAGGGTTTTCTCTTAACCGCTGCTTAGTGACATGTTGTGGCTTAGCTACAAAAGTTACATTCCATATCTTTCTGAACTGTCTTTCTCAACGCTCAGCGACACATCTTGGGACTCAATATGTAACTGCCTTTCCTCAAGTAGGTGCTTGTGATTTACTCCTCATTAGAGCTATCAAAAATGGGTTAGAACCCACGAGCCAACCCGGCTCATCACAGATTCGGACTGGGTTGGGTTAAAAGTTTTTTACAAATTTCAATACAGGTTGATTTTTGACCCGACTCATCTAGAGCTCGGCTCACCCGGGTTGAACCCATAGTGAGCTGGGTTAGCTCACCAACCCACAGATAAAAGGGTCACACTAGTGTTTTTTATTAAGTTGGGCTTTACATATGGATCATGTTAGGTTGTTTTTTTAGCCAACACATAAATAATTTGGATTTTTTTGATTTTGGTTTGTATTTGGATTATATTAAAGTTTATTTAGATTTTAATTAGAATTATAATATAGTTTTGACTCAAAAAGAATAAAAAAATAATATTTTTTTTCATTAAGTGAACCCGTAAGCCAACCCGTTTAACCCGCCAACCCGTAGTGGGTCGGACAGGGTTACCTGTTTTTACAGCTCTACTCTTCATGAGAGTTTCCTTAACTAGCTTTGTAGTGCTCAACATCGTTTTTGGAACTTAAGTTGCACATCCTTAAATTCTTTGGAAATATCTACAAAAACATCACAAATACATCAATTTCCTTATTTTCTTACTTCTCTACTTGTCATTATGTAATTTAAAATAAAAGGATGCTTACAAATTATCATCAATTAAAGCATGATAAGTGTCAAATTTATGTGGAAAATTAACGTGTTCTAGACACTTATTAGTATATCTAACGTTTCATCAAAGTTTCCCAGCTCCTCTTCCTCTTGAAGAATAATATTGATCTACTCTGCTTTTACTTTATTCTCATAAGTTCCACTTTCATGTTATCAACATTTGTAGGACACTTTAGTTTTACAGGAATAGGAATAAGTGTGTTTCCTTTATCTCTACTTTTAGCCATCAACAACATTTCTATATTGGACCACTTTCATTGCTCCCACCCTTCCATTAGGGCTTGTATTCACTTATCTACAAAGAAATTTACCCAATTACCTCTCCTTAGCAGAAATACAATGTTCTTGAGACAAATTTGAGACATGTGATTGAGCTCAAACACAAACTAGAATATGCACATGTTGTTTTTAGGTACTTACTTGTAATTCATACCAAGTTATGATTTGTACTAATGTGAGCACTTCCTCACCATCTAGTTTAAGATTCCTAAAGCTAATATTGTTTCTATGTATAAATATACCTCATAATACATCCACCCACACTGTCCTTAAGAAAAGATTTCCTTTTGAACTAAGTCCAAACATTTCAAACCTTAGGATTGGTCCTTGGCTCTATTATGATGCAAGTGAAAAACAAGCTGCATATTGATTCATTACAAGTTTCACACATGACACATCTTCAATAGGATTTCTCCATTAAGTAAATTATCGTATGTTGTTAATTTATTACTTAAGACTCTTCATACAAAAAGATAAGTTTTGGGTAGAGCTTTTACACTTCAAAATGTTCCACACAATGTCTCTTCATCCCCTATGATCTTGTTTTGTTTCCTTTTGTATGTGATTTCATCTTGTATTCTTGTGTGTTATTCTTGTGTGTTGTCTCCTCTCCGAACACATTCCTCTTCCTTATCCTTATGCAATGTGCATCGTTGAATGTAATGTGAGATCTTTTTTATTATTGGTCTTTTACCATTGATTTATCTCACTCAAATCACTTTCTTCTCCACATTATGTTTCATTTCCAATGATTTTCATACTATTTTCCATCCTCCATTCTTGCTTCTTTTAGGTTGACTAGATAAGATGGGATAGGACATGGGATAATAAGATGATAAAAGAGACTAATAAATAATGAATCATGAACTTCCACCTCAATGTCCATTTTTGAATAGTCTTTCTTACATCTTTTAAATCCTCCCATATATATGTTTTAAGAGAAATCATTAGTTCTATCATTAATAAATCTTAGTTATTCATTAGAAATCATGCTAGCAACATGTTTATGTGAAACAAAATTATAATTTTTTGGATATTTCTCTTATCAAAAATATTATTTTTCATATTTTATTTAATTAATTATTACTAATATATTAATGAGAATCTCATGAATTTCTATGAGAAGTTTATCACTCTTTCATGCATGCATGCCTCTCTACAGTTCAGTGAGAAGCTTCTACTGAGCCAAGAGTCCAAAATGAATCTCTATGACAAGTTTAGATGATTAACTGTTTTAATATAGTATAAAAGAATGAATTGCTTTTCTTTCATCAGTAGTATGTGAAATTTCCACACAGACGCACCAGTGCCAAGGAAATAATGAAAGTTGTTACCATCTTCTCGCAGGAGATTGATGATGCCACAAGGGAGCAAGATGAACAGGATGCTTTAGACGCCTTGCTGCAAATATCTCAAACTAATATGGTAAGTGAAGAACCTGAGTCACTGATTAAGCAGTTGAAGGAAATGAATTTTGATCTGTATCATTCTACTGATGGAGATATGGTAAATGGAATACACTTGAATGTGGCCACAGGAGGCAGTGTTGCAATTCCCCAGAGTCTTTACACAGGTGAATGTTCAAACACTAAAATGGATATAATTGGTTCATCTCAGACCTATGGTTCCCCGAAAGATAACTTGTCTGGAAAATCACATGCTCCAGCAATCTTTGACGAAGAAGAGGAAGAAGCTCCAACACAAGATTTTGGAGGTACTGGTGCAACTCCATTGTCCCTGAACAACAATATCCCCGAAATGTTATGTGGGACAAACAGAAACCCAGCTGATTTTACTCTCATCGAAGCAAAGAATCCGTACATGAGGGATAGAGAAGATGAAGTGCGAAAGAAGGCTAGGAGGGGACAAAGCTGTGACTCATCTTCAAGAAGAACAAGAAGCAAAAGAAGCCCTAGCTGAATTGGAACCATTGCTCCTTCTGGTAGTTTTGTTACATTGGGATTTTTCTTTATGAGACCTGGATTTGCATGTTGAACTTAATTTTAGAATAGCTTAAGACTTTTTATTTTCTGTGTCTGCATAAACCATAACTCCTCAACATGTTTTCTTTTTAAATTTAAGCATATGAATGTTTGTTTTAAAATTTAGTCACCGGATTTAGAGTTACATCCCATGCTATTCAAACATCGGTTGCAGGTGATTCATCCAACTAGACATATATGTGAAGCAGTGATCTTTGATCTTTATAGCCAAATGCATTTAATTAGCTTTCTTTTCATTTTTAAAACCTTCATATAAATTCATCTTTTCCATACCATTTGTTTGTAAAAAGATAGTCATACCGTGATAAATTCTTAGCTGTATCGAGCCTAGAAGAGGTAGGGATCTTAAATCCGTTTCAGCAAATTAAATTGATTATGAGGATAAGAATATATATATATATATATATATATATATATATATATATATATATAATATTTTTTATTTTATTTTTATAAAAGATTATTTAGTTCATATTTAAAATAATAGAGAGATATATAGTTGTGAGTATAGGTATAATCACGACTAGTTAAATATATGAAAAGAATAATTTTTTATTTCAAAAACATGTCCCATTTCCTTCCAATCCCTGCTTTCACTAGTATAAAATTTTCTTTGAAAATATGTTTTAAAGTAATTTACCTGAATATTTGACATGTTAATGTCATGTTTTATTTATTGTATTATTTTTATTTTCAATGTACATGTATTTCTTTTTAATAAAAAGTAAATTTCTATAAAGTCTCCAAAATCAGACTAAGATGAGATATAATTATATTATTTTTTAGTTATAAAATTATACCATAAAAAAAGTTATCTACCTATAGTGTTGAATATTTATTATGTATCAATATTTAAAACTCAAACTACTATGGTACTTCTTGTTATTTTTTTTTTCTTACAGAACAAAAACAACAACATAGTCCTAACAATTAGGTAAACTTAAAGTCAGTAATCAATGAATTTAAACTCTTTCGGACCTACATATCAGGGATTAGGGTGTGCAACACAATGTTATATTGTTGTTCTTTGTTTTTTATGTATTATTCTATACATTGACAAAAATAAAATTGTGTACATATTACACCTTGAAAAAAACAAACCTTAATTAGTGATAGTCAAAAGTAGTTGGACAATATTAATTACCATCTAGTGGGTGGGATAAATGATATGGTGTTGGCATATAAAACAGGAAAACGATTAAAATCAATCAGTTTAAGATATATGCTACTATTTTGTTCAATTAATTTGAATTTTTTTAATGTAGCATAATTATATATATTTTAAATAATTAATATAAAACAATTTTTATAAATTAATTGATACAGAAGTTAACTTCATCTTATAAATAGTTAATTTTATTTTTGTTTTATCATTTTATTCTAATATTTTTTATAGAAAATTATTTAGAAACCTAAGATATAAATATGGATATTCTTTATCAACGGAATATGTAAAGAAATAAATGTTTCCTCTTATATAAAATAAAAACAGTTATACATAGAAAGCTATATAATATTTAGACTACAAAAAATATAAAGGTTAAATATGATATGCTTGCTTTACCTTTAAGTGAAAATTAAAATTATTCTATATTTAAAATTTTTGTTTAATTTAGTTCTTTAATTTAAAAAATATGTAAATTTAGTTATTTTAACTAAATTTTGTTAAATTTATTTGTGAAACGCGTCTCATAAATTGGTTACATTATCTAATACATTTTCATTTCGGTACTAATTAAAAAACATTAAATAAATTTAACAAAATTTGACTAAAAGCTAAATTTCCAAATTTAGACTAAATTAAATCAAAGTTTTAAAAAGAATTATAATTCTAATTTTTAAAGGAGGAAAAGTATATTTAAATCAATGGTTGAATATATTTTTGGTTCTTTAACTTTTAGTGAAAACTGAAATTAGTCCTTCTTAAAGATCTTGAATCAAGTTCTTAAATTATGTAAATGCGTGGATTTAATCTTTTTAACCAAAATTTATTAAGTTTAGAAACTAAATTAGTTCAAAACTTCCAATAAATATTAATTTCAATTTTTACTAAAAGATAAAAACTAAAAATATATTTAACTCTTAAATTAAAATATAAATATCGCATGTCTAACAATGCAAACAAAACGGTACCGGACAATACCCCAAAATCATGAACCATGTTTGTTTTTCATATATGGAATGCAATCTCAGCTTAGTCTCCAGCTCCTCATAATACCCTCTGTTATCTGCAAATACATACAACCTAAAGTGTACATGTTAATTTGCAGCCCTGGACCAACTGTAAAGCCCTGCAGTCATAGGGATTGCAGCAACGTGGATATGGTTAGATTTGTTTATTTGGTCGAAGAATTTAGAAATTATTTTTTTAACTAAATATTGGTAGTTAAATCAATTATAAATTAATATTTAAATTGATTTACTTTTATCATAAAAACTTATCACATATTTTTTTTAGTACTATATACTTGTGTAATTTTATATATTTTTTGTTATCTTTAGTACTATGTGTTAACTGTTGTTAAAATATTTTTTCATTCAATGAGGCAATTAGTTTTAATAAAATTAAAATAAATCTTCAAACAGTTTTTATTAAAAAAAAATTGTTTTAGAACTAAAAGAAAAATGGCCAAAAAAGTCATACGAAACATAATTTAAGTCTTTTATGGCTCCTTAGCTTTTTTTATACTTTTATCACAAGTCACTTCAAAGCTATATTTAGCTTTCTTTTTTCCTCCTTCTTAACACGTGTATATTGGATTAAGATTTACCTGTAATTTTATTTCTCATTGACTATACTTTAATTTCCAAGAATTTATTTTTGACATTTATATAAATCAATGAATATATGACATCTTGTAGTCCTTAATTATTATCCATTGAAGTTATTAGGCATATTTATCAGGAGAGAATTAAATATTAATTTCAGCATTGACCTTGTTAAATTCAGCTTCTGCTTTTTAATTTATCTGCTTTCTGAATCCATACACATGGTTGCAAGGTTTAAAGACACGAAAAACACAGAGAATGAAGGAGAAAACTTAATAGCAAAGAGGATGATGATACATGGTAAAGGTAACAGCAGAAGAAGAAAAAATCATGATATACGACAACTTATTTGTACATCAGATATCTCAAACTAATCACACATCACAGACACAACCTAAAAACTTGTTCAACCCTATCTCTTGTCGTAAGAGAGATGAGGAGAAAAGAGAAGCAACAAAGCATGCATGCATGCATCTTTGCTATCTATTCATCCATGCCTCTTATAACAAGAAATCTTATTGATGAAATCTATATTATTAATTAGTACGTAGAATTTCACTGTCTCAACGATCTTATCCTCTCACTACATCACCATCTTAATAATATCTATCACGGTACTCTCACACCTCCACCAATGTTAGGGATCCCACCAACGAACCCTCCACCTGTACCAGTATTGAACCCACCTCCAAAAGGATTGTTGAACACACCATTTCCAAAAGGAGGATTGAAAGGGAAACCACGGCCCTGGCCAAAACTGTAACGGGGATCGAAGGGATTGTTGAAGTAGCCACCGTAACCACCGTAACCACCGTAGAAGTTAGGAAATCCTCCCCAGAAGAGGCGAGAATCTCTATTGAAGCCACCACGATCACGACCAGAAACTGGGAAGCCAACACCATGATTATTAGAAAAACATAAAAAGATTATTGGTTGGTGTTGATAATATTTTATACTTTGTTTTACGTTAAAGTGGAAATGAAAAAAGAAGGTAAAAAAAAAAGAAGAAATAGCTCACGGTCTTTCAGTTCCCTTGCTGCCACCTCTGAGAAGACGAAAAGGAAAATGACCAACAGGCTCAGCATGAGTGATAATATGTTCCTCTTGGACGCCATTTTTGCAATAAGAGAGTAAGTGAAAGGATGAGAAAAATGGTGAGAATGTGCAGTGTATATATAGGAGGGAAGAGGGAGAAGTTGGGACCTTGTTCTTTAATGGCGCCGTAGCGTACTCATTCAGACTTTTTATTCTCAACTTAAGAACCGATTTGTTCTTCATCACCACCTAATTAATCTTCCTTCTCATTTTTCAATGGTAAAAAGTTTGTAGGCTAAGAAATTCAAGCACATTAATTAACTACTGTAGGTGATTACGTGTATATTAATTAGTTATTGTAGGTGATTACGTGCATGAACTTCCTATATCTCATCCCAAGTGGAGAAGTAAACACCTACTGTACTTTGCTACGTACTGTAGTATCTCGTATTGCCCAAACTATACACTCAATTAAAACAAAATAAAATTAGATACATTCTCTTAATCATTTTCAGATTTTATTTTCTAATCAAATTATAAATTCTTTTAATAAATTTTATATAGTAACCTTAAACACAAGTCTTTGAAAAGTCGATTAGCAAAACCTAAATTTTAATTCTACATGAAAAAAAACGGGTAAAATGACATATTTTGTTTAAACTATACTGTTTAAGAAAATCTTACTTACTACTTTCAATGAAGTGTCTCTTTTTCATCCACAGGATCAACTTGAAATATCTTTTTAAAATAAAAGGAACTCAAATTTAATTCTAGTTTCACCTACAACTTATTGACGGTTCAAAGCAATTAAAAAAGCTTTAAAGTTTTGCTATAATGTAAATAAGAGTTTCGTAATTTTTTTTTGTCATTGTAAAATAAGTTGCAATTAGTTTTGATTTAAAAAATAATAATTTATATCCTTTTTTTTTTTTTTGTATCCTAAAAATGAAACTAATTTTTTTTTTAATTTGCAAGTGCTTATGTATTTAATAATGTTAGGGAACAATTTAGTGGTGAATTTAAGATTAGAAGTTAGTGGGAATATTTTTAAAGATAATAAAAATATTATTATTATTATAATCGCCACGTATATGAAGATAAATACGCATACGTGCAAATAAAATTTTAATATAACAAAATAAAATACATATCTTAAGGCTATTCTCTAAGTAAACTAGTGTTCTAAAATTGATGAATGACCAAGTCATTGTTATTGTTATTTAGTTTCTATTCAACAACTTGTCATTGTACTCATATTGTCAACTTATACTTCAATTAGTTCTCAAATCCATTAAACCATGATGGATAAATTTTTTAAAGAATTTTCAATTTTTCATCGAGGAAAATTCAATTTAGCATTAGTTGTCAATTTTTTTATTTACAACAAAAATGTTGTTGAGTAGCTTAGTCTGGCCCCTTTTAAAATATATGTTCTACTTGTCTTAACTCAATTATTAGCAAATATTAAAAATTTTAATTTTCTAGAATATTTTAAAAGTAAAAAAGAACTGTAATCAAGGCTGGTTATAAATATATTAAAACTAAAAATATATAAATTTAAAGTTATATACCCATAATTTTCTATACAGAAGAGTATTTGCGACTTTTAATTAATTTTAGTGTGATAAGATGCACTCATTAAAATAAATATTATACATTTATTTTAGGTTTAATTATATTTTGAGTTTCTAATAAAATTTAGAAATTTTAATTCAATCTTCGATAAATTTTTGTGGTCATTGAATTTTGGACATTTCAAAACTTTTCAATTGAGTCTCTGCAGTTAGATGTCTAAATGTTTATGTCAATTTTGTACTATTATTACTCTCTTTAAAAGTCATCACATAATATTTTGTTACAAAGACGGTGATGACGAGATCTTTTTCAAATATTTTATTGTATTTAACGAAAATTGTTTTTAACTTTAATTTAAATTAAAAATTTCAAAATAAAAAAAAATTTATAAAAATATTAAATATATAACTATAAAATTTTAAATTTACAAAAATTAAAAATTAAAAAATTTACTAATAATTTCATAATTTTGTATTTTCATAATTTTGCAATTTCATAATTTTGTAATTTTATAGTTTTATAATTATTTAATTTTATAATTATATATTTTATAATTTCGTAATTATGAAATTATTTATTTTTACACTTTTTATAATTTTTTAATTTTAGTTATTTTTGTAATTTTAAATTTTAAATTTTATTTTATTTTATAATTTTGTATTTCATAAATTTATAATTATATATTCTATATTTTTATGATTTTGTATTTTTTTTTCTTATCCTTAATTTTATAATTTTAATTAAATTTTAAATTCATTTTCTTTAATAAAATACATAAATATTTGGGAAATAACTCGTCATCAAGATTTCTTGCAACAAAATATTATAAAAAATATTATGTGACGACATACAAAAAGTCTAACCATGCTAAGATAAATTGTTACCTCACAAAGTTAACGACAACAATAAAAATATTTAACTGTAGTGACTAAATTAAATAATTTTAAAATTGTAAGACTTTGGTTACAAAAATTTATTAGGGATTAAAGTTTTCAAATTTATTATGGATTGAGAACATAATTAATTTTTCATTTTGAAATGAACATTACATATCAAAATATTTTTAAAATTTTTAATTAATTAAAACTAATGATTTTATTAAAAAAATGAAATTCACAAGTTAAAAACTTCAATTTAATAATAAAAATAAATTTTATTAAGTTGAGTTCTATTTCATAATTTTGATATTATATTAAGTAATAAATTTAAAACTTAACTTAATTTCATAAACTTAGTTTGAAAATAAAATTTCTATTCACTTTGTATAACTAATAATTAGTGTGATACTTCCGGCATGATAAAAAGTAAACTAAAGCTTCGTAAAGACAATATTACCGTAACTTGCATTAGAAGCCACTCAAACATGTTTCTAAAATGACGCATGTCTATCATTTGTATTCTAATTTTCAATTTTACAAGAAAATATATTCCACAGCACCTATATGAATATTTTTCTAAAAAAACAATATATTAATATTTTTCTTAAAATAATAATTATACGAGTTCATATATATATATATATATATATATATATATATATATATATATATATATGTGTGTGTGTGTGTGTGTGTGTGTGTGTGTTATTTTTCAATTTTATTCTCATTATACGTGATATTAAATTTACGCTTAAAATCTTATAGCACTGACATTACATAAAAGTCTTATTTTTATATTATTATTATTATTACAGAAGTGTTATATATAAAAAGAAGTTGTCAAAAAATAAAAATACTATTGTATATAGGAATTATTAGAATTTTGTTATACTGTGAAAGTTTATTGCTTTTGTGAATAAATGACATGGCAGTAAGGATAATTCTATAATGACATTATAATTATACAGAAGCAAACACTTGAGTTACAAATGATGATGATGATATACATTAGAAGTGAAAACCCAGGATTTGTACGATACATAATTTTGGCATTATTCAACACTAAATATCTCTATTGTGCTAAGAAAGAATGGAAGGATTGTGATCTATCCAATCATACCTCTCATAACACGAGATTTTATTGATGAAATATGTCACTGATTAAGTTGAACTTCACACTGTTCATTTTTTAGATTCTTCCCAACATTATGGGCAACACCTAAGGCATTGTCTCGTGAATGGATTCCTATAACAACAACCTAAACGACAGAACCATCGGGGAAAGCCACCCCGTGGGAAACCGCCATAGCCATAATCTCCAGGGAAACCGCCATAGCCATAGCCATAGCCACCGGGGTAACCACCACCAAAGCCATAGCCGCCGCCGCCAACTAAGGTTCCATCATCCACTCCATTTCTCTCTCTAGCAACCACATCTGCAAACACATTATAGCTCTTAAAGCATCAACTGTTTACTATAGAAAACTGAAATTTGCACACACATATTAGGTATAATATTAGGAAGAGATGAAACAGATTTGATAGAAAATATATATATATAAAAATAAAAAAAAAAATTGTAGTATGAAAGTTTTTTTTTTTTAACATGAAAAAGGTTTAAATGATAACAAATTGAAAAAATAATGGCAGAATGGGTATGATTTTTTTTATAAAAAGAAAAAACTTGTATTCTCAAGATAGTTTTTTGATTTAAAGCTTTGCATAACAAATGCTTTAAGGGTGCTGAATAAAATTTGATAAATAGAAAAGGCTTCAATGTTTTTTTTTTCTTTCTGAAATTATCAATCTTATGATATCAATTAGTTCGAAATGATATTAACTGTATTTTTTTCTTCACTATTTTGTCTTTATTTTAGCCATGATAATAGTATTATATTACGAGAGCACAACCAAAAAACTAGATATTATATGAGTTAAAATAAACGTAAATAAATTAGAAGGACCACTAGTAAACACAACGACAAAAAGTACAAACGAAGAAGAAATTACAAAGACAACAAAAAGCATTTCTTTATTTAAAATGCTATTAATCATTCACTAATTTTCTTGGTGATTAATCTCTCAGAAAAATCATTAGTCATGTGGAAACTCTTCTCCCAATACTTTTTTTCCCATAATAGTTCACAATTTTACGTAAAAGATCTGAGTCTAATCATACGTACGTAGCCAATGAGATTCAAGTAATAAAATATATTTTTAAGTTAATACAAAATGATAGCATGTTTATAGAAATACATATATATATATATATATATATATATATATATATATATATATATATATATATATATACTTAGGAAAATTTATTATATTAAAAAATAACTAGTGTTTTGAAAATTATTTATGATGATATAAAATGACATGTAACTCACCCTCTTTCAAATCTTGTGCTGGCACTTGAGATGACATAAAAAAGAACATCATGAGCAAACATAAGACAAGTGGTATTGTTATGTTGGAACTCATGGTAAACTAGAATAATGAGATTATTTGTTGTGTTATTGAAGAATGAAAATTGGTGGAAGGTACAGTCTATATATATAGAGTGAAGAGGGGAAGGTTGGGACCTTTCACTTAATTGGCGCCGTATAGCGTAGCAATTCATTCTTTTTTTTTCGAACCACTTCTTCTTCATTTTCAATGGTAAAAAATGTAGGCCATGAAATTGAAACCAGCCATTATTGTGCATGACTTCATGAATGTTATAGTGGACACCTACTCCTATTTTCACATCATAATATTATTTTATTTACCATAAACAATGAAAAGTTTCATGCACGAGTTAGACTCAAATTGTTAAGTGTTTTATTTTATTTTGTTTTGTTTCGAAATTTTTCATTAGTCTATGTTTATTAGCTTATATTTAATGCGACAACCTGTCCAACCAAGACCCATTCTTCCATTCTCTACTTTTTTTATGTTGTTTTTTTTATTTTTTTTCATAAAAGTGTTGAATGTGCTTTCTCTCTCTCTAATTCTCCCTAAAAAAATTTTCTTTTTCACGAACAAATATTATCTTTCAGAAAATATTAAATTAATTATAAATATTAACATTAGTTCAGTTTTAATATTATACTAAAATTTATATTGATTATTTTTAATATTTTTTAATGAGTGAAAATATTTATGCTAGTATTAAAATAGTTTCGAATGTTATTTACTTTAAACTCTTTATAATAAGTAATTTTTTGTTATGTTAGTGTAGAATAACGTTAGTTTTATTGATACTAATTAAAATAAATATTATAAATAAGTAATGTTAGGGCCTATTTAGTTTTTTTTTTTTATAAGCAACTTATTTAGTTGATTTTAATTTTATTTATTTTTAATAGTTATATTTATTTAAGTTTTGACTAAGTTAATTTTAAATTGTATGTTATGAGTTTGTACAATTTCTAATAACAAACAAGTTGATTTTTAATCTAAATGTTTAGATTTAAATATGACAGATATTTTCATATACAATTTTTCTCTCTCAATAAGTCTATTTACATTCATCTCCTTTATTCATTCTTATCTTCTTCTACCATACATATCCTCTTTATTTTTGGGTGATAATGCGGGCAGGTTCAACCCGTTTAGGCCCAGTCACACTTGACAGATACAAATCAGACTACATCGTTCAAACTTCTAAAAAGACACTGTGCAACAATCAAATTAAAACACTCCAAAATTTACCAAAAAACATAGTTCAAACTTCTTTTGTAAGTTTAAAACAATACTTAAAAGAACTCTATGTTTTAAAACTCGTAGATCACTTCGTTCAAAAATGACTACATAATATATATATATATATATATATATATAACAACATAGTATTATCATATAAACATAAGATATGAACTCCAAAACACTCAATACCATCATACAATTTACTCATTAACCACAAAATTCAAAATCGAATTGATTCAAATGTTCATATAGTCAAGTATTAATCTTACAAAAATATTTATTCCAAATTTTGAAACTCTAATTAACGTAGCTCATCATAATTCATCCAATTTTCAACTTAGAAAGTAAACTTCATATCAAATCCAAAATCAACTGAAAATAAAATAAAATCATTAACTCTGCCTACCATTTACTTGGAGTTCTAAAGTCTAAAGTAGTTAAAACTTCAAAAATCTGTTCACGTAAAAACCTATTAACAAAAAGACAACTTAAAGGAAAACCTAGTTGAGATTGCATCTTAACGGACCGTTAAAAATAAGTTGATTACAAATAAAATCCAGTTATAACTAGGTTCTCACACCTCCAATTCTTACATTATTTACAACTACGGAAAAAGGTAAAAAAATGCAAATGTTGTCCAAGAAAAAAAATACATATTAATCTACACGTTACCTTATATTTTGTTCAAAGTTTTTTCTTTTGAATAAAACGTAAGTTTTTCCCCTTCTCTCGAACTTGTTTTTAATATAGTAACTTTAGTTAACCCTTTTAAAACAATAACTTTAATAATTTCGTGATTTGTGAATACTTATTCGACACACTACTAAAATTTCTCTTACATGAGAATTTTTTTTATTAAATTTATTAAAAAAATTTACAAAAGAAAATTTTTTTTACTATTTTTTCTAAAAATTTTAATTGATAGGTAATTCTTTCGTGGATAATTATTTCTTACAAAATTATAAAATTTGTAAGTATTTTTTACAAAATTTATTATGAAAAGTATTTTACACAAAATATTTTGTAAAAAGATTAACAGCAATTTTTTATAATTTTTTTAAATAAAATTTATAAGTATTTTCTAAAAGAAATTCAAAACAAAATTAATAAAAAATATGAATTTTTTAACGGTGACATTTCATCCCAATACTATGGTTATGAGTCGTAAATATTACAGGTAAACCATTTTTCTCACTAATTTTTTCAATCTGAATGAAGATTAATAAATATTTTTTGTTCTTTTTATAAAGTCAAGCAGGGATAATTAATATTTATGTCGGCTCTTTCATCCACCAATATTAAGTTTATGTTTGTAGGCATAACTCCCATTGTGAAGTTTTTTCAAAAGAAAAAGAAAGCAAGTTTTATTAATTTATTGTAGAAAATATTATTGTGGTTGAGTTCCCATTGGCCAAGGTGCTAAGCTAACCTCATTTGACATTGCAATATGTTGCCACTAATTTTCTTAATTGTTTAGGTCCCACCCTCGTCGTTTGCCCACACCGTTTAATTTAGAAAGGGGTTGTTATCAAAGTTTATTTTCTACAATAAATATATATATATATTTAAAATGAAAAAAAAATCTTGAAAATTAAATTTTATTTTACATTAAGTAAAGCAAACGTGTTATCTATAGTAGTTGTGAAGGTAAGGAAAGAGAGCAAAAAATAACTTCAAAAATAAAAGATTTTTCATAAAAAGTTTATTGAGAAAAATATTTAAAAATCTGTTACAAGTGACTTACAAAATGTTTTAGTGGGTTATGTATAACAAGTGTTAGCACTCTACATATGACCAAACAGTGGTTTCTCTAATAATATAAAATGTGAATATTAAACGTTATTCGTTTACTTTTCAAAATAAAATAAAATATATTTTTGGATTTTTGTATATTGTTATTAAAAATTGTATTATTGAAAATATATCATTGTAAATGGATTTTTACTGGGAAGAGCCTTGGGGATAAGTTCATGTCATTCTAATATTGGTTTAGTGGTTGTTTAATCATGTTGACTTATTATTTAATTAACTACCTAAACATTATGTTTAGGTATTCTCAACTTTGTGTAATAATTATTGGCAAGACAAGTATTTTTTTAATCTCCCTAATATTTTTAAGTCTTGTCAGACACTCTTCGACATTGTTATTTCTCGACCTTACTTAATACTTGTTAGTAAGATATACTTAATGACAACACTAGTACTTCTCAATAAACAGGTGAACAAGACCAATATATTCTTAGTTTATTAGTTCATTTAACGTTGAACTTAAAACTTATTGAATTGCAATGAGTCTTAAAAAAAGTTGTTTTTCTTAATGTCATCATATTCATATAGTACACTTTATAAAGACAATTATTAGTATTATTATATTTTTAAAATGTGAGCTTAATGATATATACTTATAAATTTAGAAAATTATTAAACACTTTCTATCTTACATTTTTTTTTCTCTTAATTGTTTAAAGATGTTGAACCGATGAAAACAATACGTCTTGGAAAGTCTCACATTGTCTAAGATAAGTTAAGAATGTGTGTTGTTGACTATATAATGGACTTTAATTTATGGTGTTTCTCGTCCTAGTCAAACACATTTTAAGCTTGTATTTAACTTTTCTTATATTTTTGTAGTAGAATTGTGAGGTTTGGGTTAAATTCTTGTTTTGGAAAATGTGAGTGTATTTCAATGTACAAATTTTCACATAGTTTTATTTTCTAGTTGTCATTAGACAATGATCGTGATTTTTCTCCAATTTTGTGATTTCCACGTTATATTCTTAATTTTTCTTTGAGTTTGGGGTTTTCACATTATATCTTTGTATTTCTTATTTTTATCTCTTGTTTTTTTTAATAAGATGAATATTAGGATAAAGATAATAATATTTTTAATTGATGATGCGTTTTTCTCAAAAAAAAATATATTAGTGTTGATATTAGTTTTAAAAATTATACATACTTATATATATATATATATATATATATATATATTATTGGAAAAAGAAAACTATAACTATAGAAAAGTAAAAGACATTTGTGTAATATCTCGATATCCAAAGACTAATTGATGTAATATACGAATATTATCCTTTTTAACTCAATAATATTAATCCTTACCCCTCAAAAGACATGTAAGGGAGAATTCTAGTTTTTTTATATTGTATAATAATATATGTTAATGCTTTTAGTTTTGTGTTCTTTTAGAAAAGAAAACTTATATGATGAAAAAAAAGAGATTTATCCAAAATAATTATCATAATATTTTAAGAGTTTTTTTATTTCTAATTAAGTTAAATATTTGTTTAATTTTGTAAAAATAATTATTTAATATTTGTATGATATAAAAGTAAGGTTTAATTAAAATTATGGTACGAATATTCAATTATTTTCTAATTATTATTTTAATTCAATTCTATTACAATTTTGTTTAAAATTGTATAATATTAAATTAATATTAATGTCTTTTGCTGAGGATTTTTTTGTTTTCTTTTTTTCTATGTTTTTTTTCTTCCTTCGTCTCGTTTCTCTTCCTCCCAACACTATCTATTCATTTTTGCAGTCCCCCATGTTGCTTACATAAGCACGTGAAAGGTGTCAATTCAGGGAGGAAGATGGAAGAGTGGTGTAGAAGAGAAGGAGGAAGGAAATCAAAGGACGAAAAGAAATCAGAAAAAATAAATAATAAAAGAAAATTCAAGATATGGACATGTCACACTAAGCTCACAAAACGGGCAAGTTCATCCGTTTTGACTCGTCTAATCTTTCATCTGTTAAAAACGGATTGAATTACCTCATCACTAAAAGATTGGTTTGCCACTTTTTCTTTTAACTTTCTTTTTTTTTATTTATAAAAACTGTTTATATATATATATATATAAATAAATATTTAAAACATATTTAATTGTATAAATATTTTTTAAGTTTTTAATTAATTATTTAATATTTTTAGTAAGATAAATTAAAATAATTATTACATGTTAAATTATTTTAATATAATTAATAATTCAAACTTAATTTATCACTTTAAGTTAGTGTTTGACTTTTTTGACATCTTATAATTAGAGTCTTGTGAGATATAGTTAAATTTTTGTTTTGGAAGGTGTGAGTGTTATTGGAATCAAAGAATTAGGAGTATTTTATGTATGGTATACAAATATACATATAATAATTATTATCTGCGGTTGTGATTTTTTTTTTTTATTTGGAGTTTTCACATTATATTCTTATGTTCTTTATATTAATATTATTCTTCTGTTAATAGGATATGATTATTAAAGATAGAAACGATAATATTTAGAATTAATTATATGTTTTTCTTAATAAATCAAGTTGTTACGTTCAAACCATTGACATCAAAGTGATCATGAGTTTCACTCTAAATTAATAATTGTTAAAGAATAAATTGTTGGAAGTCAAGTAGATCAAATGATAAGAGTGGAATTGCTGGTAAGACTCAAAGTAATACTGTTCAATGTTTTTCTTTTTACGGTGATGCCTACCCTGAAGGTGGTGGGGGCCACGGCTGTCACCAAATCAACGATATTTCAAGACTAAAATGTCATGTCTATGAATATTATCTATATTCTGCAAATTCTAATTTGTTCCAAATATCGCAAGTTTTACTTCGGTCATTATTATATTATATCGTTAATTCGGATTCAGAAACACGTAGAACTCAATATGACTAGGATCAGTATTGCCATCTTCAAACCCATGTTACAGTAGAAAACTATTAAAGTAGAAAACTATTAAAAGGAGATATTTGATAAAGAAGGATGAGAAAAGTAGTGGAAAACATGGTGTATATGTAGGAGTGTGAAGATACAAAAGTATGAAGTGTTCTCTTAACTTGGTAGTTGGCGTTTATTAATGCAATCTCATATCCAGATTTAAGAACCTTGAGTTTTATTTTTCACTTCAATATCTTCTCTACTTTGAACGGTAGAAAAATACTAGGTTCTAAATTGAAGCAGAGTAGTTATTGTACCCAATATCAGCTTGGCAGGTTAGTTTACTTATATTCATACATTTTTTTTCTGTCTCTCTATATTATATTTTATGTTAATATTTTATACATATTTCACTTGAATCTTATAGTTATTAAACCATTTTAACTCTATTTCAGTAATAATAACAATAATTTTAATTTGGGTCGGGTAGGTATAGGTCTCGATTCTTCTTTAAATAAATAAATGAAATAATAAGAAAAAAAATGTGAAAGTTAAACTATATCTATTCAAATAACTGCACCTTCTCATAGAGATTGCATCATGAATTTTAAATAAAATATGTTATCATTATTAACTGTACAACTTACAATTAATACATATGCAGTCCATTCTGTGGACAATGTGAAAAGAGCAGTGATTCTTTGACACTGACATCTGCTTTTTACAATACAGGTGTTATCTATAAAACAAGATTTACTATTCATGATAAGAAGGTTGTCCTGTTAAAAGTGATGGTGAACCACTGCAAGATATCTTTAAGCCTGTTCATCTTGTTTATATACATACAACACATACATACCTATAAATATACATCAGATATCACTTTGCATTTACATATATGAATTACATATCCATTTTATACACACATACATCCAACCAATATATAATACTATGAAAATATTACATGAGATTCATCGAACTATATGAAATAAATAATTCATAAATTTATTTATAACTTTTTTCATTTTCTGTTTACTTGAAATCCTATTTCTTAATATAAATTAAATAGATATTAAACCTAATCATATATATTAAATGGTTTCTTTATTTTATTTAAAAAACACTACTAAAAAAATACATTTTATTTTAATTTTATTTTGAAATTTCTTTTACTAAAAATTTAATAAAATATATTTATGAATTTTATAATTTTATAAAAGAAATCCATAATTTTGGTGTTGAAAGTGGCCTTTATAAAACACATGTCAAACACGCCCTGTACTCCGGTGAATCTATTTTTGCATAAGATTCTCAAGCTAAGAAGGCTCCTAGTTGTAATTAACCATGGTGTAATACTATTCAAAGTTTTTTTTTTTTTTATAAAGGGTATTATTCAAGTTTATTTATTTATTTTTTATAAAGGATATTATTCAAGTTTATTTTACGCAGATTTAATTAGGGAAATTAATGGAGATTGACCCTTGTCCAACTAATTAAGCTTCAGGTATTGTTGAGTTCCAAGTGTTTCAAATCTAAATTAATGATATAATATAATAATGACAGAAGTAAAACTCGCGATATATGGAACAAATTTGCTGAATATAGATAATATTCATCACTTTAATTTGCCCTTAAACTTATAAGGAAGGTCACTGGAACATTCCATGCCTATAGACACGACATTTTATTTATTTTATTCATGAAATATCATAAGTACTACGTTGATTGAGTTGTCTTAGTTATGAGTTTCATCCTGAGTTTGTGCAGCAACAGCTTCACCAGCGTAAGAACAGCACCTTCTGCAACCTCCATGGTATGACCGGCCACCGCAACAGCCGTAGCGACAGCCGTGGCCCCCACCACGTCCAGGGTAGCCACCGCCATGGCCAGGGTAGCCACCGCCATGACCAGGATAGCCACCGCCATGACCCGGGTAGCCACCGCCATTGCCAGGATAGCCACCGCCATAGCCTCCACCAGGATATTTGGCTTCACCAACTCCATTTGTCACTTTAATAACCACAAACTAGTTAGTGAACCATTTACCACAACAAATATTTTTTTACATCAGTTAAGTAGAAATTTGTACATAGTTTAAGATCATTGTGTTTATATATTTCCATTCCATTTCACTTGACATGCAACTATTTTTTTCATTTACAAGATAGAAAATTACACATGTGTTGTAACTTACCCTCTTCTTTTGCATTGGATTGGACCTCTGAGGAGGCCAAAAGGAGCATGGCCAACATGGCTAGGATCAGTATCGCCATCTTCAAACCCATGTTTGAGTAGAAAACTATTAAAAGGAAGATATGTTTGGTAAAGAAGGATGAGAAAAGTAGTGAAAAAGATGGTGTATATATAGGAGTGAAGATACAGAAGTAGGAAGTGATTTCTAAATTTGGTAGTTGGCGTTTATTAATGCAATCTTATCCAGATTTAAGAGCCCAAGAGTTTTGTTCTTCACTTCGATGTCCTTCTCTACTTTGAACGGTAGAAAATTGTAGGTTCTAAATTGAGGCAGTGTAGTTATTGTACCCATATCAACTTGGCAGGCATCAATTTTTAGCATTGGACTCCTACAATATGTTACTTTATTGAACAATAATATAGATACATTTTCTTATTACATTTATTTTTTCTGTCTCTCTTATCTTATCTGATCATATCTACTATAAATTTACTATTTTCATTCTTTCTGATTTAATAATGTATGTGGATTATTCTCCTACTTTATTGTATTATATTATAGCATAAAATTATTATACTGTATAACATAAAATAATTTAACTAATTTATTGGTTAGTTAATATATTATTTTATTTGAATCTATAACTTCAAGTTTAAGTAGAGTAGACGATTTTCAAATCTGTTTTATAATTTATCTTTCTAGATCTTTAATATATGAAATAATTATGATGGATTCGACCGACCTGAAAATTTAGACGGACTCGATTGATCGAATGACTTAAATAAGTATGATTGATCCGATGACCTAAACAGACCTGATCGATCTGATGACCTACCTGGACCTGATCGACCTAACGACTTAGATGAGTCCGACCGGCCTGATGACCCGAGTAGTACCAACTGGCCTGACGACCTAATAGGATCAGACGGTCTAACGACACAAACTAGTCGGGTGGGCCCGTTGAGATAAACGGGTCCAACGACCCAGACGGGTTGGTGGATCCGACAACCTAGTGGGACCAAGTTTGGCTAATGATCCAAATATACCAGGATAGACTTGGTAGCCGGGTCAGCCTGACCCGTATGGGTCTTGGAGCCCGTTTTCAATTTTATCATTAACTCAAAACATAATTAAACCTAAAATAAATGGTGTGAAAATAAAATTTTATCTCATAAGAAATTTAATTGTTTTATCCAAATAAGAAATTGAAATGTAAGGTATTTTAATTTTTTTGTCCAAATAAGTTATTTAGAAAATGAAAGAAATTTAATTGCAAGTAATTCAAATACAATGCATTTCAATTTCTCAGCATTTTTGAAATGCTTCATTCAAACACAATGTTAGAGTTGTTGGTAATGTACGAATACTATAGTTTTTTTCAAACTAAAATATTTCTATGTAATTTTGTATCCTATAACTTATAATATTAAAAAATATCTTTTAAATAAAATATCTATTAATAAAGCTTAATAATTTAGAAAGTTCGAATAATATAGTAGTAATTAGAGTATTTTAGTTTAATTTAGTTCATTCAAATTATGATATAATTCAGTTCATCTAAAACAATTCATACTCATTAAATCACCTTAGAGTTTAATTTAGTTTGGCAATATTTAATTTCAAAATTCACACATTTTATATAATTAAGTTTACAAAAATGTATGCTTATATAAATTTATTGACATATATAAGTTGTCCGGTCCATCATATTTTATATTGTTTTTCTTTTATTTAAGTTAAACATACTTGAGATAATGGATAGTAAGATTATAAGAGTTTATATTATCAATTTTAGAATTAAGGTATTAGTTTAAGTTATTTAAGAAATATCAAGGATTATTCTCGCCGGCTAACCAAGAGGTTATCTAGATTAGAAGACACTTTTAAGAGTTCAAGAAGGTAGAAAATAATTCAATTATATAATATATAACTTCAAATGAACAAGAACATAAAAAATAAATAGAACAAAAGATAGAATGATGATATAAGAGAAAGAGATGTTAGGTGGTCACTTTGAAAAACAAAGAGTATATTTAGAAACCTGATAATGAGAAAGAGAGAGAATATTCTCCTCTTGTTACAAAATCATGAAAAAGAGGCTTTTTCTCTTTTTCAAGTATATATGGTGGCCCTCGTTCGAAGATGCTCTCCTCTCCAAAAGTTTATATATTAGAGAATTATAAATATTTATTGAGAAAATAGTTTAAAATGGATTTACACCTAGTTTTTAATTATTCTAACTGTTTATTATTTTTATTATTTATATTATTTTTATCGTTATTAATATTATGAATTAAATATATTTTTTATTTTTCAATTTTTTAATAAAAATTAGAATTAATTTTTGTTTGAAATTTTAATTCAATTTAGTCTTCAAATTTTACAAGTGAATAAATTTAATTCTCTTAACTATATTTTGTTAAATTTATGTGAGATTTTAAAATTTATTGAAAACTGATTACTCTAGTTGAATCCATTTGATACGATTCAAGGTTTATTTTCCATGTTTTAATCAGCGGAAATTAAAAATTACGTTGACGCTTGTTCAATGAAGATTTAGATGGTTGAGTTCTCTATTCTAGGGATAAATAGTTATGGCTATAAAGACATTATTATATATAGGGAAGAACAAAGACGCTGATTAAAAAAAAAAACAGAACAACAAAGACATGATATATAATAACGAAAAAAAAAACTCTCTTTTAATTGTTTGATGAGAGTTAGTCGATATTAAAATAAAATTTATGTTTGATATCTTTCATGAAATGTATATTGTGATCAAAATTAATATATATTATTGGTTATAATATTTTGTATAAAGTTTATACTGTTGGGAATAGTTCAAGTGTGAGTCAAAAAGTCTCACATTAGATAGAAAAGACAAAGTTAAACATTATATATAAGAATAAAGACTCATAACACTATTGTTTTAGGATTTTGTGGTTAAAGTAGTATCAAAAGTCTTATATGAGTAAGACCAATATTATATATATATATATATATATATATATATATATATATATATATATATATATATATATATATATATATATATATAACCACAATTTCTCAATAACTATAATCATAACCCATATTTGAAAAATATATATAAACCCATAATGTAAATATATGCAAACTGTAGTTTGTAATGTAACGTATATATTTTCCTAATTAATATGTAAAAAGGTCGAAACATTTTAAATATTCTTTATAATATATTAGTTTCTTATTGTTGATAAAGTAAAAGAAAACTATAAACAAAGTGGACTTTGCGTAAGAGATGATGTGATGATATATATTCTCACCAAATTATTTTGCTCTTAAATAATAATCAATACAAGCAGATTTAACACTTTTAGTTACGAAGTATATCTCAGTGGTGAGAAAGGTGATGCGAATCCATGCCTTTCACACCACATTTTATTTTATTTATCAAATATCTTAAGTACTACGTAAGTGCATGGATTCACAGCTTCTCTAGCAGCACCTTCTGCATCCTCCATTGTATGTCCGGCCACCACAACACCCATAGCGACAACGACCATAGCCACCGCCACCGCCACCACGACCAGGGTAACCACCGCCACGACCAGGGTAGCCACCGCCACGACCAGGGTAGCCACCGCCACGTCCAGGGTATCCACCACCACGACCGGGATAGCCACCGCCATAACCAGGGTACCCCCCTCCGTAGCCTCCACCAGGATATTTGGCAGCACCCACTACATTTTTCACTTTAACAACCAAAAATGGAGCTAGTGAAGGATTTATCGTAGAAAATGTTGAATAGATGTATTATTCATTTTTAATTTAAAGGTTTTCGTACTAATTAATAAAAGTGAAGGAAATGGATAAATATTATTTTATAAAATGGAAGTACCCTGTTTTGAATTGGTGGATGCGACGTCTGAGGAGACCATAAGGAACATGGCCAACAGGCCTAGGATGAGTATCGCCATTTTGAAACCCATATGTTGCAGCAGCAAATAGAAGAGATTTATTGAGATGAATGAAGTATTGAGATGAATAATGGTGTATTTATAGGAAGAGATAGAAGCTTTATCTGGTATAGTTGTCGCTGTAGCGTGTATTAATTTAGTCCTAAACAGTTAAGAACCGCAGGGTTGTTGTTCTTCATCTCCAGCTCAATTTCCTTCCTCATTTTCAATGGTAAAAAAGGGAAGCCTCTGTTGAAACACAGCAATTATTGTACCTTTTCTATCATAATTTCATCACCTTTTCCTTTCAAAATTAACTGCGGTCTTAGTATACTAATATACAAAATAAGAATTTTTTTTCCCCACAACAAAATTATTCCAAAAAATTTCTGAAGTACCAACAATACATAACATAAATATACATGAAATAATATTAAGGAGTGGAGTTTAAAGTTTAATTAATAGTCCAAATACATAACATAAATATACATGAAATAATATTAAGGAGTGGAGTTTAAAGTTTAATTAATAGTCCATATACATGTGGAGGAGTTTTTGTTAGGTTCACATAAAAAATTTCATTGAAGAAATACAACATTTCATTGGAGAGATACAACATCAATAAGACCTTAATCTAATCACATAAGAAATTGACATCATTTTCGATCTAAAATTTTAAGATAATAAATTTGTGGATCTTTATTCTTATATTCTTATCCAATATGAGACTTAGACTTAAACTTAAATTCTTAATATTTATAAGAAATTCAATAAAGAAATATAATATTAAAGAGACCTTCAAAAATTTCACGCAAGAAATTAACGTCGATATAAAATCTTACAACAATATCTTTACTTATTAACTTTATTATCTCTATTCAAAATCAAATTCAAATTCACGTAAGAATTTGGCATTTTAAATAAAAAATCAAATTCTAACCCGTTTTGCACTAATTAATGACATTGTTTTACATTGCGAATTTGACTTTCCAAAAATAAATTTTCAACATAAACCGACAATAAGTTTATTTCAGTAAACAGTATTAACAGTGTGATGTCAGCACGGTCGATCGGCTTGCAACACGTTACAAAATTAATAAGTGTTAATCAGTTAATGAAAATAATTAAAATACATAAGTGTTTATAGTACACAAGTGCTAATTCAGTTAATTAAAATACATAAAATAAAAACAAGTTACTAACCGTAGATAATTTATTATTATTATTATTATTAATAATAATATATGATTATGATGCAGGGATATATTATTCGTATCGATAGAAAAGAAGTTATACATGGAGTGGAAACTAATCTTTGAACGTTTTTCTTATATTTATTATCTTTTTCTTTAATAAAATTATATTATTTGCCTTGCATTATTCTTTTTATTTTCGAATTTTATTTTATTCGTTAATGCGTGTGTTATTATTTTGATACAACATGTATATATGATATACAAATACATTTATTTTAAAAATAATAAAATATAATACGTTATATATATATATATATATATATATATATATATATATACATATATATATATATATATATATATATTAATAAACATACAAAAAATCTTAAGAGAATGAAAAATATACGAGTACTATCTGAATTTAAATTTAAATTATATGTATTAAAAATTATTAAAATATAAAAAATTTGTCATATAGATTAGATACTTGCTGATAAGTATCGGTAAAATAATTTATACAGATAAGTGATTCAAATTAAAAGATCAAACCATTATATAATCAATAGTTTATCTTGTTAAATAGGTATAAACTGAAAAAAAGTATTTTGAAAAGAAGAAATTGAATTTCTTTTTAAATTAATATATGTCATCTAATTTCGTGTAATATGCTAACGTGTAAAATTATAAAAGTATATTTAAATAGGATCGTGCAAAATTCCTATAATTTTAAACTTTAATTTCTTAAATTAAACATTTTTTAATCTCCTGATTAAATGTGTCAAGATTTAAAATTTTAGTCAAATTATAATTGAGCAAAACTTTGAAAATAGTACTTGAAGTTGAAAGAAATAAATCTCTACTACTAAATTGTAAATTAGAACACACTAGTAATTACAATCTCATTTTCTCACTCCTCTTAATCAGCTATACATATTTTGTAATATTTTCTCCCTTCTCTTATTTTTATATGCATATGCATCACTTTGGCAACTAGCCAGAAAATTCACTAATCACCTTAGGTTTTCATCTGTTTAATTTTATTTGAATAGTTGCTTTTTTTTACTACTCACATTTTTACATTTATTTTTTTTCTCTTTTTCCAAAATCAAATTTCAATAATTTTAAAAACTAATAATTAAAAAAATATCTTATATCAAAAACATCATACGTTTATCTCCATCTCGAAATTAAATTTCAATAATGTTAACAATTTTAAAATAAAAAAACGATTTATATCCAAATTTTCATTATACATTGTAAATTCAAAATATTGTAATATATTAAAATATTTACTTATCATAGTTAACAGGTTATTTACAATTTTTTTTATTATATTTCCTTTTTCTTAATTTTACCTAAACTACTCTACAGCATATTCGCTTACTTATATGAACTTTAAAATATAAGAATTAAACTTTTATGGAATCTTCGTCTGACCCGGCATTTTAAAAGTTTAGTTTTTGCACACATTATAATTTAGAGAAGTACTAAAAGTTAAAGTTTTGCAAAAACAAAAATATTTGTTAGATTCTTTAATTATGTATTAATTTCTTAGGTAAAGAGAAACAAAAGAAATATATTTTGATAAAATTTTATTAAGGTTCACAATATAATAATGTTTAATTTCAATGAAAGAAAAGCACCTGTAAATCCAATAATTTTTATATATAATCAAAATAAACAATATGAAAACAGTAACATCAAACTTTTGAGTTGATACTAAAGATATTAAATGTGTGGAATAAAAGACTTTTACATCTTTCTCTAAATTAATAATAATTTAATTTATACATATTACCCATAAGAAACAATGTTAAATATTATTTTGTCATATACTTGGTGTAAATTTGACTTTTAACCTTAAAACAATTTTTGTAGCGTTATTATTTTAAAATATCCTAAGTAATAGCACTTTTTATATGTTAAAGTCACATTATAGTTTAGCGAGACAAATTGACTGAACAATCACACGTAATCTTCTACTAGCATATTAAGTTTTTATTTTTATTTATTTTCAACTAGTTTGACATTTTACATATATTTTAGAAAACTAACTTGACATTACACGAAAAGAAAAGTAAAGATTTTAGAAACAAAGTTACACAATATTTGTCTTCCTAGACTCCTGTCATTAACAACCTATGTAGGTTTTATTATTTAGAGAGTAAAAGGTTTCTTAAAAAGATTACATGCATTAACCCTAAAAACCTATGCCATAATAAGAGAAACAGCTGTTTCAAAATAATGGATCCCTAACAGGAACGTGCATTTATTTTGCCATGCCGCCCATGCAGCAAAGCAGGTCACGTTATTTAGTGCGAAAGACAACTCTGGTGAACAGTTCAGACAGTAAATGAGAATACACTATTACCCTTAATTTTAACATTTTAAAATATAAAAAACGTTTTAAAATATATTTAAAATATCATATTTTGAATGTTCAGAATAATATCAGTAAAAACAATAAAAATTCTGAACTGCTATTTTTTTAAGCTTAAATAAGAGAAAAAAAAAAGTGAAAGTGAGTAGAGTCCGGAGTCCACACGCAAACGTGCTTCCTCTAACGTTTCAAATTAAGTAACTGCATTAATGCATTAAATTCCCAAACGCTCAAACGCTCCTGCAGAGTGATTGTTCAATCCACCCGTACTATACAAGTGTACAACTAGTTGTGGTCTTTGGGTCTACTCTGTATAGTATCCAATGACAAAACAAAGCAATTAGCAACTATCTCCTCTTCATGTTTGAAAATTTAACAAGAAAATAATAGTAATAACTTGACATGTCATAGTTTTCAGAAACATGTTTTATATTATTCGGATTCTGTAAGGCCACTTCTTCTTGTATCTTGTATCTTGTTTCATTGGTTCTTACTTCTTTTTATTTTTTTTTTTTTTTTCAATGTTACTTGCTAATGTCACTCACTTCAGTCTATCTGTGTATTGTCACTCACTTCACTCTATATGTTCACACCATTAATTAAAGACAAAAAATACTTATATTATCATCTAAAATAATAATATTTTAACTATATTTATTTTAACTTTAATTTAAAATTATAATATATATTATTATATCATTAAAAATAGGTCTTCAGTAAGTGTATTCTCTAAGAATATTAAAGTATTATTTCTAATAATATATAAAATAACGGGATATATAAAATTAGCAAACATGGACATTTTTTAAGATGGGAAAATGTAGTAAAAAAATCACATCACCTAATTAAGTAAAAATTTTCATTAATAATAATAATTTAAAAATACATCACAAGTTTTGTTTACATTCTCAATATCAGGGAAATTTGTATTTATAAGTCCTTTTCACCGTGTTTTTGTAAAAAAGGATTGGTTGGAATTTTTTTTGGAAAAGTAGGTTAAGTCGTTAGAAGGGAGGACGGCATTAAATATGAAGTCGTTCTCCCCAAACCGGTTTCTTATTTTTTTTTTCGAAAAAATAATGTTGTCAGGATAGAGTACGGTTTCTGCAAATCTTCGCTTTTAGTTTTTTTTTTTTTTCTTTTATTTTGCAGTTTTTTTTTTTAAATTTAACTTTTCAGTTTCTTTTGAACTTGTAGTATTTATAAAATTTTTTTTTTATAAAATTTTGTTATCAGTAAATATTATAGACAATTTTCACATCCACAACTTCTTAGTGGCCTCCGTAACAAATGTAAAATAAAATATTTTATAGACAAATTTAATGATATTTAACAAATAAATATAATATGATATCTTTTATTGTTCCCCTCGTATGATTTCTTCCCTGTTCATGTTTTATACGTAGATTATACCTTTGTGTTTATTAGAACAAGTAAAACTTACATATCTCGTGCGTCTATTTCATTGTTTATGGAAATATATCTCGAATTAACATTTTAATCTTAGATGATGTGTTTTTTTTGTTCGTTTCAACCCTCAAGTTTCGCTCGTGTATATTAAAAACATCGCGATTTTGATTTTTACCTATCTTTTATCGGGTGTTCTTCATTTTTTTAAGAGACCCTTAAAGTAAATTCAATTATAGTTCGTTTTAATAAAAATAATAATTCATTTTTATAGAGATTTTGAAATGTTTATTAATAAATATATTATTTAAAAACAAAAACAAAAATTATAATTTTATGAAAATAATAAAATTTTTAATGAGATAATCATAAAGGTAAATTTATTAACAATTTAGCTCATTTTTATTGATTAAGAGTTTTTTTATCGAAAAAATGAGGCAGTAGGTTTGTTTTTTATGCAACTTTAAGCTGACAGCGGACATCTTATCCAATAAGACCTATAGAAGAAAAATTTTCCCTCGCTTTCTTCTTGTCTTATTTGAGAGAGTAATGAAGACTCGCATCGATAAATTTACAAATTTTAACATAAATAACTAATGTTCTTGCATGTGGTAGGATAAGAAAAAAACCAAATTTTTTGACCTTTCTAGAAATATTGATTCTTTTTTTCTGTTTACATTCTAAATAATTTTATGTAGACATAATTATGAATTTTGAAATCTCAGTTACATTGATTGTTAAATAATCTCAGTTATATATAAAGAATCTTTATTTTCTTCGTCTTGAAAAGCAACATACAAGTACTTCAACTCTTTTGAAAATTATAATACTAATAAAATCAATTTATTGATTGATAAAGTAATATAGAATTATGGCATCTGTCTCTACATAATGTCCAGCAGAGTTATTTGGTATCCAATTTATTCGGTTCACACGAAAGACTTTGAATATATATTTCTCCATTAAATGTAATATTTATTGCTTCATTTTATGGTCAAATTGAATACAACTCAACCACACAAGTTCAATCATGCACATGACTTGTCAGACTTGCTAGCAAATGTCAACGAAGAGATTAAATCACATTTAATAAAAATAATGTCAACGTGCCTGTCTAAACCAATTACTCCATTTGAAGGCTGTAATATAAATTTAGTCTCCCATTTGATTTTTGTTTCAGTTTGATATCTTGTTTTTATTTGATGAAAAATGAGAAAGTAAAAAAATAAAGAAAAAAGAACTATAATACTTTTATTAAAATATGATCCTTAAAATCAGTTGTAGAGATATTTTAATTTTAAAGTTTGGAATTTTATTTACCTTTAAAAAATGTTTTAAAGAATTAATATAGAAATATATTTAAATTGTATTTAGTACTTTTTAAATAATGTTAAGAATTAAGTATGAGTCTAAGTTTCACATTAGTTAAAAATGAGAGAGTAGAGCACGGTATAAAAATAAAGACCCATAAATTCATTGTCTTAAGGAAGGTTTTGGGTTAAAAATGGTGTCAATGTCTTCTGTAGTTAGAAAACGGTATAAAAATAAAGACCCATAAATTCATTGTTTTGGTATCAATGCTTTATTATGTTATTGGAATCAGGTATCTGATATTGTATATCTCCATTAATACCTTCCGTAACCCTAACAAATAATATAAAATTCTTTCATATACTAAGAAGTCTCATAGTCACTGTTTAAAAAAGAAATTCTTTAAAATCACTTTTCTTTTCTACAGGTAATATTTATTTTCAGACTTCAAATACATTTAGTATGAAATGAAAGATGAAAAATGAGAAAATAAAAAATATAATATTTTTATTATTTTTCAATCTCAAGTTCATTAAAGTATAATCGTTAGATTCTCATTGTTAATTTTAGATTTTAGAATTCTGTTTCTTTTAAGACGTCTAAAAAAAATTAGCAGATAAATATGTATTTAAATTGTATTTAGTACCCATTCTCAAGTAATATTATTTGATATACCAATAAATTTTACGGTCGATGTTTAAAAAACAAAGAGACTTTATCTTTGAAATTATTTTTTTCTTTATACAAATAATATTAATGTTCCAACTTTAAATCTATTAAAATATCATTCTTAAGATAATTTTTTGTATCCAAAATACTGTTAATTTAAAATTTCTTCATAAATTTATCTTTAAAAACGTTTTAAAAAGTTAAAGAAGAAATGTGTATTTAAATTATTTATAATCTTGACTTTTATAAAGCAAAGACTATTATTAAGTAACTAGAATATATTATTTACGTATTATTGTCATATTTAAGAGTATATTTAGAAAATAATTTACTACGTGGTGCTATTTTGTATTTTTCATTAACTGCACGAAGAAAAACGCGTATTATTCGATAATTTTCCGCATCCTCAAATTTCCCTTCGTAGGAGGCAAACGGAATGTTAAGTTTGAACTTATTCACTTTGATTTTTTAAGAGCCTATGTTAGAGCATTATAATTCTTGTGTTAATTTACCATATCAGTTTTCAACATGATAACATGTGACAAACTATAATAAATGTCATACCATATAATTAGTGTCTGTCAATTTAACAAAAATTAAGACTGCTTGGACCAAAAATAATGAAATAAACATTTTAGTCTAACAAATTATAGAGGACCAAACTAATATAAAAGTTCATAATTATATTTTACCCTAATCTTAACTATCATTATATAATTTAATAGTTAATATTTTTTATTTTCATTCTTTTTTATCAAACGCACATATGTGTTGAAAATGTTTCAAAAGAATTATTGTAAGAAATAAAGATTATAAACGTCAGTCATAGATGGTTAATCTATGATCACATTCATAATTAACTAGTGAACACATGCATAATTACATAAAAAATTCAAATATTTTTTTTTTTACTTAAATCATTCATTTAAATATGATTTGATGGTCTATTATTATAATTTTTGTTTATCATGCTAAAAATATTTTATCAGTCTATGAATTTAAAAAAAATACTTTAGTATAAATTATAATTTTATCCAAATATATTTATAGTATAGTTTACCTGTGTATTTCTTCTAATAAGTACGTGTAAGCTAGTGATGCTCAATATAAATGGAAAGAGAATTTCGTTGACTTTTTTGAATGTGAAATATTATATTAGATTATCATAAATAATATTAAGATTGAAATATTTAGATTAGTTATAAATTTTTAAAGAAGTCTTGTTAGGGGATTGGGACACACCTTTTATGAATTCAATTAAAATCTTCGAACTATTTTGTAAATAAAAGAGTTGCCCTGTCGGAACCGAAACTCTACAGTGACCTAAGGAGGAAAAAAAAACAATTTGTTCAATGAAAAATCAAATAAAAAGAAAAAAAAATGAGATAAATTTTTTGTTGCATTAAAAATTATAATAAAAAATAATGCGTAAATTTGTAGGTAAAGCATATATAAATTGTTAAGAGTTTTAAATTATTATTCAATTACGAAATATGTTACATGTTAAGCTTGTTGTATTAATTATAATTATATCAAAAGTAATTTCTATTACATTTTGTCATTGATTAACAGCGATACATAAAATTAAATTAAATATAATATTATATAAATAATATAACTTTAGAAAAATTGACCGAACCAAGTTAATGTATTTTTCAAAATGGGACAGCATGTTTATTTATTTTCATCCAATAGGTCGGCGTTTAAGAACATTAATTCCATATTAAAATAATGGTGTTAAACAACCAAATTGAAAAGTATTTGTGGGCTAAAACAAGTGGTCCCCAACCACCTAGATTAACAGTAAAATTATCTATGATTTAATTAGTATATATTGGAACTTTGGTACTAATATAAAATAGATTATATTTACACTTATTTTAACATTTTTTGGGAAAGATAAACGTTTAGGTTTTAATCCACAAGAAAGGAAGTGGATAAATTGATTTTCATGGAATGAGAATAATATTGTGGATGTAAAGTCATCTTTCAGTGAATATTCGTTATCAAAAAAATATGTTTTTAAAATTTGGAAGAATATAAAGAATATTATCGAGTTTAAAAGAGGAAATCCAACAAAAAATACCTGATAAAATACTTCAATGAAATTTAATCATCAAAAGATGTTACAATATACTGGCTAAGATCTTCCTAAAAAAGTTAATCACGAAATAATTTTAATTTTGTTTTCTAAATTAATTAGATTCATATATTTTTGTTGTGGGTTGTACAATTGTTCCGTGACAGATGCCAGATAAACCAATTCATTAATTTTTAGCCAAGTGATAAGAGTCAAGATCACGAATTCGATTTCTATTTGATTTATGTAAGAAGATTTTTTTCTTCTTCTCTATATGTTACTCATGCGAAAATTTATCTAATCAATAACAAATTAGCATATAT